>Ga0310696_10001788_pt1 | contig 30248 bp, 43 predicted proteins | sample AusTroGonzalo_MG_4_FD_203885 | JGI IMG/M metagenome (GOLD analysis project Ga0310696, IMG submission 203885) | Bovine rumen microbial communities from tropical cattle in Woodstock, Queensland, Australia - Gonzalo_02 (v2) (version 2) | ecosystem: Host-associated > Mammals > Digestive system >... | reverse complement strand
GGCATTGGCCGTTACGCGCTCGTCTCTTACTCGTTGCTTTTCTTGACGAATATCGCTCAATACGTCTTCGAGAGTTTTTACATCTTCTTCTTCTGTATCGTTTTCGTTCACAATGTTATCGCAAATGTTGTTGACTATATAATTGCTATACTTCTTTCGATACCAACTCTCTGAATGCGTAAGTCCACACGACTCATTGGCAATATCGGATAAATCTTGCCATGAAAGGCCGAATTCATTTTTCTTTGAGCAAAGCCGAAGAATAAATTCTTCTGTCGTTTCAGACTCATTCTTGTCAAAAAAGTTCTTTGTCATAATGTGTCCAATCATCGTTATATTTTCTTTGGTGACAATTATAGCACGACTGTCTGTTTTTGTCAACCCACGCTTTATGAAATTATACACATCATTAGGCGATACGGCTGATGTTATCCTCACCCTTAACCACTTGGATTTGATAATCACAAGGGAGATTCAGTTCTTCTGCGTGGTGCGTAATGAGATATACGCTACTAATATCGGACAGTTTTTGGCTGATAAGGTCAATGATTTTTCCACAACCTTGACTATCGCAGTTGTCAAAAATTTCATCAAGCACAATCAGGTTGCAACCAAAGCCCATAAACTTACAGAGCATCTCTCGAATGGCAAACTGCACGATAACATCAACCTTCTGCCGTTCGCCGCCAGAGAGACATTCATATACCTTTTCTCCGTAATAAATGTCGAGATTGTTTTTATCAAGCGACAAGCACACCTTGTTTTCGCCACCAAGTACAACTTTGCTATACTCGGCGGTGATTTTATTGATATAGTCAATCACATTTGTCAGCAGATAGCCACGGAAGTCTCGCGATAGCGCCGTGTCAAACTTTTTTACAATGGACATCCGTCGTTCTGACATCTCGGTAGATTTGTCGATATTTTCGACGGAGCGCTCACACTCGTTTACTTTTTCTCCGTAGATAGCGATATTCTTTTTCCATTGTGCCACATTGTTTTCCCAAAAAGCCAGTTCCGATTTCATAGAGGCCAGTTTGGAGTTTGCTGTTACGATATCGCTATTAAGACGATTCAATTCCGATTCTACGGTTAAGTGCCTTTGTTTGGCAGAAACACCATCGTTTTTTACATCTTCCAACTTGGATTGATATTTGGCCATGACGGCGTTGATTTCCTTCTGCTTTTCTTTTTCAACACCATTCATGTCGGATTGTAATCTATCAATCACCAAAGACAGTTGTTTTCTTTCTTCCTTTTCTTTTTCACAACTCGGCTTGACAACATTATGCAATTTCTGGCCGCACGTGGGGCAAATATCTCGAATAGATTCAATCGAACGAATCTGCTTATCCAGTGCGTTAAACTCAGCGTTTTTGTTTGCAAATTCCGTTTTATAGGAAGTCAGTTTATCCTGATATGCAATCGTAATCTGATTGACTTCTTTATCCCTTTCAAACTCTACGCCACGATATTTGTCTCGCAACTCAGAGACAACGCGCATGGTTTCGTTGTATCGTGCCGTACATTCTTCTTGCTGTTTTGTTAATTTGTCAATAGAAAGTTGTTGAATCTCAATCCCCGCCTCGATAACCTCTTTCGGCTTCATCGCGTCAATTTGGTGTTGAGATGAGAGAATCAATTCCTCGTATTTCTGCTTTTCCGCTTCTGCCTTATACTTATCTTTCTGATAGGAATCAATTTCGCTCTGAAGTTCCGATTTACGGTTGGCAACCTTATTTTTCAACTCTTCTATCATATAGTCGGTCTTGGCCAAATTCTCCAAAACCGCCTTGCGTCCACTCGGCGTATTATTGGAAAACCGTTGTGGTAATCCTTGCCCCAAAATGATAACAGAGCCAATCATCTGCGCTGTAATATCCGGCAACATTGATTCCAAAATTTCTTGTGTGTCTTTGATTCCTTTACCAGATTTATCTTGCCCGTTGACGAACAATTTCAAATTGCTTGACTTGCCCTTAGTGCGAATCAACTGATAGTCTTCACCGTCGACAGAAAACCAAAGTTCTACCTCGGCATCTCCGTCAAGAAAGACATTCTTAATATCCTTTACGCCACGAATCGTTTCGCCAGTCAGTGCGTAGCAAATTGAATCAAGCAACGCAGACTTTCCGCTTCCGTTGCTTTTGGCGCTATCGAGCGGATTGTTGTTGATTCCGATAATGGAGATATAGCCATTATAGTTCTCAAAATTTATCTCTGCGTCCTCAAAAGACATAAAGTGGTGCAATCTGATTTTGTGGAAAATAATATACATTTATTTCTGCAAACGCTCCAATTCTTCTTTTGTCAATGCGTCGTTTCCGATATTGGATAGTACATATTCGGTAAACTTATCGGAATAGTCGGACATTTCGAGTTCTTCCTTACTCTCTGCGACTGATTCCGTCAGCGTGCGAACAATCTGAATTTTGCTTGCCACGATATTGTTTTCCGCACACAGTCTTGACACCTTATCATATTGATTCTCATAACAACGAATTGAAACAACGGCTCTGCTGAGTTTGCGTAAATCATAGTCAGCACTGGTAAAATCAATCTGATAAAAGGATATGGCGTATGGATTTTCAATATACCGACAGTCATTGTACATATTATCAGTATCAAACACATATACGCCGTGCTTATAGAGAAAACCGTTCTCGCTGAAATTCTGTCCTGTCAGATTACCGATGTTGATAACATTATCGTGCTTATCAATCTGACCGCCGTTATGCAGATGACCATTAAAAAACCAGTCGCAATTATGAATAATATCTTGCAAATCGAATCCGTCTTCCATAAGGAAACCGCCATAATTCATTTTAATATCGTTATGGCTGACAACAATGACCGCTTTATGCTTGTTGTCGACAAATTCATCAACATACTCGCGAATAGTTCTACGTTCCGAGTTTAACATATAAGGGATAAGGAGAATAACCGAATCTGTGTTATCTACCAAACACATAGGCCTATCAACAGAAACGGCGTTATCATATCCGTCAAACAACTTGACAGAACTATATCCGTGATGAACAGCGCCCATTTCGTGATTTCCGCATAGGTAATAGTGCTTGATATTGTATCTGAATTCAATCTGCGACAAAGCTGTGATTTCTTGTGCATTCAACTCCGGCTTATCAAAGAAGTCTCCTGCGCAAATAATCGTGTCGCAATTTTCTTTCTGCGCCGTTTCCTCTACCCAATTCAATGAATCCACAAGATTTTCCAACCGTGTGGAAAATTGATACCCATATGAACGCAGAATAGATGATGACTGACAGAAATGAGGGTCTGCGTAAAGAAGCACTTTCATTCGTCGATAATGACCTTTCCGTTTTTCTTGCGGTTGTATTTTGTTTTGTCGACAAAGACGACACTTCTCGGACGAGCATATCGCTCTCTGTTCATACCACGAGCGCGATTCATCATGTCCGACACGCTCGACTTCTTGTTTTTCTTCATCTTGACAGACCGCCTTTCTTGTTTTCACTCTATTATATCACATGACAATCGATTTGTCAACCCACGGTTTTCCTCTATCTATATCATATATGGTACTAATCGTTAGAATAAGCCACTACCGTATACTTCTCTATAACCGATAGGGTATACATCTCTATCGTATGGTAATATCTATAACCTTTAAGGTATACAAACGATATTGGTTATATATTACGATATACAAAAAGATATTGGTTCTCTATAATCGTTAGGTATACTACCATTTTATAGGTATACTAATAGGTATAGGTTCCTTATACGCGCACGCACGTGCGTATAATAGTGCTATGGGTTGACAATGGCCGAATAGTATGATATAATGGTATTATGATAATTTTATCTGTTGGTGGTATGATATGTTAAATAATGAGTATATGAAACAGTTCGGTATGTCTTATGGTGAATTATCCAAATACCTACAAGATAAGTATGGTAAAACAAACGGAAACTATTTCCTTACGGAATCTTGTTCTTCTCCAAATTCCTCTATCAAAAGAGTATCAGAGGGATTATACATTCATCATATAGCAGAATATCACGACGATTATGATATGATTGATAATCTTTCACAAAAGGATAAGGCGAAGAAATTTCCGTTTCTGTTCCAAACGCCAGAGTGGCTGTGTTATTGCAATTATATCGAACATATCATTCTGCACTATCAAATTTACAACCTACGGACGGTATCGCTCGGCTGTACGCTTGACGATGGTCTTGTTCACTTCCTTTTACCGGAATTAAAGGAATGGTATCGAACGAAAGGTAGCGTTGTTCGCGGAACATGGCGTGAGAGTGCGTATAATGCCGTCAGAGACGATGAAAGCACATTTCAGTACATTTATAAGCGTTTCTATGCAGAACACCCGCAAGCGCCAAAATACAGTTATAACGAGTATTGCAACGCACAGAAGAATCATAAACTGCAAAGGCCAAATCCTTTCTGATTCCATGGGTTGACTTTTTCATTCATTTATGCTATAATGTTGACAGTTAAAAGAGAGTGAGGAATTGAAATGCGTAGTCTTGCTTTGTATGGGAATGAGTGCAAAAGAGAACTTGATAATCTCGGTATCGTATACGGCAACAATATCCGCTTTACCGTGAACAACAGAGCAAAAAGCCGTTGGGGGCAGTGCAAAAAAGAGCGCAACGGATATAATATCGAAATCAATAGCGATTTGCTTGATGAAAGAAATTCTCTTATCGGCTTAAAGGAAACCATTCTTCACGAAATGATTCACACGGTTTCCGGCTGTATGAATCACGGTGATAAATGGAAGTACATTGTTGATAGAGTCAATCGCGCCTATGGCTATACAATCTCTCGTGTAGACACCGCAGAAGATAAGGGGCTTTGCGATGATGCCATTCGCGAGCGCACCGAAGCAAGACAGAACAAAATCAACGCTATGCCGGCCTATCGTGTTGTTTGTCAAGATTGCGGATATGAATTTATCCGCCACAAGATGAGCAAACTGATTACCAATACGGACGAATTCCGTTGCGGTTTCTGCAACGGCAAACTGAAAAGAGTACAGTGAGGTAAATGAAAATGGAAGAAAAACTGATGAATAACTATGCGAGACTTGTTAAGTATCTGCGTGGCTATATTCACCGCGATGGTATCGAAAATCTGATTGCGTGGCTGGATACTACCGATATCGCTACCGCGCCCGCCACAACCAAGTATTATCGGTCTTATCAGGGTGGTCTTGTTGACCATCTGCTGGCGGTTTTTACTCGTATGCACAATCTCATCCGCATGGACTTCGCAGACGAAGAAGGCAATATTCCGTTCTCCAAAGAGAGTATCGCTATCGTGGCTCTGCTTCACGACTTGGACAAGGTCAACAAATATTCCGTAATGACGAGAAATAAGAAAGACGAAAACGGAAATTGGTATCAAGAGGAATACTTCGGCGTTGCCAATGCTGACAATCCCGCTTTTGCTACGCCGTCAGAATACTCTCTGATGCTTCTGAATTCATTCATTCCGAATCTGACAATGGAAGAAAGACTCGCCATTCTTCATGTCAGCGGTGGCGTGTGGGATAACGACAATTCCTCTACTTATCGAGCTGTTGGTGCATATCAGTATTGCCCTATCGCTTATTATCTGCACGAAGCAGATTTCTACGATATGGTACGGTCGAATACCGTTGCTCCGAGCAATCCCATTATTGTGCTAAATTATAACGCCTTTATGGAAAAGGACAACGAAGAAAGCGAAGAGGAATCGGAAAATGGAAAACAAGCGTGAAGTTGGCATTGTTACAAGATGTCCTATCTGTAAAGAACAGCATATCGTCGAGGTAAACTTCGACGATTATCGGCGTTGGAAAAAGGAAGATATGCACGTTCAAGATGCTTTTCCTTATTTGAACGACGATGAAAGAGAACTGCTGATTACCGGCATTTGCACACAATGTTGGGAAAAACAGATGAATCTTGACGATGACGAATGATATATTGGCCGATATCGCCATTATCCTATCGCTTATCGGAGCGGTTGCGATGATGGCTGTCGTCGTTGTCGGCGTGGCTTATTTAGTTCTTGGTGTAATTGCACCGTTATTCGAAAGGGAAGAAGATAAATGAAACCAATTGTTGTTTTGAAACAAAGTGACGGAAAGATTGTTTTAGATGAAGAGGAATTGAAAGCAATTATTAACGACGCCTATCTATGCGGATATAATGACGGCACAAACGAAACGATACCGGGATTGTACGAGCGATTCTTTGACAGAATCCTTAACGCAGAAACGGTAGAAAAAGAGAAGAAACACCAAACGCTACATAGTTAATCTATGGGTTGACAAAATGTCGCTTTTGTGATATAATAATTACAGTTGAATGAAAGAGGGATTGTGATTATGAAAAACATCGACATTATTCTGAGCGACGCAATTCAGCACAAGATTTACACCAGAGAGGAAGCCGCCGCGCTTATCCTCGCACACGGTTGTCTGCCCCTTCGTACTTTCGCCGAGTGGAAGAAACTTGGATTCTCTGTCAAGAAAGGCGAAAAGGCCGCTCTCGTCAGTTTTATTTGGAAGCCGAAGATGAGCAAAAAGATGCTTGACGATGGCATTAAAGAAGATGGCGATAGCGTGGTAGACTACTACTGGACGAAAGCCCATCTGTTCACAGATAAGCAAGTCGAGCCGATTAAATCGTAAATAAAATCCCCCACGCCGCCAACAAGGCGGCGTGGGTAAATGTATATAAGGAGATATAAGTGAATACCAACGAATTAGAATTTGAACCAAAGGCCGTAGAAGAAAGGCCAAAGGATAACAATTATCACGCAGAGTATACCGTAACAACTTGCGACATTTGTCACTCCAAGATTGACAGCCCATATCATGTTGCCAAGATTACATTCAACAACCCGGAACTGCTCGGTGGTCTCCGTTCTGACTATACGCTGTGCAGAGAGTGTACGAACGCTCTTGCTTTGTGGGTTTATCAGAGACTCGGTTTATTCAATCAAAAGTGAGGTTATTATGGCAAATACAGATTTTCCGAAAACATTCAAATTGGCAAAGGCAGGCGACAGCGCCAATGTCAGATTTCTTCATAGTTCCAAGGACACCATTGAGGTGGTAAAGACACACTGGGTACAGAAGGGAGACACTTGGAAGCACTTTAAGTGTCTCGGAGAGAATTGTCCCGCTTGTGAGTATGGGAACGCCGCACGAGAGAGGGCGTATATCCGTCTTTTCAATTATGATACCAACGAAGTAGAGGTTTGGGACAGAACCAACAATAAGAAGTTTATGGATTCTCTTGCTCAAATTTCAGACGATTGGGGCGGACTCAATGCGACGGCGATGAAGATTTTCAGAGAGAGCGACGAATTTCCTACCTATACCGTTACGTCTCTTCCGCCCAATAAATATCCACCGACCAGCGTTGCTATTGATGAAAAGATTGCCTACCGCATGGTTGGGTCTCGTAGCGCAGAGGACATTAAAGAATTCCTTGCGACCGGTGTTATGCCTCAGAAGAAGCAGAGAACAGAAACCAATCAGGTAGATACAAAGCCGAAAGACAATACGAGCGGTCTTAAACAGAGTGGCGACACCATTACGGTCAATAATAAGCCGAACTTTGGTGCGCCAATCGAACCGTCGTTTGCCGATATTGACGACGAAGATTTGCCGTTCTGATGGCCACCAATTACGGAAAGCGCTTTGAAGCCAAATTCAAAGAGGACTTTCTGAAAATATAGGGCGTATCTATCGACCGCATTTATGATGTAATGGGTGGATACGCCCACATAAGTAATATATGTGACTTTATCGCCTATCGGTTTCCGTTGGCCTTTTATGCGGAAGTCAAATCCATTAAGGGCAATACATTTCCGATAAAGAATCTTACACAGTATGACAAATTGATGACAAAAAAGAATATACTCGGCGTTATATCTGGCGTTGTCATTTGGTACTATGAAAAAGATAAAGTCGTATTTGTTCCCATAGAGACAGTCGAACAAATGGTAAATGAGGGAAAGAAATCCATCCACATTCAGAAAGATTATTATCGACTTTTAGATATTCCGTCCGTAAAAAAGAGAGTTTTTATGGATAGCGATTATTCTGTTATCTTTACGAATTATATCCACGAACATAAAGAAGAAATTGTAAATAAACTGAAAGAATTAGATTTACTATGAGCGCCAAAGATGATTTGAATATATTTTTTGATAATTGTGCCAAAGAGGTAGATAATAGAAGAGAATATATCAGATAGTATATTTCTATCTCTGACGAGTGTATCGACACGCTTCGGTTCAGACAGCCAACCGAAATTGATATTGCGCTGTTAGTAAAACAGTTGGCCGTCCTTTCTGGCTATCATAGGGAAATTGTCAAAGGATTGCGCGGAGAGACACCGCAGTCGCTCTATACGAAGCAGTTTGATAGTCCGTTGACGAGCGTGTTTTATTGCTATTACCGATTCTTGTTTATCCGTAGACTGAATAATGAGTCATACGACGATATCGCGATTGATATTGTATATAATACATTTTTGCGATTTATGCGTTATGTCAACATAGAGATTATCAATGATGGCAAACAGATTACCTCGCTATTGAATCTCGTATTACAGTCAAATCTCGTCAACGAATATCAACACTCAAAAAAGAGACAAAGATATTACGAAAACAATAAAATATCCTACGAGGACGCCATCAACGAATTGGGTGTTGTACAAATCGAATCCGATGACGATGTGACGTCGAATATCGATGGGAAAAAGAAACTGTTGTATCTTGTTGAATATATCGTCAAGGAGTTGCCGTATGCCTATGAATTACACAATGAATTGACAGAAATGGTGAACGGCAAGAGAAAACAACTGTCTCCGTATTCTTTTGGATTGATTGAAAATTGGATGAAAGAGACTGGCATGGGTAGCGTTACCGTTATGCGAAACGCAATCTTACAACACGAAGAATATACAACAGAGTTAAACTTGGGTTGACAAATCCACGCATATGTGATATAATGGATATAACAACCATAAAGGAGAACAGAATGACAACCACGAAGATTAAGGTTTCTGAATTTAAGAAGATTATGTCGAAGATGTCTCTCGGCGTAGAAAAGACAAGTATCAACCCTGACGCCGGTTACGTAGAGATTGAGACGGCAAACCATTCTGAGATTACGACAAGAGTCTCTGGGAGAGATTATTTTCTCGAATCGGCGCTTGACGCAGAGTGCGGAGATGAAATCCACGTAACCATCAACGCCGATACGTTTATTGGCATTATTTCCAAACTTGATACCGATACGATTGAAATGCGTGTAGAAAACAATGCGCTTGTGATTTCCACCGAAACGGCGGAATATACGTTCCCCATTGTCACCGTTGACGGTCAGAGCAAGGAACTGTCTCGTATTGAGTTTGATGAAGAAAACGCTGTTAAGACTACGATGACCGCAAAGGATATTGTTTCGATTGCGGACTCCAATCTGCAAGGGCTTGTGAACGCCACCTTTACAAGAGAGGTTTCGCAGTTTATCTATGTAGACAATAAAGGTGCGCTGACGGCCACCAACTATATCTATCTGAATGATTTCGAAAAGCCGTCTGACGACGAATTCAAGATGTTGCTGAACGCTGTTCAGGCCGACCTGCTGAAAGTATTTGGACAGTCGGAAACGCTCTCCGTCGTCGTTAAGAGCGCCGATAGCGAGAACGACAGAATTTATGTCAAGTTCTCGTCTGAAAAACCAAAGATTTCGCTTTCTTGTATCACGCAGTCTCCGACAATGTTGTCGAAGTTCCCTGCGCAGAAGATTCGCGACCTCGCCTTTGCTATCAGCGACGTTCATGTTCATATCAATAAGTCGAAGCTCGAAAAGGCATTGAATCGTCTGCAAGTGTTCGATAAAAAGGGTAATACCGTGGCCGTTATGAATAAGTCGCAGTTTATCTTTGGTGCAGATAGCGTCAAACTTGTCTCTCCGAAATATCATAGTTTCGAGATTGTCAAATACGAAAAAGCGGAGAATGCCAACGATTATTCCGCTATGCTTCGGTTTGATGAAGTCATCAATCAGTTAAAGGCCACGCCGTCGGCGACCGTTGATATCAGTTATGGAAATGGCAAGACGGTCATCTTTAACTCCGACATTAAGCAAATTATTCCGGAACAGAAGCGCGTTGAGGTAAATGTATGAGTCGTGGAAATCTGCAAGGTGCATTGGATAACACCAACACTGTCTATCAGCAGTTGATTGAGATTGCGAATGACATTGTGGCAAAATGCACAAAAGATACCACGCCTCTGATTAAGGAAATCTCATCCAACGTCGAAAATCTGTCCAACGACGCCATTCGTGAATATCTTACTAAATTATCTCTGAAAGCATATTCGCTGTCAGAAATCAAAGAGAAGGCGTCTATGAAGGCCGAAATTTCTGACGTCTTACGCAAGGAAGCATACGCCACAGAATTTAACGGCGCTGACGGAACTGTGGCTCTGCGTGAAAATACGGCACAATTGAATATCTCGGACGAGATTTTAGCGCAAACCGTCAACGAGTTGGTTGCAAGCATTCTCAAAGTGAAACTTGACGAAATTCACAGACTATGCGACGCGCTAAAAACGGTGCTGATGTCGAGATTAAGCGAAGCAAAATTACTTTCGATGACGGAAGGTACAACAAATGACTAATTACAAAATTACGCTTACGACCGATGGCGAACACGCCGTAGAGTTCTTTACCTACGATGAAAAGGCCGTCAATGAATATGAGCGAGGTTATCGTGTAGATAAAATCAGAAACGATAACGGAGCGGTAATGGTGTCGTCCGATGTGCGCGTATTTGCACCTGACGATTTAGATATTATCGCCGTAAATGAATATGGAATCTTTCTCGGCCATAAAAACTATATCGACAAGAAAACGAAAAAAGAAGAATGGGAAGAGTATCTTCGTAATGGTGAGTAATAATGGAAAACGCAAACGGATTTATGGATACTACGAAAATGGTGGAATCCATTTATGATGGAATCAATCTGAAAGATGATGATGGAGCAGTCGGTGATGAAATTGTTCGGTTTGTTGAGTATCGGCCGGAGATTGTACGCGCTGACGACAATCTGAAACTCGTGAGAGAGATGATTATGCATATTTGCCATATCAAGCATAGCGTTTGCGATAAGCGTATTGTTGCCATTCCTGCCGGCGTGTCGGTAGACAAACTCAACATGATTTATAATGGCAAGGATGGCGTCATTTATATCGACGGCACTATCGGAATTAACGAAGAAGAGGAATAAGAATTTGGGCGTATTTGACAAAGCAAAAAAACTGAATAAGGAATATAAAAACGATTCTCTTGCAACGGTTGGTTCTGTTGTCCCGCAGTATGAAAGACTTGCCACCAATGCGCTTGGGATTGACTTTCCTCTCTATGGCGGACTTCCAGAAGGGCGCTTGGTTGTTTTCTCTGGTCTCGAACATAGTGGCAAAACGATTTGTGCTTGTATAGAACTCGCCGCCTATCAGCGTAAATATCCGAACAAGGTTTGTGTCTATGTCGATGTAGAACACGCTCTTGATTTGGAATTTATGGCAAATATGACTGGTATCGATTTGAACCGACTGCTTTATGTCAACCCGGAGAATATGAGCGGCGAGCAAATCTTTGACTATATTCTGAAACTGCAAGACGAAGATGATATCGGCCTCATTGTTCTCGACTCTCTTCCAGCCCTTGTTTCTTCTCGCGATTATGATACCGACGTAGAAGAAGATAAAGGAATGGCGGCGAGCATTGCGAAACCGCTCGCTAAATTTATCCGCAAAATCAACGACCAGATTATGTCAAAAAAGAATATCCTTATTCTTATCAATCAAGTACGAGAAAACGGGAAAACATTTACCGGCGCAACGATTTACAAAGAGCCGTGCGGACACGCACCTCGTTTCTACGCTTCCGTTATTGTTAGATTTGGAACAAGGACATTCACCAAGGGCGATAAGGTAGATTTGACAGACGGAGAAGAATCGGATGGATTCAGACTGAAATTCAAAATTATCAAGAACAAAACGGCCTCCACACAGCGTGGCGGTGGATTTGTGACTTTCCGATACGACAGCGGTCTTGATTGGCGTAAAGATATGCTTGAAATTGCCATCAAATATGATTTTATCAAACGACCGAATAATCAGACCTATGTTCTTGTGGACCTCGAAAGTGGAAACACTTATATGAATCCGGACGACCAAACGGAATTAAAGTTCCGTGGTAAACAAGCGTTGCTTGACTTCCTTGAAACACATATTGATTTTCAGAATAAGTATCTGCGTATGCTGAACGATTTTATCTCTCACACGGATAACAAGTATGGTTCTCTGCTTGACGCTCGTGAGAGCGCAGAAATCGACGCACAAGAGCGTTCTGTAAGGGGTCAAAACGAACAGACAGAAGAAGAATTGATGAGGGAGATGGAACGAGATGCCGCGCAAGAGAGTGTGTCGGATTAAACTGACGTCTGAGCAAACTGACAAAGTAATCGATATTTGTCAGAAAGAATCCGCAAGAATTAACGAAGATTTCGTTCGTCAGTTACAAATCAAACAACAAGAAATCAACGAACTGTACCATCACAAAATGGCGCTTGACGCAGAAATCAGCGCCATTATATACGAACTGCAATCGGCAAAGGAAGAAAAATCAAGTGCCAAAAAGAGTACAGACAGCAACAAGACGACAGACAACGAGGGTTCAGAGAGAAAGTAAAACCTCTCCCACACGCTCGTATTCTAAGAAACAAGAGAATGACATCGCCGAACGTTTTGACGGCAATCGTGTTAAAAACAGCGGCGCAACCATGTTTGCGAAGGGCGATGTCTCTCTTGCCGATATTTTGGTAGAAGCCAAAACAAAAACAACGCATACAAAATCCTTTTCCATACAGAAAGAATGGTTAGAAAAGAACCAACAAGAAGCGCTGTTTATGGGTAAGCCATACGGCGTCTTGGCGTTTAACTTTGGACCAAACGAACCAAACCATTATATCATAAGCGAGGAACTATTCTCTATTCTGATAGGAAAGATAACTGACTAATGGATAACGGTGGATTTTTCAGCAAAGACAAAATGCTGTTTCTTTTATAGCAAAAAATAAAGGCGTTTATTACCTACTATTATTTGCCGTTTGATGACAATGTGGTAGAGTTAGAACAGGACGGTCTATCTTGGAATTATATCGAATTTGTTACTGAAGAACAGAATAGCCGTCATGTCGATAATGTTGTTGCCACCGGCCATTGTGAAGTTGATAAAAATACGTTCTGTGTTCATTTTCAAAGCACAGATTACGATAAAAATTTTAAGGTATCGTTTGTCTTTGCTTCTTGGAATGATTTTGTGGAGTATTTTATTTGTCAATATCCAGCCGAACTGTTAGCACAATTTCCGATAGAAAACTGCTTGATTACGATGACTATCACGCAGGAAGATTCAGAGACAACACATATACGTATTGAATAACGCGGAAAGGTCAACCGAGAATGTTGCTTCTTGGGTTGACTTTTTCTGTCATTTGTGATATAATAGCGGTATCAGCATAGAAAGGTGTATCGAATGTGAGAAGAAAAAGAGTTTCATCCGATATTTTGATTTGTCCGATATGTCATAAGGAATTCATACCAACAGATGAAACAAAATTTATCCGCAAAGGCGGATACACTTGTAGTTGGGATTGCTTTACATACGGTATGGTAAAGCATACGGAAAAAAGAAAAAGAGGAAGGCCGAGGAAAAATGATTGTTGATATTAGAAATGAAGATTGCCAAGACACCATTCAATCATTAGAATCTCATAGCGTAGACGTAATACTGACATCGCCTTTCTATAATACAAATAGACCGATAATTATAAAACCGAGAGTTGGACACGCACCAGAAGGAAGATACGATATTCATCTCGACAATATGACCTCATCGGAATACATCGACTTTACAAATCGCTTATTTGATGGTTTTGACAGAATATTAAAACAAAACGGCGTTGTAATATATAACATCAACTACGGCTCAGAAAATACGACGGATATGTTCTTGGTAATTTCTGACCTTATCTACAACTCTAATTTTACAATCGCCGACGTGATTTGTTGGAAAAAGAAATCGGCAATTCCAAATAATGTCAGCCCAAACAAACTAACAAGAATATGGGAATTTGTATTTGTTCTCTGCCGCAAAAATGAATTCAATACATTCCACATGAATAAAAAAGTTGTGTCAACAATGCCTTCAGGTCAGAAAGTTTTTGAAAACCTGTTTAACTTCGTTGAAACACCAAATAACGATGGTAATTGCAATCTCAATAAAGCGACATATAGTTCGGATTTGTGTGAGTGGCTATTATCTCTATATGCCCCAAAGAACGCGACAATATATGACCCATTCAATGGAACTGGAACAACTGGCGTTGCCGCTAAAAGACTTGGTATGGCAAAATATATCGGAAGCGAAATCAGCGAAGCGCAAGTCAAATTTTCACTCGATAGAATCAATGGTGCTACGGTATATAGGCCTCAGACATCAGATGTCTATACATTCGACGAAATTTGGGAAGAGTAAATGAAATTTGAAGTTTATCACGGAGACTGTCTTGAACAGTTAAAAAGACTGACAGATAACTCCATCAACACCTGCATTACATCGCCACCATACTATGGACTGCGAGATTATGGGAATGGAAAGCAAATTGGTCTGGAAGAAACGCCAGAAGAATATGTGAATAAACTTGTTGCGGTTTTCCGCGAAGTGAGGCGCGTTCTTCGCGACGATGGTACGGTGTGGCTGAATCTTGGCGATACATATAATAACAAAAATCTCATCGGAATCCCGTGGATGGTGGCGTTCGCTTTACGTACAGATGGTTGGTGGCTTCGGCAGGATATAATTTTTGCAAAATTAAATCCTATGCCTGAATCCGTAAAAGACCGTTGTACAAAATCGCACGAATACGTTTTTCTTCTATCGAAATCTCCGAGATATTATTTCGACTATGTGGCCATTCAAGAACCTGCCAATTATGATGGCAGAAAAGATACAATGATGCACGGCTCTACCAAATATAAGGATGAGGAAATTATGCCCGGCAATTCCATTCAGTCTATGGCCGTCAGAGGACACGAACGGTGGCAGGTCAAAACCGGTATCCGAGTTGGTGGTGGCAAGTATGCGGACAGCAAAGATTCTCACTATCAGACGTATGGTGGTGCAGAATGGAAACCGCAGACGAATGGCGATATCTTTGTCCGCAATAAGCGTGATGTTTGGAGGGTGTCATCTCAACCGACATCAGAAGCCCATTTTGCCACATTTCCACCCAAACTGATTGAGCCGATGGTATTGGCTGGTTGTCCAGAGGGTGGTACGGTATTAGACCCGTTTAACGGAAGCGGTACGACTGGTATCGTTTCTATTACGAACAAGAGAAATTATATCGGTATTGAGTTGAATGAAGAATATATTGATATCACCAAGCGTCGAGTGATGAAAGAGTGCGACAATGTTGCCATTGACAAATGGGAATATAACGACGGAATTACATCGTGCAGAGCCGATATGTATGAATCAGTCGACCTTATGTCAGAATTGTTTGAGGAATAATAAATGGATTTAACGCTGAAATATAGACCCAAAGAATGGGAAGATGTCGTAGGACAAGAATTTATTACCAATATTCTGCGGAAGCAGGTAGAAACGCACACGTTTCGGAATACATACCTGTTTTGCGGTGCATATGGCTCAGGCAAAACGACTTGCGCTCGTATTCTCGCCGATAAGATAAACAACGGAAACGGCTCTCCCATTGAGATTGATGGCGCATCTAACAATGGGGTGGATAACATCCGTGCGCTTATTGACGACGCACAGACGGCGGCCGTTGGATGTGATTATAAGGTGTTCATCATAGACGAGGCGCACATGATTACCGTACAAGCGTGGAATGCCGCTCTGAAACTCATCGAAGAACCGCCGTCTCATTGTGTCTTTATCTTCTGTACCACCAACGCAGAAAAGATACCGTCCACCATCCTCTCTCGTGTACAGCGGTTTGATTTCGGTAAGATTCCGAACGATAAGATAGTCAATCGTCTTATTGATATCATAAAACACGAGGGGATTGATACCTATGATATCAAGGCCTTGAACAGAATTGCCTCGCTTTCTGACGGCCATATGCGAGACGCTGTAAAGGCGCTCGATGGTTGTCTGAATATCGACCATCATATTACACAAGAATTAGTAGAATCTTTATACGGACTTATCAGCCAAGAATCCGTAGAAAAGATTGTGAGGTCTCTATTAGCAAAAGATATTTCCTCTTGCATTTCCGAGTATGAGCATTGTCTTTCTCGTTCATTTGACGGCGTAAAACTGTACGACGCACTGCTTGGAAAAGTTTTGGATGCCATCCTATATCAGATGACAAAGCACAATGGTGTGAATCCTTCTCTGAAAAATATGGGCGATATTTTTTATGCGAATCGTAAATATGTAAATCGCGATTCGGCAGATTCTATTTTGCGCTATTGCTTTATTGGGTGTTGCCAATGATACCGAGCGAATTTATTGATAAAGTCTATGAAAAAATCGGAAAGGCCAATCTGTCCAATGTGCTAAAACTGTCTGATGATATTCGAAATGAGTATGATTTCGGAGAATTTTGCAGACAGATTCTCGAAAAATGTGCAAAAAGCACCCGAAATGATATAGAAAAATGTGCAATCATTATTCCTATTATCACGGAATATGGAAAAATGTGGTCGTCCGAATATCGGTATCAGCAACAAATGATAGTCGACTGCTGTTTAATGGAACTTTGTAATGCTTTGAGGAATAAATAATGGATTCTTCTGTTCTGAAAAAGATATTAACATCTCCTCCTCTGGCACATAGGGAAATTCCCAATGTGATGATATTTATCGAAAATGAGCCAATCAACGCCAAGGCGTATGTCAACCTCATCGGGAAGAAACTGTGTCTTCCGGTAGAGATTTACGATTCCGCCGACAACGCCATTTATGATATTGAGACTGGTCTATGCGGTAGCCGTCTTTACTATATTCTGAATGACGAAAAGATTATCAAAAACCGCGCCTATTTGACCGCATTTGTAGAATTAGGCGAATTTTTCATTGTTGGTTTTGACGGCGTAAAAATACCAGAAAACTTTATTCGTGATAACGCACAATTTATATATACATTTGAAAAAGGAAGTTTAGACACATTAACTAATTATGTAAAAAAGAAAATTGGTAATGTGGTTTCAGACACGGCCATTCATGACTTCGTCGAGTGTAGCGATTACAAATTAAGCCAAATCAACAATGAGTTAGATAAGGCAGTAACCGACGGAGATATTGCTTCGTTTTTCTCGCAAAAGAAATACACCGATATTCGCACAATTGACAATATGACGGTAATGCAGATGATACTGAACAGAGACAAGCGGTATTTATCATACCTGCCATATCTGACAGCAAATGCCGTTGGCTCTGTCTTGGCGCTCTATACGATGTCAAGAAAGAGATTCCTTTTAAGTAACGATACATACTACTCAAAACTCATGAATCTGTGTTTTAAGGCGCATAGCAGTATTATTGACGGCACGATGTCGAGCGAAAATGCTATTAAGAGATTGGCTGTCGATATCGCCATGGGTTGACTTTTCCAGAACAATATGCTATAATAGTATCGTAAAAGGAAAGGTTTGGTGTAGTGATGGAAACGATGGCGAGAGCGATTTACAAGAAAATGGAACTCAACAAGCCATACACTTCTTCTGAGCTTTACGACCTTGTGAGAGATGAATATCCTGCAACTGGCGAAGATATGCGTAAAGTTGTCGCTCGTGAAATGTGGAAAGTCGTCAATGCCGGCTACGCTAAAACCTATAAGTCAGACGAGCAGTTTTATAATGTCAGAGGAACGAGAGTTGGTTCGCCTATTCAAGATGATAGATGGATGATTTATTCGGTTAGGTATTGGGTGAGAGTGAGGTAAGATATGAACAGAATTGACGAAATGGCTCGTATCGGTTGGATTCCGTCAAACCAACCGAGGGGAATCGAGGTATATGTGCATACCGACGATAGTGGAAATGTTCCGCATTTTCATATCAGAAAATATGGCACAAACAACAACTTTGAGTGGGAAACTTGTATCCGATATGACTCTCCGAGATATTTTGCTCACGGGAAATATCATGGAAAGATTCCGACGAAGTTGGCAAAAGAACTGGATAAGATGTTCAGACAGAAAAATCCAAAATCTCGTGGTGGTCAAACTTTTTGGGAAGATGCTATTGACGAATGGAATAGAAACAATAGTGAAATCGAACTTCCGATTGACTTGGAACAGCCTGATTATACACAATTAAACCACAATGAAGATGATTTGATTTGAGGTATTGTTATGAAGTATCTTGTTCAGCAAAAATATCGTGTCAAAAGCGAAGCCTTATATTGGGACTGGGGATGCCGTGATTTCTACGTATACACCGGTAAGGATGATGTAGAAGAAGAGAGACCATGCACAATGGCAGAACCGTCTGAATTATTTGTCAACACACTTGGCTTTGACACCATCGAAGAGGCAAAAGAATGTATGGCCGAAATTGCGGATGAGTACAACTATGCTTATCCAAATCATTATCTCGACTATACCGAGATTTATGAGTGTGACACAGACGGGGTGTTACAATGACAAAACTTGATAAGGTCTGCGTTGTATTGTGTGTGCTATCTATTATCGTTCAAGTAATAGTCGCTACCTATACCGTCATTCTATTAAGTGTAAATGCTTGCAGTTGGTATCTCGGCATTCTCGCGATGATATTACTGATGGTTTTCGGCATCCGCATATATGGCGATATTCAAAACATTAAAAGTGTTGTTGGTTGGAGTAAGAAAGATGAAAGTTGAAACGAAAACAGTCATTGTACTCAGTGAAAAAGAGAGAGAAATCTTAGAAAAAGCATACAATCTTGCGGTAGAACTTATCTCAATATCAGACAAAACCGTTGTATATGATGTAGCCTGTCAAACGGCGGATAGACTTGAAGAACTGTTGGCGTGCACCGAGATTGAAACAATGGGTTAGAATTAAATAATATATCAAAAATGGCAAATTAAGTCATATCAATAGTGATAAATTGTCATTTTTGACCAGTTATACACATGATAAATTGTCATTCCATAAGTTAAAGAGGTGTAAAGAAGTGAGTTATGATATTCGACTAACAGAGCCGTCGAGCGGAAACACGATTCAATTTCCGTTTAACCACCTGATGATTGGCGGTACATTCCCGGCCGACTATGACGAGAAAACAAAAAAGTTTTCTCCGAGACCTCATAGTGAAGCGTGGCTCAATATCACCTATAATTACAGCGGTTATTATTATACGGCGACAGATGGCGACAGCCGTTTTGCTCACGACGAAGTGTCTGCGTATTATGCTGATGGAACTGTAGGACCTACGGTAACAGAATACGGAATTCGCGGCATTTATGGTAAAACCGGCGCAGAATCAATTCCTATGTTGGAAGATATGATTTCTCGTATTGAGGAAAAGTATAAGATAGACGGCAAATGGATTGATACAGAAAGGGAAGAATGTCGTTATGTCGATAAGGTAACTGGTGAAGAGGTTGACTACCTCAATGATATTGTATGTGCCAACAAAGACCCGGATTCTATTACAGAAGAGTTGTATACCAAAATCGTCAACGAGGGTCCGACAGATGATTATTGGGAAGATACGGCAGGTAATTCCGTAAAACCGTTGTATCAATTACTCGCTATGGCAAAAATGAGACCTGATGGCATTTGGGATGGTGATTGATATGATGTCGAAGAAATTTTTTGTCTCGTTTGTCGATAATCTGCTCGATATTGACAGTACGTCAAGCGCAATTTGCGAAGCATTGGGTTGTTATGAAATCGCTCTTGATAAACACATTTCCAATATGATTGATGCATTGGTCGAGGAAGTGCAGTCATATCTTGACGAAGAAACAGCAACACATATTGATGTCGGCGAGATTTTCTGTTGGTGGTTCGATAAAGAGCGGAATGGATTTTCGCTTACCGAACGCTATACGCTGAAAATTGACGACGACAGATTTTACCCCACCACAGCAGACGACTTCTATGATATGCTAACGACACTGAAAGAAAGGTTTGCTACGGCAAAGAATATCGACTATGCAACCACAGAGTAAGATAATTGCCGTTCTCTTTCTGTTGCTGTTTTCTCTCTGCATCGTTTATATTTCATGCGGTAATGAGCCGTTGAATGTGATAGAAGAACGAATGGTGGTAATGGCAAGGGCAGAAACAGAAGATGTTATCTCACCAATCGTTGAAGAAACGGTAACCGAAACGACGCCGGAAACCGATGTTGTAACAGAGCCGATTGAAGAACCAATTTTCATCGAAAGCGGATTTTCTTACGATATTTACGACGTTGTCTGTCTTGCCAAACTCATTCAGGGTGAGGGCGGTGGACTTTCCAAGTTAGAGAAGAGCGCCATTGTGTGGTGCGCGTTGAACTATCTTGATGCAGGCAAGTGGGAAGATACCATTATCGAAGTCGTTAAGTCTCTCAACCGATTCAGCGGATATAGTGAGTACAATACCGTAACGAACGAAAATATAGCGCTCGTCATTGATGTATTGGAACGATATAGCAGAGAATGTAACGGCGAAACAGATGTCGGCCGAACACTTCCAAAAGGATACCTATTCTTCCGTGGATTCAAATGGAAAAGCAAGGCAGAAGAACTGGGATTAACAAAAACAAAGTATTCCCATAATTGGTACTTTACCGTATCGGAATACCACAAAGATAAATACGAAAGAGCGTATTGGGATTGGTCGTTGCCAAATCCATATGAATAATAAAAAGGGACGGAGTTATCCGTCCCTTTTGCGTTATTACGTTGCGTAGTCGCACAGATTGTTGCGTGGCAATCGTTTATGATTTTTCGGTGTCAATACCTACGGAAAAACAAATGCGCTCACAGACGATTCTATGGCGTTGTATGGCATTACCACCGTCTCGGCTTATCAAGACCGATATATTTCCACCCTTGTTCTGCGCCGTTGTAATAGTACATACGACGTCCGATTTTTACGACATCGCCAATAACGATACCGTTCTCCGGCCTTGTTGCGCTCGTATAGAAACTTTTGAAATCGTGTTCGATTTGATATAAGATAGACTCGAAGAATTTTTCCTCAATATCCTTGAACTTAAAATACATATGGATAATATCGTAGTTCTTGATATTGAAAGTTTTGGCATCATACGGTTGGTAAAGGAGCGTAGACAATCCTTTCCGTATACGCTTTTCATTTTTCTCTTCGTTAATCTGTAAAATGATAATGTGCATAATCAATCCGCAATATTAAGGTCGATAGTTTCCTCGATAGAAGATTTCTTGACCTTATATTTTGTCGCCGTGCCTCCGACAGCCGTTTGTCCTGCCACAGCAGTCGGCTCGCTGTCATACAGAATGGCGTTTGCATTGTCATCGTACACGATTTCTTTTGTCGTATCGTTAATATAAATCCAATACTGCGAATTGGCGCTGACCGTCCATCCATTGTCGTCGAAGAACACATAGCCGCCAACGATAAGATATTTACCGTCGTTAGAGACGACTGGTTCTTGCGTGGTATCCGTATCCAAGAACGCCTTGAAAATATTGGTTATGTTGGTTTCCGTCCACAGTCTGTGTTTGCCACTTTCAAATGGCGCTTTTGCGCTCGGAAAATATTCTGTTACGTTAATCTTTGCCATAATTTACACCCCATTATTGCAGTGACAAATACATTTTCCACTTGATATTCAACTGAATACCGTCAACTTGCGTGCCTACCGTAGAAAGTACATGAGCCAAGTCGTCAGGGTCCATTTCGGGAGAGAATGTCGCCAATTCAATATCATACGACTACCCGCAGAGACGATATTGATAGCTGGCATCCAACATATTCGCGATAGAACCGTCTATCGGAACGATGGCTTCACATTCCACATAATAATATACGTTTTCGCCGTTAATAGTCGCAGGCGTGCTTCTTCTGTTCAGACCAGTAATCTGTGCTACGCCAAATGCGCCGGTGATATATTTTGGGATAAACTGCGTTGTGCCATAACCAGACAACATATTGGCAAACGCTAACTGTAAGTCTTTTTGTCCTCCGTTATGGTGCGTATAGGTATAAATGCTACCGTATTTATTCCCAAAGATAAGTTGTACTTCGCCTTTATATATCATTATGATGTACCTTCCATATCCACACGAATACCAGTTTCATTGAATACGCCGATTTGGTCATACCCAACGACTTGCATCGTGTTGAATGCGTTGATAATACCCTCATTGTAGTTATAGTCATTATCTGGCGTAATGTTAGAACCGCTGATGTCCTCGTTCGTGCCACGGAGCGATACTGCCGTATTATTGATACTGTTAATCAGCGTCATATACACCGCTTGACCATTCATATAACCGAGAGAAGCAAGATTCTCAATTTGTTTGAGAGAACGATAAGCGAACGAATAACCACAAGGAAGAATATATCGCAGAATATCGGAGAGGATATCGAGATTGTCGATAACCTCATCCCATATCGTAATATAAATAATACTATTCAAACTGTCCAACTCGACGGAATAGCGGAAGTATTTATGCTTGATATTCATAAAGAGATTGACAGTCTCTTTAATGCCTTTATATGAACCCTTCCACGAAACGAGCCGTTTGAAACAGGCCAAGATTGGACGCAATTCATCCGCATAAATATTTGTCTGATAATCAAACCCCAATTTCCTTGCCAAGAGAGGGAGATACTGAGCAGGACACAAAAACGGGTCGTTCAGCCGAGAGGTCATATCGATGTCTGTCTTGCAAGCATTGAACGCTTCATCCAAGACGGCGCACATCATCTGAAAGTCTCTCGACTGATTGACATACGTTTCCGGCACTAATTCTTCAAACCGAATGACTTTACTCATTGTGTTCTCCAATCAATACCGCTCATTTGGCAAATGGTAAATGGATTATACGGATGGTTTGTATTCAGAAATGCGGCCGAAGCAATCGGATTTTCAATCGGATAATTGTAATTGCTTCTTAACCGATATTGCAACTTTGTGTCGAGTTCGCCCATCTTGGCGAGAATAGCGTTGGTCTGTGGCGTACTCAACGACGTCTTGTGCTTATAGGCCACAAGTTGCGCCGTGATGGTAATGCGTGTATCAAAGTCTCCGTCGTTGACAATGGTGATTTGTCCGTTGCTTGCCGTGGTAACATCAATCGACAAACTATCTTCGTTCAGAGGAAGAATTCTCGGACCGTTGTCATCACCATACGCATTTTGGTACATATCGGTCAGATAGGTACTCGTATTTGCGTATTTGATACGAATTCTATGTTCTCTCTTTTCATCAAAGCGAGCATACATAATATAACCGTCGCCCACAATAACGGCTGGGATATCAATCGTGACAGAATCACCGGCCGCAATCGAAACCTTACTGATATCCGAACCATAAGTTACATCAGCTGTATTATCTTCGCTTGTCTTTTCTTCGGCACAATACATTGTGGTCAGTTCGGACAACGGCTGTTTACCGCCAATCGCCGTAACGCTCGTACTCGATGCTAACAGCACTTTGCCAGTCGAGCCGGACGGTAACATATTTGCCGTGTCAAAGATGGCATACTGACTGCTTTGGTCGTAGACAACAACAGACTGCGTAGACTCATTCGGGAATTCGTTACTATTCGAAATGATTTGATTGCCGCCCTCTTCGATATTCACAAGCAACGCCGAACGAGCGAGCATATCGAAATCGGTGATATTGGATTGTCTAACAATCGTATAGGTCGATTCGTCTGCGTTCCGATACATAATCGTGGGCATGGCCGCATAACTCGTAAAGGAATCCGTGAGCGAAAGTTGCGTTTGCGGTGTGATATTGAATATGATATGGAAGTAAACCTTTGGTGTACTGTCGGCTGGCTTAACAACGCCATTGACAACCTTTTGGTTTGCATATTCCACTTCAATTTGTACCGTAGTTGCGCCTGCACCCAAGTCAGACCAATCTTCGTTGTCTATCTGTGCTTTGATAATACTGATTAACGAGTTCCAATATGTGCCGTCAGAACTCGGACCCCAAGTGCTACCGGTTGTTGTACCAGAGGCGATATTATTCGGATAGTCTTGCGAGCCGGTAAGCGTTCCGTATACTTGCGAAGCGGTAACAGAAACCTTGTTGCGCCAAGAAGCGTTGCCGTAATCTGTGCCGGTCGTTTCTGTTGTACTCGATGGAGACGTGGCCGATGTGGTTGCGCCGAACGACGGTTTGACATACATACCGGGGGCAAGTTGGAAGATTTCAGAGCCAATGCTTGCCATGGTGTAGCCACTCGGCTCGGTGATAGAAGCAATACCGTTACTGACGGTGCAGGTGATAGTCTTTGTATTGTTAGCGGACGCTTCATAGATATTCAAAATAGCGCCTGCGCCAACGACCGTATTGAGAACGTAGTCAGAGCCAACTTTATCGTAGAGATAGAACGCTTCGCCCTCTTCCAAGACACGGAAGTAAGTCCTCACTCCGTCTTTATCACGCAGTTTGTCGAATGTCATCGAATAGGTCGTCGTCATCGTGTTCGGAACAGTTGTGAAACTATTGGAAACAAACGAGTATGCCTCAATATCCTGTGTCAGCAGTTTCTTGACATCGCAACTGTCTTGCGACTTCAACGCAGTTAATCTGTCTCTGCTATAAGTGGCAGTCGTGGAAGCAATTACGGCGGCATTAAGCGATGGCGGGCAAACACCGCCTTCGTTGTTCAAGACAAGTGCTTGCTGGAACGAAAGATTATAGAGAACAATCGTTTTGGACGGACAAATAATCTTGCCACTCTTATAGATAGCGTAGGTATATCTATCGTTGTCGCTCGCACGATAATAGAAAGTAATATACTCGTTAGCGCCCAATTCGTAATTCTGATTCTCAGAAATAACAATAGACTTTACGGCGCTATCCGTATTGTAATAGCCAACATAAACATAGAAAGCATAGTTGGCAATCGTTTCAAACTCAGGCGTCAGAATTTGAATATATTCGTTGTCGCGAAGTTTGTACTCGCTTTTCAGCGTCAAAGTCAGAGATGGTTTGATATACGCCGCACCGTCAGAGATTTGCGACTTCTCATCTTGGAATTTGGGAGAGAACTTAAAGTTGGTATCATAAATGCTCGACTTGCCAGCCAAGACGGTTTTGGCATACACTTCTGTCTGTAATTGCCCTCTCAGTTTTCCTTTACCGCTCGCCGTTCCGATTTTCATATTGTCATCGTAAACGCCATAATTGTCGATTTCGGAACTGATTTTTTCTTCCTTGAACTCACCGAGAACTTCGGTTACGGCAACGCCGTTAGCATAAACCGTTGGGTCGTAATAGAAAGTAGGAATCTAATCGTACTTCCAATACGTCTTCTTATTACTATTCGTTCCGACAACTGTAATTTGATAATCGCTACCACCCCAGTTGACAGTCACAACGCCATTGGATAGCGTTACTTGAATTGGTGTGGATGGATAAACGTTGATAACGTTAGCGGAAGTTGATGTAGACAATTTTTCGATTGTAATTTGATATACAACAGAAACCGACTGATGCGAAGTATGGAATGTGTCTGTTGGCTTCGATAAGCATACCCAAGATGAACCTGTACGCTTCCCGCTCGTCACAGTCTCGTTCCAAGTATATTCTTCAGCATAAATAGCGGCAAATGGCTCGTCGTTCGTAATACCAGAAAGGTCATAAAGACGATTAGAAACCGATGTTGGCATTTCGTATGACTGTCCGACTTGGTTCCAAGCACTACCGTTGCAGTAATATAATGTGGCCGCCGTAGGAGAACCACCGACCGTCACGCCGTATTGTCCGTCTAAATCGGTCGATGCGGCAGGCAGAGAATCATACTGCTTAACGGCTATACAAGGCGTCCAATAAACAGCAGAGGCAGAGAAGTTGACATCGTCAAGTCCATAGATAGAAGCGCCGAGGATTCTTGTATCGGCCGCATAGATAATCTGCTGAACTTTATTGTAGGTAATCTTCTCGCCAAAGTCAATGGCGCGAGCATTCAGATTGTCAAGGAGCGCTTTATAGACCTTATTGCGGATTTCATTCTGTTGTTCCGTTGTTAATCTCTGACGGAACAGTAAGTCAATACTTAATGTATAGTAATCTTTCACCATCGAAATCGCATTACGATTCCGAATCGAGGTGAACTCGTTGCTGATAGAACGAGATTCGTAAATAAAATCGTCAACATTTTCCGGAATGGCCGCAGGCGTATCGGTCTGAGACGACTTCGCGTTGATGATGTCGAAGGTTTGCTTATAGTTGTTGGCGTAAAGGATATTCTTTGTCAGCGCGTCTTGGTCTTCTTCCGTGCCATCCTCAATGTCCTTATAGGTGAGACCATAGAACTTCAATTGCATTAACTGTAATGCAGTATCGCTCTTAATACCACCGTCTGTATCAATCATGACGAATGTTTGCACATCGTTTGTTTTATCGCAGACAAAGCAGTTTGAAACAAGGCCGTCAGCGAGATAAATCGCATTGGTATAATCGCGGAGCGTAACGAGCGTATCGCAAATATCAATATCCTTGAAATAATTCCGTCTCGCTTCGTCAATCGTCTCTGGGTCTTGGCCGTTTCCGATAGGGGAAATGTTGGCAATCGTCAGATGTTCGCTATCAACAAGCACCTCGGAATCGCTGGCAAACACCTTTGTCAATTTGCCTGCCGAAATATTGCCGTTGACACCATTGGAAAGGATATAGCGGATTTTCAGACCATTACCGATTTTATCAGGTAAGTCGTCAACAAAATGCAGATAGGGACGATTCGTCAGACTATCAACCTTGAACTCATAATAGCGACCGCCGTTGGGGTCAAGACTTGCCGACCAATTTTGGACATAAATGTTATCACACATTGTCCAAGTATTGACATCTTGCGTACTGTCATACGGCTCAACAATAATGCCGTTCTGTGCCACATTGAAGTCGTCAAGATAGATTTTGTTATCAACAAAACTTTCAATCGTGATACAGTCGGAGCCGTTGGCCGTCAATGTCTTAATACGACCTTCGATAACTTGAATATCCGTCTTTGTTGTATCGGCGGACAAAGTAAACTGACTGCCGAAAATCGTATATACAACAGCGCCGTCGTCCGACGACAACATCAGGTAAGGCGGAATCTCAATATCGGTATCTCCGCTATTTCTCATAACAACAGTACCGACAGCGGAGCGATACCACTTCATATTGTACACTGGAGAGAAAAGACGCCTTGCGGTAGATTCCACTTGCACGGTATCTGGCATATTTTCAAGCGCGTTTTTGTCGCTGTTAAAACTTAATTTATCAACCGCAGACGCAATCGCCTTAATCAGCACAACACCGGGGTCGGATTCATTTCCCTCTCCGTCAATGAGCCATTTGTTATTTAATTTGCCAATCGTATCAACCAACTCTTCATAAGCGCCTTGAAAGTCTTTGAAGATATAGGTGTCATTGGATGTGATATTATCAATAGCCATTATTGAACCTCTTCGCTATCTACATCGGTAAGATTGATTTCTAATACATTGGGCGAAGCGTTAATGTCGTTCAACCCTCGGATTTGGCACTTAACAGTCGTTCCGTCAGCATAAACAGAAATATCTTTATGCTGAACTTTCACTTGCGGCATGAATGTCGCAATCGCCACATGAATATCGTCTATCAGGATATCCTTCAAAGCAGAATTGTTCTTTTCGTATAACATCCGTTTGAGATTGTCTCCGAAATAGGGGTCGCAGAACAACTCTCGCTTTTCCGATGTCAGCAATAATTTTAAGTTTTGTATAGTGGCTTCTCGGTCGCTTACGGTGTTCGTCCGACCTACGCCAAACATCTTCGGAAATGCTATGCTTTCCACGATTTTACCTCTGAAAGTGTATTTTGAATCAACTAAATTATACAAGAAACAAGAGCGCTCCCAATGAAAGGAACGCTCTTATCTTAGATGGCCGAAACCTTATAAATCAATCTGATACCGTCGCTAATGTCGGCATTTAACCGCTTCAAAGCATTTGGTAGTGTCATCGAAACGCCATAGTAATTATCTCTGCTGATTTTAGTGGGACAAGGGTCTAATACTGTCACATCGTCTACGGAATACTGACCTGTATGTTGTTGCGAATAAGCAATAGCAAGAAGATAATGTCCTAATTTTCGTTTGGACGAGCAAACATAAATAATATCGCACTTCGTTGGACTTACCGCCGTTGAACCGCTCAAATCAGACTGCAACTTCTTTAAGGCAACAACTTGCGATTTGCAGAAATCTTCTTGCGCCAATAAGTCGTCACGACCGCCGGAACTGTAGTTGCCAGTTCCTTGATTATAGACAATCGATGTATCCGCAGGCACATAAAACTCACCGAGAGATGCGGTAGAAGTGCTTAATGTCTGATAGGAATTATTGCCCTTTGTCCACGGATAAGTTCTCTATGCGTCGTAATGAACGCCGCCATTGTTCACGCTGATTCCGATTTGTCTCATCTAATACCAGCGAGCCAATGTCGGACCATTCGGAGAGCCATATTTGTCAACAGTATTTGGATTCCAAGAGAAAGTACCAAGCCGATACATTTCGTCGAGCGTGTGCGTTTTTGAAGTCAGAATTTTCGCCGCGCCAGCGCAACAGCAAACGGCACATCCATAATTAAAAACAGATTTGCCGTAATTAACATATTGTGCCTATGTCGGACGAACGGCCGTCTATTTGAATGTTTTTTCGTCGTAATACCCTTTCCATAATTGCGAAGGGATAATAGAATTAGCGGAATAGGTAATATCAGAAGCGTTTTCAAAATCGGTGGTTATTTCCGTCGTCTGCGACGTTGATACAAAATATCGAATATCTTCATACGACATTACGCCACCGTAACCTTTCCGCCCTCAATTTTCAAAAGACCGTATGGGTTGAAGAAAATGTAATCATAATAAGGATTATCATATTGACTATCGTCGGCCGTACTTTGAGAAATTAAGGAGCGTTCCAATAATTGCCAATATATGAGAGAACCTTGTGGTGACAATGTGACGGCCACAATAAAGGCGTCTCTCGGAATGGACTGAATGACAGAAAGCGGAATTTGTTGCGGAGAACCACTATAGACATCGTATTCCGTCAAGTCTAACGGATAGACTTGCATATTGTTTGCGAAATAAGGCGCTAAATCGACATTCAAACCCTTTAAGCAATTCAGCGATTCCGCTTCCACATCGCCAATCTTCGTATCGTGCGGCAGTTTGGCTTGTTGCGTTACTTCAAGTTCTTCGGCGATATAGGAAGTTTTGGTATTCTATTCTATGTTAAGAAACCCAACAATAACAGGTTCTTCCCACCGTGTGTTCTCAAAGTTTACCCACACCACATCGCCGGTAGCCAACTTATAGTTGACATTTGGCATTTGGCAGATGGTGGCGTTTGGCAAATCCTCGGTTGGCGTAGAATCTACCTAATCTTTCAAACCGTTCAGAAAAGGGATACGCACTTTGATATTGTCTCTATCAACAACGCTTTCAATAATGCCTTTTACAATCATTGTTTGCTCACCATATCTTCGTCGCCTGCTACGCGCAGTAATTCAAGCGTTGTGCGATACCCTTGCTATCCAATCGTGTCTGTTTGCTTGGTAATGATATAAATACCACTTGCAATATATTTCTATCCGTAGAACCAACTGTTAATTTTGACATATTGCATTAACGAAGTCGGTCGTAATAATCCCTTAATTTCAAGCACGGCTTTAATGGGAAATTCGGTAACGGAAGTCCACCAACGCTGATGTTCGCTTTCGACAATGCCCTTATCTACATTTTGCACAAATCTATTTGTGCTATAAGGCACTATATTGCCATTATTGTCAATAAGATAACTATTGTTGGACGTTATATTCTTCTGCTGATAATCATATAGGATTGTCCAAGCGTCGTTATTGTTAGTCTGAAAGCCAGTAACGAATGTCGATGATGGATAACCGACATCGACTTCAAAGGCATTATTTCTATGGTTGCGGCTGATTTTGGAAGT
>Ga0310696_10001784_pt1 | contig 30259 bp, 21 predicted proteins | sample AusTroGonzalo_MG_4_FD_203885 | JGI IMG/M metagenome (GOLD analysis project Ga0310696, IMG submission 203885) | Bovine rumen microbial communities from tropical cattle in Woodstock, Queensland, Australia - Gonzalo_02 (v2) (version 2) | ecosystem: Host-associated > Mammals > Digestive system >... | reverse complement strand
CATCAAACATCACGTATTTGTCGAGTCGCGGATTGACAATAGTCTGAACGGCGTCCCACATTCCCGGCCAAAGGGACTCCATAACTCGCTGCATGCTGTCGGACTTATCGGCTTTCTCCTTGACTTCCCCGGCGTTCTCCGCGGTAATGCCCATTCTCGACATCTCGTCGTACTGCTGAATCTTGCGGATGGCGATGGCATTCTGGCGCAGTTCCTGCTTGACGATGGCCCGGCTCCTGCGGGTCCGCTCCTCTATGTGGGCACTGTCGAAACTGCGCAGGATGGTCTGCATATCGGTCATGATGCTCATGATTTCATTGTTCTGCTGTCTTCTGAACTCTTCGGCATTTGTTGAATGTGTGTCGCTCCTCGACAGGAACCTTGTCCGGGCAATACAGCTGCAAAATTACAAAATGTTTGGGAATCAGCAAGAAAGTTCAGGAAAAATTTGGAGGGGACGGGAAAAATGCTTATCTTTGCAGCGTCAAACCTCAAGTTTGGCTATCCGGGTAAGTTTCCCGCGGGGGAGCAAGACCATATCGACACTACTCCAATAAAATAAAGAGCTACTTTGGTGGCTCTTTATTTGTTATATTTCTTCGTAAAAGTATTAAAAAACATCTTGTCTGTTACTGTCCTTCGTGTTACGACTATCACTTTCGCCCCCTTGAACAGCATGACTTCCATAGCCAACGGATTTAACTCGAAATACTTCTTGATACAACGTGCCAAGGCTGTAGCGTTGTAATCTGTTGCAATATTCAACAAAACGTGATTCGCCTGCCCTACGGACTCTTTTAATCTATTCATCACTGATGATTTCCCTTGGATGGTCTTCAAATCATACATTTTGAATATACCATGCTGTACTAAAATAAAATCGGCTGTTCGTATTTCTTTAGGATTAGGCAACAAATAAACCCTGTAACCATGCTCAACAGCCTTCCGAGCAGCATTCATCAGGTTGTCGTAGTCATCGCCTTTTTCACCACCAACGGAAAAGATGTTTTTCTCCCCTTCAACAGGGTGGAACTCACTACTTGACACAATCTGCTTCAGTTGGCAGATAAAGTCAGCTCCCGTCAGAATGTGTAGTTTGGCAAGTTCAAGTGAAATGTCTTTCATGTCAGTTATTAAGAACGGGTGCAAAATTACAAAAAAGATTGGAAACGGGAAAGAAAGTTTAGGAAAAATATGGATCAAGAGACAAAACGGCTTTCTCTGGTAAACAAAACGGCTTTGTCTATGAGACAAAACGGCTTTCTCTGATAGAGAAAACGGCTTTTTTTATGACGATACCTCACTTACTCACTAAATCTCTCAAAACCCCTTTATACAAAGGCGTTTTGAGAGATTTAGTGAGTAAGTGAGGTATCGTCATGGTGTCAGCGTAAATTGCATTGGGCTACAACCGAGCAACATTTTCGCTTCCGTCAATACTGCCCATCACTCAACGATTGTGTTTATAAGCTTGGAAACATTGCTTGCCACAAAAGGACGGTTGTTTGCACGACGTGCTTCGTCGTCTTTGGTGTAACTATAAGAATAGGCTGTCATTCCAATGCTGATAGATGCCTGCTTACCCTTAAACTTGATGAGGAGCGTTCCGTTGATGTCAGGGAACAACACCCATGTGGAAAGCAATGGTTCTGGGCAGATATCCAGAATATCTTTTACATTGCATACCATCTTGTTCTCAATTGGTGGCGCTCCGTCATCATCCCAGTTGCCGGGCAAGGCTGCCAGTTCGTTCAGTCGTTCCAACTGATGACGATATGCTTCGCCATGTCTGACTTGTTTGCTACGTGGAACAGTCACACGACTAACTCCGTGGAGCGACCTAATAACCCTGCGTATGCGCGGCACCAACGTCGCATCATCTATTGATACTAACAATTCTGCCATAATCTTCTCTTAACTAAATATCCCAAAATTCTTTTGGTTGAAGTATGTTTTTGCACCGTCTCAGTAGACTCGAATTCCATATTTCAGTATTTGCTGTTTAAACAAGGGGTTCATACTTTCTCGCATCCGAACTACATCAACATCACATCCGAGAAGCTCCTGCAAATAGATTTTCACACCAACGCGGTTAAACAAGTTCGGCGTCATCTCCACACAAATATCCACGTCGCTGTCTTCTCTCTGTTCGTTACGTGCAAGCGAGCCGAAGAGCATCATGGAATGTACTCCATAGTGCTCGGCAAGATACTGCTGGGTGGTCTTCAACTTCTTTATGGTCTGCGCTCTATCTAACATATCTTTAACGGTTGATATCGTCAATATATAGGTTTTCATCCACCAAAACAGTCCTGCCCACATGCGGGACTTCGGAATGAAGACGGTGCAAAATTACAAAATGTTTGGTAAACGACAAAAAAAGTTGGGGAAATATTTATTTGTTAAATAATTAAAAAAACAAAAGAAATGATATGAAAAAGCATTATATTTGTCCCAATATTCTCGTTTACAATAATAAATTTGACAGTAAATATGAAACGATTGATTGGAGCTATTGCAATGGCTTGTTGCAGCGTGATGGCGGCAACAGCCCAGATACAGACAAATGCGGGCATTCAATACCTGCAATGTATGCAGAAAGACATGTCTACCGACTTCTACGACCTGTCGAACACCTACTTCCTTGCCGACTCACTGGTGAGTTTCGATGCTCAGAGGGGTGAAGGATTGGTTCAGTGGAAACGCTACAGGATGTCGCCGCGTCAGGCTTTCAATCTCAATGGTTTCTGGCCCGTGCGCATGCAGATGCTCGACTTTCCCGATGCTGCATACGACAACGACCCTGCATTGAAGATCAAGGTGGAGTGGGTAAGCCCGCGTACTGCGAGAATCCGCATGCTGACGACACCCGTAGAACCCAAGAATCAGGATCAGGACGATGTCATGTTCTGTGACGGCTTCAAGGCCAAGAAGTCTTTTGTGGCCAGCAAGACGGAGTTCGGAAGTGTGGAAATTCAGCCATATCCTTTCCGCATTGTCATCAAGGATGGCAAGGGAAAGGTGCTGACGCAAACCCGCCACATCATAGACAATGACTCCAGTCAGGTGAAGCTATTGCCGTTCTCGTTCATCAAGCGCGGTTCAGACAACTCTCGCAGCATCAACCCCGTGTTTACCCTTGCACCTGGTGAGCGTATCTATGGCTGTGGCGAGTCGTTTACGTCTTTGAATAAAGTAGGACAGAAGGTACACCTCAGTGTCACCGACCCACAGGGACCTGAGACCGACGGACAGTACAAACCAGTACCTTTCTTCTTCTCGAACCGCGGATATGGCATTTTCATGCATACCTCAGCCCCCGTGACGTGTGACTTTGGAGCCTCGTATATTGGTGCGCAGCGCTTGTTCATGGCCGATGAACTGATGGACTTTTTCGTGTTCTTTGGAGAGCCCAAGGATATTCTCAACGAATATACTGACATCACGGGTAAGAGCCCGATGTTGCCGCTCTGGAGCTTCGGTACCTGGATGAGCCGTATCACCTACTTCTCTCAAGAGGAAGGCCTCGACATTGCTGCCAAACTGCGTGAGAACCGCATCCCAAGTGATGTGATTCACTTCGATACAGGTTGGTTTGGTGTTGACTGGCAATGCGACTATCAGTTTGCCAAGGATCGTTTCGAGAATCCTGTGAAGATGCTCAAGCAGCTCGCGGAGCAGGGTTTCCACACCTGTCTGTGGCAACTGCCTTATTTCACTCCCAAGAACCGCTTCTTCCCAGAGATTATAGAGAAAGGTCTGCACGTAAAAAATGCCACGGGAGGCATGCCCGTTGAGGATGCCATCCTCGACTTTTCCAATCCTGAAACTGTCAGTTGGTATCAGCAAAAGATAGAGGGACTGATGCAACAGGGCGTCTCTACTATTAAGTGCGACTTCGGCGAGGCAGCACCCTACAACGGATTCTATCACAGTGGCAAGGGCGGTCTCTACGAGCACAACCTCTATCCACTGCGCTATAACAAGGCCCTTTGGGAAGTGGTGGAGAGAAATCATCCTGGCGAAGGTATCATCTGGGCCCGCTCCGCCTGGGCAGGCTCACAGCGATATGCCCTGCATTGGGGTGGCGATGCCGCTACTACGAACATCGGTATGCTCGGTGACCTGCGTGGCGGACTCAGCTTCGGACTGAGTGGCTTCTCCTTCTGGAGCCACGATATGGGTGGTTTTGTCACTGCTTCGCCAGAGGATATCTATCGCCGTTGGCTACCCTTCGGCTTCCTCAGTTCTCACACCCGTGCTCACGGTGCACCGCCCACGGAGCCCTGGCTCATCTCAGAGAGCTTTACGCAAGCTTTCCGCGAGTGTGCCGAGATGAAGTACAAACTAATGCCATACGTCTATGCCCAGGCCAAGGATTGCTCAGAGCGCGGTCTGCCCATGGTACGTGCCCTGCTCGTGGAGTTCCCCGAGGACAAGGGTGCTTGGCTGGTAGAAGATGAGTATATGTTCGGCTCACAGATTCTGGTGGCTCCTCTGCTGGAGAGCGGTACAGGCCGTGATGTCTATCTGCCCAAAGGTAAGTGGATAGATTACCAGACAGGCAAAGTGTATGAGGGAGGCTACCAAAACATCGAGGCAGGCCGGATACCTGCCATCATCCTCGTCCGCGACGGTTCGCTGATACCCCATGCACCTTTGGCTCAGCGTACCGATGAGATTGATTGGAGCAAGATAGAGCTTAAGGAATACAAGGCAGATGCCAACGTATGTCGTGGCCTGTTGTTCAAGCCCGGCGATTCCAAGATACAAACTATAACGAGATAAAAAATGCTATATTTGTTGGACTAAAAGTTTTTATTGTTTCTTTTTTGGCTAATTGAAAAGAATGTCGTAACTTTGCACGCGAGATGAAAAACGCTAATGTAAAACCCGCCGTTGGACGGCTGGGTATACTTATTGTAGGCAACGGTGCCGTTGCCACTACCTTTGTTATTGGTGTTCTGTTGGCACGTCGCGGACTGGGCAAGCCCATTGGGTCGATGACGCAGTATGACCGCGTGCGCGTCAGGGACAATAATTGTGAAACAATAAAGGATAAACGCTACTTGCACTATAGCGAGATTGTTCCTCTGGCAAAGCTGGACGACCTGGTATTCGGCTGTTGGGATGTATACCCGCAGAATGCCTACCAAGCTGCTGTCTATGCGCAGGTGCTGCGTAAGGAGGACATAGACCAAGTGCGCGAGGAATTGGAGCAGATAGTGCCCATGAAGGCGGCCTTCGACAAGGACTATGCCAAAAGGCTAGATGGGACGAATGTAAAGGCAGTAGGGGGGGCTTCTATTCCTACTCGCTGGGAGATGGTGGATATGCTGCGTGAAGACATCCGGCGGTTTAAGACTGAGAAGAAATGTGACCGCGTGGTGGTGCTCTGGGCTGCGTCAACGGAGATTTATGTGCCCGTGGACAAGGAGGTGCACTATTCGCTGGAGGCTCTTGAGGCAGCGATGAAGGCTGACGACAGAAAGCGCATTGCCCCATCGATGTGCTATGCCTACGCCGCGCTTCAGGAGGGTTGCCCCTTCATCATGGGAGCACCGAACACGACCGTTGATATTCCCGCGATGTGGGAGCTGGCCGAGAAGACCCACATGCCTATTGCCGGCAAGGACTTCAAGACGGGTCAGACGCTCGTCAAGAGTGGTTTCGCGCCCATTATCGGCACCCGCTGCTTGGCCCTCGACGGATGGTTTTCGACGAACATCCTTGGCAACCGCGACGGACTGGTGCTTGACGAGCCTGAGAACTTCCACACCAAGGAGGTGAGCAAGCTCTCTACGCTGGAGACCATCTTGAAGGCCGACGACCAGCCCGATCTTTACGGTGATTACTACCATAAGGTGCGCATCAACTACTACCCGCCACGCAACGACAACAAGGAGTCGTGGGACAACATCGACATTCGCGGATGGCTGGGCTATCCCATGCAGATTAAAATTAATTTCCTCTGCCGCGACAGCATCCTGGCTGCTCCTGTCTGTCTCGACCTCTGTCTGCTTATGGACCTCGCAGCCCGTGCTGGACGATGGGGCACGCAAAGCTTCCTGAGCTTCTTCCTGAAGAGTCCCATGCACGACTATACAAAGGGTGAACGGCCTGTGAACAACCTGTATCAGCAGCACACTATGCTGCGCAACGCCCTCCGCGAGATGGGGGGATACGAGCCAGACGAGGAGATGGAGTGAATAATAGGAACCAAGTAAATATTAATGTTATGACAGCAATACAGTTGAATGCAATGAACACCGAGCTATGGCAAAGCATTGGAGCCATAGCCGACAGTGAACCGCTGATGAAGCGGCTGACACGCTTTGCAAAGAAGTTGGTGAAGGAGAAGAACGACCCCACGCTGATGACAAAGGAGGAGTTCTTCGCCAAGATTGAAAGAGCAGAGAAACAACCAGGCAAGAGCTTTGCCAGTGTCGAAGAACTAGATAAATATATTCGCAGTTTATGAGCCAATATAAGGTTGTCATCAAAGAGGAGGCACAGGCAGACTTGAAAAGTCTGCTTCTCCATGAACCAAAAGCATACAAAAAGGCCATAAAGTTTATAGGTGAGCTTTATGAGCATCCAAAGACCGGTCTGGGTCACCCCGAACCGCTAAAAGGGAAACCTGAAGGCCGATGGAGCCGCGAAATAACGAGAAAGCACAGGCTTATATATCGCATCTTCGACACAGAAGTCTATGTCGATGTGCTTGCTGCATACGGCCATTACGATGACAAATGATTTAAAATATCTATGACAACAGACTACAACAATATACTCAACTCTCAGGCGCAGCAGCCCGCCGATTACGGTGATGACAATATACGTACCCTTACGGGCACAGAGCACATACGACTGCGTCCTGGCATGTACATCGGACGACTGGGTGACGGTTCTCTGGCTGAAGACGGCATCTATGTGCTGTTGAAAGAAGTCATTGACAATTCCATCGACGAGTTCAAAATGAAGGCCGGCGATCGTATAGAGGTCAACGTGGAGGACAACTTGCGCGTCTCCATTCGTGACTACGGTCGCGGCATACCGCAAGGAAAATTGATTGATGCCGTCTCCGTGCTTAATACTGGCGGTAAGTACGACTCCAAAGCCTTCAAGAAATCCATCGGACTAAACGGCGTGGGTGTGAAGGCCGTCAATGCCCTGAGTGCACGCTTCGAGGTGGCTAGCTATCGTGATGGTAAAGTTCGTCGTGCCTGTTTCGAGAAAGGAAAACTCGTCAGTGACACCACTGAGGACACGCAGGACGAAAATGGCACTTACATCTTCTTTGAACCAGATACCGACCCTACGCTTTTCCCCAACTACCGTTTCCACGATGACATTGTGGAGACGATGCTCCGCAACTATACCTACCTGAACATCGGACTAGCCATCATGTACAACGGCCGGCGCATCCTTTCCCGTCGCGGCTTGGAGGACCTGCTCAAGGACCGCATGAGCGCTGATGCCCTCTACCCTATCATTCATTTGCAAGGTGAAGATATCGAGATAGCCTTTACTCATGCTAACCAGTATGGTGAAGAATATTACAGCTTCGTCAACGGTCAGCACACCACACAGGGAGGTACGCACCAGAGCGCTTTCAAGGAACATATCGCACGTACTATTAAGGAATTCTACCAAAAGAATTTTGAGTATGGCGACATCCGCACGGGCATCGTTGCCGCCATCGCCCTGAACGTGGAGGAACCAGTTTTCGAAAGCCAGACTAAGATTAAGCTCGGCTCCACGAATATGGCTCCGGCAACACCAGAGAATCCTTCTCCTGTCAGTATTAACAAATATGTGGGCGACTTCATCAAGACGGAAGTCGACAATTACCTGCACCGCAACAGCGACGTGGCCGAAGTGATGCTGCAGAAGATTCAGGAAAGCGAGAAGGAGCGTAAGGCTATGGCTGGCATCACCAAGCTTGCCCGTGAACGAGCCAAGAAAGCCAACCTGCATAATCGTAAGCTGCGTGACTGTCGTGTGCACTTCAGTGACGTGAAGAACGAACTGAAGGAACAGTCGTGTATCTTCATCACCGAGGGCGACTCAGCCAGTGGAAGCATCACTAAGAGCCGTGATGTGAATACCCAGGCAGTCTTCTCATTAAGAGGAAAACCCCTGAATACCTTCGGACTGACTAAGAAAGTGGTTTACGAGAACGAGGAATTCAATCTCTTGCAAGCTGCACTAGACATTGAGGACGGTATTGACTCACTGCGCTATAACAAAGTCATTGTAGCTACCGATGCTGATGTAGACGGTATGCACATCCGTCTGCTCATCATCACTTTCTTCCTGCAGTTCTTCCCTGAGCTTATCCGTACGGGACATGTCTATGTCTTGCAGACACCACTCTTCCGTGTCCGCAATCGCCGTACGAAAATTAAAAAGAAGGAAGTACTAACAGAAGAGGATATTAAACTTGCTAATCAGCAATCTCAAAACGCTAATCTTAAATCTCAAAACAAGAGTGATTTCATTACTCGCTATTGTTACAGCGAAGAGGAACGCTTACAGGCCATCAGTGACCTTGGCCCTGACCCAGAGATAACACGATTCAAGGGACTGGGTGAAATATCCCCTGAGGAGTTTGCTGGTTTCATCGGTCCAGACATCCGCTTGGAGCAAGTCACGCTCCACAAGACTGATCAGGTGCAGAAGCTCCTGGAATACTACATGGGCAAGAACACTATGGAGCGTCAGAACTTCATCATCGACAACCTTGTCATTGAGGAAGACCGTCCCGAAGAAGAAGAATAGTGGAAAACTTTGTGGATAACTACGATAACAAATTGTGGATAACTAGAAACCAATAGAGGGAAAACCAAAAAAGGTGGAAAACAGAGGATAATCCCTATAAATAAGCCATTCTTTTCAACCAACAATAAACGACAAAAGTAATAAACACCATCTTTCTCCACCGAAAAAGATAATTGTGGATAACATTAAAAGGGGTATAATTATCAGCCAATTATCATCAACACTAACAGACCAAAAACAATCATAACATGTGGAAAAGCTAACAGGCAAGAAAAAGACATAATACTTATCAACATATTAACGCCCTATCATACTCAAAATTTTCTTTTTTAAGTAAAAAAAATAAAAAGAATAAAAATGATAGGGCGTTGATAATAACGAAAAAACACTAAGACTATGATAAACAAACAACTATTACAACCAGAGAGTATCGTCGTTATTGGCGGCTCGAACAATGTGCATAAGCCTGGCGGTGCCGTGGTGCGGAATATTCTGAATGGTGGCTATCAAGGCACGCTGCGAGTGGTGAACCCTAAAGAAGACGAGGTGCAGGGCATCAAAGCCTTCCATGATGCCCGTCAGCTTCCGCCTACTGATTTGGCTGTTCTTGTCGTGGCGGCACGTTTCTGTCCTGACTATGTGGAGTTACTTGCAGCAGAGAAAGGTGTCAAGGCTTTTATTATCATTTCAGCAGGCTTCAGCGAGGAAACACCAGAGGGAGCCGCACTGGAACAACAGATTATCGGTACCTGTGAACGTTATGGTTGTGCGCTGATAGGTCCTAATTGCATAGGTATGCTCAACAGTTGGCATCACTCTGTGTTCACCAAACCCATACCTCAGTTGAATCCCAAGGGTGTGGACTTTATCTCGGGTTCTGGAGCTACGGCAGTATTCATCTTGGAAAGTGCTGTCCTGAAGGGTCTACAGTTCAACAGCGTGTGGTCGATAGGCAACGGACATCAAATAGGTATAGAGACGGTGCTTGAATACATGGACGAGCATTTCGACCCAGAGCGTGACTCATTCATAAAATTACTTTACATTGAGAACATCGCTGACCCTGACAAGTTGCTCTTCCATGCTACGTCACTCATTCGGAAAGGATGTCGTATAGCTGCTATCAAGGCAGGTTCGTCAGCAGCTGGAAGTCGTGCCGCTAGCAGTCATACTGGAGCTATGGCCAGTAGTGACTCAGCTGTCGAGGCACTCTTCCGAAAAGCTGGTATCGTGCGTTGTTATGGTCGTGAGGAGCTAACAACGGTAGGGTGTATTTTCAAGAGTTTGGAGTCGAGAGTTAAAAGTTTAGACTCTACATTTAACTTCGCCATTGTCACCCATGCTGGTGGTCCTGGCGTGATGCTCACCGATGCACTTTCCAAAGGTGGTATGAACGTGCCGAAGTTGGAGGGTGAAGCAGCTGAAGAACTGAAGCAGAAACTGCTGCCAGGCTCGTCGGTAGCCAATCCTATTGACATCTTGGCCACAGCACAACCCGAGCACCTCGCTACAGCTATAGACTATTGTGAGAATAGGTTTGATGATATCGATGCCATCATGGTCATCTTCGGCACACCAGGACTGGTACAGGTCTTTGAGACATACGATGTACTACATAAGAAGATGCTCACCTGTAAGAAACCCATCTTCCCCATTCTGCCTAGCGTAAGTACTGCTGGGCCAGAGGTACAGGAATTCTTACGTAAGGGGCATGTGAATTTCAGCGACGAAGTAACGATGGCTACTGCGCTCACACGTGTAATGAAGACTCCTGCTCCTGCTGACCAGAATGTTGTGGTGAACGGTGTGGACGTACCAAAGATAAGAAAGATTATAGATTCGATAACCGCCTCCCCTACCCCACCCCAATCCAACTTCGTTTCCCCCTCCGTTGTTCATGACCTTCTCTCTGCCGCTGGTATTCCTACGGTGCCAGAGTTTGTTAGTGCCGACAGAGACGAGCTACTGGCCTTTGCCGAGAAGGTTGGCTTCCCTGTGGTGGCCAAGGTGGTAGGTCCTGTACATAAAAGCGATGTGGGTGGCGTAGCCCTTAACATCCGCAGCAAGGAGGTGCTTAGTGCTGAGATAGACCGTATGATGAAGATTCACGATGCTACGGGCGTGATGGTTCAGAAGATGCTTCGTGGCACGGAACTCTTCATCGGAGCTAAATATGAACCGCGCTTCGGTCATGTAGTGCTCTGCGGTCTGGGAGGTATTTTCGTTGAGGTTTTGCGTGATGTAAGTAGCGGCTTGGCTCCTCTCTCATACGAGGAGGCCTTCTCCATGATACGTTCTTTACGTGGCTACAAAATTCTTCAAGGCACACGCGGTCAGCAGGGTATCAACGAGCGTAAGTACGCTGAGATTATCGTGCGCCTCTCTACCCTACTCCGCTTCGCCACTGAAATCAAGGAGATGGATATCAACCCACTATTGGCTGACGGTGACGATATCATCGCCGTGGATGCGCGCATACTCATAGAGTAATTTGACTATTTGACTATTTGACTATTTTGGGTGTTAGCTGTTGGCCATGATGTCGATAATGCTGGCAATGTCGGCAACGTCGACTGTGCCGTCTTCATTCACATCGGCTAATATAACGGATTCCACGACTTTGTCGCCTGCAGCCATGACATCGATTACGGAGGCGATGTCGGCCACGTCGACAATACCGTCATTATTGACATCACCTTTTATGTGCTTGTTTACCTTTATGCCGGTACAGAGTTTCTTTGAACTATCGATTTTATACCAACCGTTATCTTTATAATACAGATAGACCTGATAGACGGTCTGCGGTTCAAGGGTGGAGAGTTCGAAATGATACTCCATGTCGGCGTAGGGTTCTATGGTCTGGGTCAAATTAGGCGTTTCTGAATACCATTCTGACCCTTGCCATAGCCAGATATAAACAGGTTTGTCAAATGAATTCATCGATTCGTTGTGGAGCACCACGTCAATGGTTGCTGAATTATTTGACTTGACGCTAATCTGAGGCTCTCCTTCCAGCGAAATATTGAAGATATCACGGTAGTTCATTTTGAACTGTTTGTACTCCGTCATCTGCTTTAAGTCATTGGTGGTGTCATCATCATAGTAGTAGAGTGCCACGTAGTAGACTTTGTCATCCTCCATTCCTTGCAGGTCGAAGGTGACCTCTGTGGACTGTTGCGATGCCAGGTTCATGGTCTTTGCTTTGTTAATGACCCATTTGCGTTGTTCATTGTCATAGACCCAGGCTACGACTTTCCTTTTGTAGGTATTCTTTGAGTAGTTCTTGATGGTGGCGGTCACAGATATGGACGTTGCGGAGGTATATTTTATCTTCATGTCATCCGTTCCCAGCATGTAGATGTCCTGGTTGGCTATCTTGTTCTCAAAGTCGAAGGAAATGGTTAAGTCGTTGGCTTCATAGATGTTCGTCACCGGCTTTCCCATGAGCTTGCTTCCGTCGATGTTCATGTTGTAGAGCATGGCAGCGGGAGTAGTATCGTCGGTAAGCGCATGGTTCTTGTAGCCATAGAGGTCGCCGCGCAGGTCGTCAAACCAGTTATCGAAATTTTTATAGTCGATGGTCTCGTCGTTGTCGGCATTAACGATGGCACATCGAGGATGCGTGTTGTCCGTGTCCTTGGTCTTGTTGGGATTGTTGAAGAAGGCAGGGTCGTAGTCAATGTGGAGCACCAGCAGTCCGCCAGCGGCGATGCCAGCATCCCATCCTGTCTTCTGTCGGTTCTCTAGCAGGTAGTACTCATCGGGGTGGTTGTCGTTGCGTATCATGTAGAAGTCGCCGCCCTCGCTCGTGGGCTTGATTCCTGCTATATGGCCATTCTTTTCCAGGATGACGGGCTCCTGCCATCCCAGGGCCATCTTGTCGTAGCCAGTGTAGCCTGCCGGGGTATACCCGTTTTTGTTGTGAACACCGATACCCATTACGTCCCAGGACTTTGTGCCATAGTTCACGTCATCACCGTCGTACATGTCGGGCAGACCGAGACAGTGGGAGAACTCATGACACATGGTGCCGATTCCATCCAGTACCGGCTTGTTGTTCAACTTCCTCAGTTCGGGGTTGCAGCAGTAGGCCGACACGATGACGCCGTCGTGCAACTCAGCCGTCATAATAGAACGGTGTGCCCAAATCGTCTCTGTTCCGCCGCCTGCGGCCTGGCCATAACCAGCATACATGATGACGAACTGCTCAATTTCTCCGTCGCCATCCCAGTCGTAGAGCGAGAAGTCTATGTCCTTGTCGGCCAGCGCAACAGTTTCTTTCAGCAGTTCGTACATGTTCTTCTGGTGGTTCGTTCCCTCGTCCTCACCATAGTAGGCCTGGGTGTTTGAGAGTGTCACAGGGCCGTAGACGTCGAACTGAAGGTCGAGCTTTCCGTTGCTCTGTGCAAGGAAATAGTCGCGCACGCTGCCCTTCTGCTGGCCTAATGAGAATCCCTGTTCATTGAATTGGCGATGGAAGATTTCAGGGGTGGTGGAAGACTGGAACTTCACGTCGGAGAACTGCACCATGATGACGGGCACCTTCCTTTTCCCCTGCAGGATATTCAGCGGCAGTCGCCTGTATGGCGTCTTGCCTTCCTGCTGCTGGCTCATACGGATGGCTTTTCGACGTGCCCTCATGCTGTCTATAGGGACAAGGGTAAGTTCTCCGTCCTGCTCCTTGAAGCACAGGTTGCTGCCGTCATCGAGACGCCAATAGGACAGGAACTCGTCGCCAGCCAGCCGGGCCTCGACCTTACGTCCGTCAGGAAGGGTTATGGTTCGGTGTACTGAAGGGTCGGCGGGATTGGAAAATGTTTCCACAGGAAGCAAAAACGATAGTAATAAAGCGATGGAAAAGACAGTTTTCTTCATCATATATGAAATAAGGATTTACGATTTGAAAAACGTTTTTTTTAGTCGGTGCTCATTGCAGCAATGACCAGTTTCAGTTCTTCCCATCCCACATTGGGGGGGCAGAGGTTCTTGATGGGTGCAAGACCATTGTCGAGACCTACGGCATGCACCACCTTCTCTATTTTCTGACGACGTTCTGCTGGTATGACTTGTTCAATCTTCAGTTGTCCTTCTTGAACTAGCTGGGCGAAGTGCGTCATCACCGTATTTGTACTCACGTTACGTTCTTTGGCTATTTGCTCGGCTGACAATCCCTGATTAAATAGACGCAGGGTTACTTCTGTGGTCTTTTCTTTTTTCGGCTTCAGCAATCGGCGCAGGGCTTGGTCGTCGGCAGCATCGAGCATGGTCATCTGTCGCTCTTTCAGGTAGTCGGTAACGGTGAATGTTTTGGCGGCCATCTTGCTCAGCAGGGTACGGTGGAGGAACCATTGTTGTCGTAGTTCGGGCAGTATATCTGAGAGACGGCTCTGGGCACGCTTGTTCTTCGATTCGATGGTTGCAGAAAGCTGTATGGGCTTCATGAGTAGTGCGTCTATTTGCTGAGCGAAATAGGCCGCACTTCGCCCTACCCTATCAAGGAACGACGATTGGCGAAGGTCGTTCAGCGGCATGGCTTTTATCTGGGCAGTCCATTTCATGGCCACTTCTACGACGTTCTGTCTGAGACCGGCGTATGCTTGGTTGTGCAGTTGCATCAGGTCGCTATGGCTCCGCATGAAATACTCAGCCATAAGGCGCACCATCGACTCCTCGGCTTGAAAGAGCGTGTGGAAGTCGAAGAGCTGCAGCAGTAGGTGACGCTCGTATTCTTGTTTTAGCAATGGCAACTGCTCTATGCTCTCGCGGGCTGCTTGTTCTTGATGATCAATATAGTTCTCAACGCGCTGGTCATTGATAACTGCACGTGACTCTATGGGCGTGGCCAGGAAGAGGCCTTCCAGTGTGCGACAGCGGCTCAGGGCGACGTAGACCTGTCCTGGGGCAAACGACTGTCCGGCATCGATGACAACACGGTCGAAGGTAAGTCCCTGACTCTTGTGGATGGTGATGGCCCAGGCAAGGCGTAGGGGCAACTGGCGGAACACACCCTGTACGTCGGTGACTATCTCGCGCGTCTCGGGGTTGATGCTGTAGCGGGCGTTCTCCCACTCCAGCGGCTCTACCTCGATAGCATCATTATCTCCATCGCAGAGCACTAGTACCTTTTTAGGGTCGAGGTAGGTGACGTGGCCTATGCGTCCATTGAAATATCGGTGTTTGCCAGTAGGGTCATTCTTGATGAACATCACCTGGGCACCCACCTTGAGTACCATCGTATTGGCCGTTGGGAAGCTGGTTTCTGGGAAGGTTCCCTCTACTTCGGCCTTATACCAGAACATCTTGCCTGTCAGACGTGCTAGCTCTGATTCGTTATAGTGGTCAGCAAGCTGGTTGTGGGTGGTGAGACGGATGAACGACTGGCCCTGAGGCGGCATGACGTATCGGCTGTTGAGTAGCTGTAACGTCTGAGCAGAGGGATGGCCGTGGCGTATGTCATTAAGGATGGAGAGAAAGCTGTCGTCCTGCTGACGATAGACCTTCTCCAGCTGTATGGTGACGTAGTCAATCTGCTGGAGGGCTTTCGAACCGAAGAAATAGGGAGTGTCGTAATAGTTCTTTAACAGCCGCTCGTCGCTGGGCGTAACGACGGGGGTCAACTGGGCCAGGTCGCCAATCATAAGCAACTGGACGCCTCCGAAGGGCTTGTAGTGGTTACGATACTTTCGTAACACATTGTCAACGGCATCGAGGAGGTCGGCACGAACCATGGAAATCTCGTCGATGATGAGCAAGTCAACAGAGGCGATAAGCTGGCGTTTCTGCTTGCCGAAGTCGTAACGTTCCTCAGTCTTGGTGCCTGGTACGTATGGCGATAGCGGCAGCTGGAAGAAAGAGTGGATGGTAACGCCACCTGCATTGATAGCGGCCACACCCGTAGGAGCCAAGACGATGGGTCGCTTGCGTGAGCGCTCCACGACGGTCTTCAGGAAAGTTGTCTTTCCTGTTCCTGCCTTGCCCGTAAGGAAAATGCTGCGCCCAGTGTTCTCCACAAACTCCCAGGCCGTGCGCAGTTCTTGGTTTCGCTCCATAGTTCTATGTTTTTATTCGTTCTATTTCAGTTCTGCTGGCGAGTAGCCCTTCAGCGTCCAGCGGGGTATGTGGTCTATGTAGTCCTTCAGTAGGCGCAGTGCTTTCTGGCGTGTGGCTTTGCTGATGTCGTCGAACACGAGGGCCTCGTTCTCGAAATACTCCTCGACAGAATCCTCGTCGAAGCCCGGCTCTTCGGCATGATTAACCTTATACCACAACTCATTGCATATCTGCCGTGCATCCTGGTCTAAGAGACCTATCTCTCGTGTGAGCAGGTGCCAGAAGTCTTTCTGACAAGGATTGGGAATGGTGGGTACCTCGCCGCTGCCGGCCCCGCGTATCTCCTCCTCGGTGAAACGGCGGCGCTCACTGATAACAGGCTGGTGTTCAGCTATGGCCTTTTGCAGTTCTTCGGGCTCATCCCAGCCACAGCGTGACGTGAAGGCGATATTGTCATCGGCCAAGGCAAAAAGTCCTGTCTTTGTTTCGTCCACTTTTCTTATTGTGAAGTCAAGCAGCAGCGAGGTGTCCATCGCCCGGTCTATCAGCCGTCCTGCTTCGCTGCGAAGTCCACCGTTAATCATCATCAGCTGGCGCTTGGCGTCCTCCAGTGTCACTTCTCCATAGAGATTGGCCATACCCTCGATGACCTCCTCCACGTCATAGCGTTGGCGCGCTTCGTCACTCATTCGTATGTCAGCCACCAAGGGCAGGGCCACATGCATGAAGTCGTCGGTCACACGGATACGGTTGATGCCATGGCCGTCGTTGTAGCCGTTGGCCACACCGGCTAACTCCATTATCAGAGGTACATTTTGATTGGCAAACGCCACGCCACGTCTCTGCTCATGGTTAGCCTTAAGGAACAGCAACAGGTCTATCTCGTTCTTGGGCAGACGGCGCAACAGCTCTTCAGGATGGGTGAGGATGTAGTTGGCATATTGTTTCTTCTGTTGCTCTTCGTTCAGGTTCTCGTTTAGACCGAAATGCATCACCTTACAGATGTATTTCATGCCCGTCGTACTTTTCACTTTCAGGATGTCGGCCATGTCGAGATGGGTTATTGGGAGGTCGTACATCGACGCAATATTCTCCTCGTCGTAGGCTTCTTCCAAGTCGTCGTCCTCTTCCTCCTCATCGTCGAAGCCTGGGTCTCCGATGCCGATGATATAATGGTAGTTGCCCTCGCCTAAATGCTGGCGCATCAAGGGCAGATAACGGCTGGCCTCCAGTTCTGAACGGCAGGTAAGGAAGTGCTTGCCGTCGCGCCCATACTCATACTCAATGAGCGGCACGTCGTCGGTGTCCTCCTCCAGCATGTACTGCGTGAACTGGAAAGACTTGTCGGGACGGATGCCTGCCTCCTCGGCCCATGCGATACTGCCCCACACGCGGTTGTGGGCCTCTTCGTAGCTGCACTCACGGAACATGTCGCGGCGGTCGTCGAGGAATTCGTCGAACTCCCAGTCATCCATCCTCAGCCGGTAGAACGAGTCCTTCACGCCCAAGCAGGCCATGTCCACCAGATAGGCGGCCATGCTGATGCGCCCGCCGGTGTGCTTTCTGGTCACGATGACGTGACCCATTTTCGCCTTGTCGATGTCTTTAGTCACATAGCACGTACCAATCTCCAACCCTCGTGCTTTCTGCTGCAAATATTTCTCAGGGGAGAGAAACTGCTGTCCGCCACCCTGACTCTTCTTGTTCTTTTTTGCCATAATGTATGTTTTCGTTTCGTTTCAACGAACCTTGCAAAATTACATCTTTTCCCTAAAATGACCAAGGAATAAGCATAAAAATTGGCCAAATCTCACTATTTTTATAAGATTTGGCCAATTTTGTGATAAGCAGAACTATAGTGAGCCTTCCTTCTGCTCGTTGGTAGTCTTTGAACGACTCCGAAACAAGATGCTTGTCAATCTTGCAGTTTGTTTAAGAATCTCACTTGGCAAGGTAATCAAAAAGAACCGTCCCCACTGATCTGTGTTTTTGGCAAGGTGGGGACGCAGAGAAAGACCTCATCTTCCTGTTCATGGAACAGCGCGGCATACGCGAGGACGGCAGCTGCTGGGACAGCATAGCCAAGATTTACCAGCGGCTACGCAAGAACTATCTCACCAATAATTCGAGAAAATCTTCACGACTTCAGAAGCGGAATTGAAAAATGTCGCCGATGGAAGAAAAGGAAGAAAACGCAGAAAGTGAATGAACAATGTCACTAAGATGAAAATAGCCGTCCAAGGTCTTTGAACGGCTATCAAATTCTTATTCGTCAATCTCTTTCTGCTCCCTCGCCCTCGCTGCCATCTCGCTGATGATAGTAGCTATGTCGGCTACATCGATGTGGCCGTCGCCGTTCACATCGCTCTTCTTCACGGTAAACTTCATCGTGGCGGGCTTCGAGCGGTCGTAGCCCGGAGCGATAGCATAGACGGTGAGCGTGAAGGTGATGTCCTTGTTCTCTATCACCACTTCGCCGCCAGAGAACTCCTCAGATGTTGTAAGGTAGCTGGTGAACTCTGCATCGGGTGTCTCACACTCGAATGTCATCTTGTTGCCAGAGAACATGATGGTCGGAGTGGCGCAGTCACCATTAGGAGCAGGTGCGGGAGTGTCGGGAACAACAATCTGGCAAGAGTCCTTGGCCTCGGGATTGTCATCGGACACCGCCATAATCCATGTCTCACCAGCAGCCAATGCCTTTACCGTTCCCATGGAATCTACACTTGCTACCTCTTCATCCGCCGAACTCCAATTCACGGTTTTGTTGCCTGCCAACAACGGGGCTATCTGGGCATACAGCCTTTCCGTCTCTCCAATCTTCAAGGTTAAGCTGTGCTTCTCCAGAGCCAAAGCTTCCACAGGCTGCGTTACAGTAACCTCGCAGGTTGCAGTATAGCCACCATCTACTGATGTTGCGTTAATCGTGCAAGTTCCACGGCCAATTCCTCTGATTTTTCCTTTGTCATCGACAGTAGCCACCAGTTCGTCATTTGTACTCCATGTTATCATTTCGTCACTTGTTCCAATAGGCAAAGTGTTTGCAATTAGAGTAGCCTTTTCCCCAACCGTCAGCTTCAACGCATTCTTGGAAATATTGACACCTGTTGTGTGGTCGTAAACTTTTATTGTCTTCGTGTCTGAACAACTACGGTCAGCATTGATGGCTGTCACCTGTACTGTTCCGTAACTGAGTGCTGAACAGGTGCCATCTTGTGTTAGAGAAAGTATCTCACTATCTGACACGTCCCATGTTACATCCTTAAATGATACATTGTAAGGGGTGAATTCTACTTTCAGTTTCTGTGAATCACCAACATAAAGGAGTTCAGGCGCATTTATTTCGATTTGTTCTGCATACACTTCTTCCATGATTGTGGCTCCACCCCATTGACCTGCTCCATATTGCGTGTTAGCTCCTGTGTTTTTATATACATCTTTATAGCCTACGGGAACGTACACAATAGTGTTGGAATTGAAATAACCATTTTCTATTCTTGGTGGTGTCTTTGCCTTGATATGAATATCAACTTTTGCGCCATAATGAAGCTGAATAACCCAAAGCGTATCCAAAGATTCTGGCAGATATACGCACTTTATTTTCCCATTTTCATCTCTATTTGACCACCCAAGATCCCCATTTCTATATCCTCCTGTTCCCCAGTTGTCATAAAGGCATTTTACTGTGTTTGGTATATATAAGGTGTCTCCATTGAGATTTAATTTAGTTCCGATAATTGAGCCTAAATGCTCTACGAGAGGAGGAATGTTTATCTTTGATAGATTACTACCAGATAATCCACTAATATACTTCAGTGAATTCGGAAAAACAATTTCCTCAATCGGTGAAGCCTCTACCGAATAGTCATAATACACAACACCTTCTCTAATAATCAAATGTTTGGCATCTATTTTCGGAAGGTATCCAGATTGTCTAAATACTGGAAATAATTCACTCCCACATACCAAAGTATCCAATTTGACCCAATTAACGCAATTCTCCAATTTTGTTACAGACATTGGCAAGGAGAGATATTGGAGCAGACAGTCTGCAACACCAAACATATCACCTGATAGTTTGTTGCCTTCAATATCAACATTCTCCAGATTCAATCTTTCATTCAATTGATAGTTTTTAACGAGATTACCTATTGTGGCCAAATCGGTACTATTAATAACTCCTGTCACAGTGAGACTACGGATGTTTTGAGCCACTGTTGGATTAATGTACGAAGCCAGCCACCCTGGTGTTTGACAGTCAATAGTCAAAGACGTTGCCTGAGAAAATGCATTCAAGCAACTGCATAGCACAACGGCTATGAGAAACAATGATTTCTTCATGTTTGTACTTCTTTTGGTTATTTTTATTATAGGATCAGGACTATCTTCTTTAAATGATGTCGTAAGTCAATTCATTTTTTGTCATTTCTATGATGCCAATAGAATCTTCATGACTTCTGTTCTTATTCAAAGTATCGACTAAAGAAGCCATTATTTCTTTCTTTTCTACATTTATGTTATATCCTAAAATAACATTTTTCATTTTTACGTTTAGATAGGTGGAATGATTACTTCTTCCTACGGCTTTTAAGAAACGTATTTCCTGCTCATATTTCCATCTTTCCGTTTTGGTACACAATATTCTTTCAATGGATTGGACATCATATTGCCCATTAACAACATCATTTATCTCTGGAATATCTTGATTATATTCGATTTCTTTGTAGTTCCATCCATCTGTTTCTGGTTCGACCTCTATACAGCACCCTCTTCCTTCGTCAGCATAAAAAGTCCAAAGACCTATATCTGTGGGGCTTTTTGATAAAGAGCATATTCTAAAAGAAAGCTTGTCTTTCAAAATAGATTCAAGCTTGCTTTTTGAAAGACCATGATGATAGAAAAAGCCTTCCATGGGATCATTGAGATTCACATATTTCGAGGCGTATAGTCTCTGACTTAATAAAATGTCAATAGTCCAGTCCAAATTTGTAAGGCTACGATATTTGTAAAGAGTCATTGCTTTTCCACTGCCCTATGACACCCAAGCTCTGGCTTTAGTATTCGACATTTCATAGCTACATAATGAAAAACGTGGGTATCCACCTTCTGCTCATCTGCTGATTGAGGCCTACCACAGCCCTATGTACTGACGAACAGGTGATACCCACGCAAAGGATTGCTGATACACCCGAAAGTGTGCGTTGAAGGCATGGTTAGCCTTCGCAGCACACAACGGGAATACGTATTCAGCATACCCGTGGCATCAACTCTGCATTTGTCTTTGGTACATAATCGATGGTGGTAGTATTCAATCAGCCAATTGACAAAGCATCGTGTGACGCTTTTCCAATATGTAGTGCCTACCCGGTATTTTTCCCTCCCCGACGGGAGTCTTAACCAGGCAATGCGGTTGCAAAATTACACAATTTTCCTGAACCTCGCAAAAAAACTTGCCCAAAAAGTTGCGGGAATGAAAAATAATGCCTATCTTTGCAGCGTCAGAATTAATTTCTGAGTGTCTGGGATAGTCCAGACGGGAGGCAAAAGCCTGCCCACACGCCGCTTTACGCGGGGAGTAAGACATCACCGCCCCTGCTCCGTTGAACAAAAAGTGTAGCTATAGGGCAAGAGCCCCGTTTGTATCGGCAAGCGACTTGTTAAGACGGAGTTCTTTTATTTCCTCAGTTCGCCTTCCGCAGCTGCAAACGTGTGGTCGTTGATGATGGCGTATGGCTTGTATATGTTGCCATCCGCGAGCCGGCGCATGCACAAGATTGTCCGGCATCCCAGTTCCCTGCTGAAATAGGCAAAATAGGCACTCTCGAAGTGCTTTCCTTCGGCAACTGGCCTCCAGCCCAGATAAGTAGCCTTTGCGAGATAGCCTGGAATATCTTTTGCCAACGCATTCTTGATGGCATTGAATTTGTCGTCGCCTACATTCTTGCTGACAATGGTCTTCAGGTCAGTCTTAGTGATTTCCACCCTCATGGTTATTTCATTGGTGATGGTAAAGCGCAAGGGGCTGCCTTTCAAAAGCTCTGCCTGTTGCAGCACTTCCTCCCTAATACGCTTGCTTTCCTTGTAGAAGTCTTCAGATGTCCTTTTTGCCATTGTTGCATTCTTGCCGGCTGCAAAGGTAACAAATAATCTCCATACGGCCAAAAGACGAGCCTTTAAATAAAGGATGCCGTGGAGAAGATACGTTCTTCGTGGCCTGAAGATACGTTCTTTGGGGTGCGAAGATACGTTCTTGCTCCACGTTGTTATGCAAGCGTCACCCCTTCGGGGATGCCGAGCGCTTCGTGGCATGGGTGGCCGAAGGGAAAATAACGGACTTATTCTGCCTTTATCGGCGTGGAACGTCAGATAACTGCACGAAACGGAAAAAGCCCGCGTCGGCTTGTCGTACCTTTGCCGTCGACAAAAGCGCTGATGTCACAATTAACCCAAAGTTCAACCCTTAAAAACTACACAAACAATTATGGCAAAAGAAAAGATTTCAATGGCTTACGACCTGAAGCAGAACAACAATGAGAACAGTCCCGCTTTCGGTCTCTGGTATCCCCGCGCCGTGCGCCGCGACACCCTCTCCCTTCGCGGTCTGGCCGACCACATCACCGACCACGGCTCAATCTACACCCGCGACGTGGTGCTGGGTGTGCTCACCAAGTTCACCTCGTGTCTCACGGAGCTTGTCTCGCAGGGCACCGGCGTTAAGCTCGACGGACTGGGCACGTTCTACCCCACGCTGGAGGCTTCCGGCGCAGATACGCCCGTCGGCTACGATGCCAACGCCTACGTGAAGGGCGTGCACATCCGCTTCCTGCCCGAAAGTGCCGAGCTTGACAACATCACCAGCCGCCAGTTCGCCAAGAAGTGCATCCTGCAGCAGAACATGATCTTCGACAAGAACGGCAAGCCCAAGCGCGTGAAGGACGGCCAGCTTGTGGACTACGGCACCGAGTAAAAACATTGATTGAGTTCGTACATCAACGCACTCTGACCGCTCTTTTTACATTGCCTCCCGACTTGCTCCTGTGCAGTCGGGAGGCATTTACGTTATTGAGTGACCTTTTCTTCGCATTACTAAAGCGTGTGTACGCAACAGTTAGTGTGCCTCCAGCCAATTGTCGCCCCAGCCGCTGTCGGCCACGAGGGGAACGGAGAGCTGTAGGGCGTTTTGCATCTCCTGGAGGACAATCTCCCCTACCCTACCCTTCTCTTCTGGATAGACCGAGAAGTTCAGTTCGTCGTGAACCTGCAGGAGCATCTTGCTCTTGATGCCCTCGCGCTGGAAACGTTCGTGGATGCGAATCATTGCCACCTTGATGATGTCGGCGGCGGTGCCCTGTATGGGTGCGTTGATGGCATTACGTTCGGCAAAGCCGCGCACGGTGGCGTTGCCGCTGTTAATGTCCGGGAGATAGCGACGGCGACCGAAAAGTGTCTCCACGTAGCCTTTCTTTCGCGCTTCCTCCTTTGCCCGCTCCATGTAGTCCTTCACCTTTGGGAACGTCTCGAAGAAGCCGTCGATGAGCTGACGAGCCTCGTCACGACTGATGTCAAGCCGCTCGGCCAGGCCGAAAATGGTAATGCCGTAGATAATGCCGAAGTTCGCGCGCTTCGACTTCGTCCGCTCGTCGCGGCTCACCTCTTCGATGGGTTTCTTGTAGATATTGGAAGCTGTGGCACCGTGAAGGTCTTTGCCTTCACGGAACACCTGAATCATGTTCTCGTCCTGTGAGAGGTGGGCCATCACACGCAGTTCTATCTGACTGTAGTCTGCTGAAAAAAATTGACATCCTGGTTCAGGGACGAAGGCCTTGCGTATTTCTTTTCCGTCTTCACCTCTAACAGGTATGTTCTGCAAGTTGGGGTCACTCGAAGAGAGGCGGCCGGTAGCTGTGACACACTGGTTGAACGAGGTATGGATATGACCTGTACGCTTGTTGATAAGCAGCGGCAGATTGTCTATGTAAGTGGAAAGCAGTTTCTTTAAACCTCTGAAAGCCAATATCTCAGCAACAATCTCATGTTTGCCTGAAAGCTGGGTGAGCACCTCCTCGCTGGTGACGTACTGTCCCGTCTTGGTCTTCTTCGGCTTCTCTATGATTTTCATCTTGGCGAAGAGAATATCGCCCACCTGTTTAGGTGATGAAATGTTGAATTGTTCGCCAGCCAGTTCGTAGATGTGCTCCTCTATTTCGTTCATCCTTGCTGTCAAATATTTTGACGTTTGTTTCAACGATTCTGTGTCGAGCAGCACGCCGTTCATCTCCATTTCGGCCAGTACTGGCATGAGTGGCATCTCGATGTCGTAGAATAGTTTTTCGCAGTCAAGACGTTTAAGTTCTGGTTCCAATTTCTCTTTCAACTGTAGGGTGATGTCAGCATCCTCGCAGGCGTACTCATAGACTAGGGTGGGGGAGAGGTCGCGCATGGAACGTTGGTTCTTTCCTCTCGGACCAATCAGCTCATCAATGTGAACGGTCTTGTAACCCAGATAGGCCTCGGCCATGAAGTCCATGTTGTGACGCAACTCTGGTTGGATGAGGTAATGGGCTATCATCGTGTCCCACATGGGGCCTAGTAAGCGGATGTTATAGTTTCTTAAAACTTCTAAATCGTACTTCAGGTTCTGTCCAATCTTCAAAATCTTTGGGTCTTCATAGAGTGGTTTGAATATTTCAAGAATCTTTAACGCTTCTTCACGATTAGCTGGAATGGGAACATAAAATGCCTTGTGAGGCTCCACGGAGAAGCTCAAACCGACCAATTCTGCGTCGATAGGGTGGGTGGAAGTGGTCTCTGTGTCTAGACAAAGAATTTCTTTTGTAAAGAAAAAGTCACAAAGCTGACGCATTTCTTCCTCATTATCAATGAGTTTGTATTCGTGAGGGGTGGTTTTAAGGGTCTCAAAACTTGAAAATTCTTTCGATTCTTCCCCGACGGTCGGGTTTTCGTCAAAAAGAGAGAGCTGTGCGTTAGCGGTTTTTGGTTTTGTTTCAGGTTTTTTAAGAACTCGGTTGGCAAGGCTCTTGAACTCCAGTTCCTCGAAGATTTTTGCCAGTCCGGCTTCGTCGGGGTCGGTCATGCGGAGTGACTCCAGGTTAAGGTCAACAGGGACGTCCGTTTTTATCGTCGCAAGGAAATAGCTCATGCGGATGTCATCGACATGCTCTTCCACTTTTTTCTTTAGAGCGCCTTTCAGCTCGTCAGTCCGTTTCAGGAGTTCCTCCACGGAGCCAAAGTCGTTGATGAGTTTCGTCGCCGTCTTTTCACCCACACCTGGACAGCCGGGGAAGTTGTCGGCCGAGTCGCCCATGAGTGCAAGGAGATCGATGACGAGGGTAGGGTGGGGGATGTCGTATTTCTCGCAGACCTCCTTCGGACCCATCACCTCATAGCCGCCACCATGACGGGGGCGGTAGATTTTCGACCGTTCTGAGACCAATTGACCGTAGTCCTTGTCGGGAGTGAGCATAAACGTCTCGATTCCCTCGATGGATTCGGACTTTTTTGCCAGTGTGCCTATCACGTCGTCAGCCTCGTAGCCATCGACCTGTAGCACAGGTATGCGGTAGGCAGCCAACAGTTCCTTGATAATCGGTACTGCCTTTGTGATGTCTTCTGGTGTCTTCTCTCGTTGTGCCTTGTATTCGGGGAAGGCGTCGCTGCGAAACGTAGGGCCGTGTGGGTCGAAAGCCACGCCGAGATAGGTGGGTTTCTCCTTCTCGATAACTTCCTGGAGCGTGTTTACAAAGCCAATAATGGCCGAAGTATTAAGGCCTTTGGAGTTGATACGGGGGTTCTTGATAAATGCGTAATAGGAACGGTAGATGAGCGCGTAAGCGTCTAAAAGGAATAATTTATCCATAGTTTTACAGAATTTTCGTGTAAAATTACTAAAAAAATTCCGAATACTGCAATTTTTTCACTACTTTTGTCACAAATTTCTACGATATGGACCATTTATCGCTCATTAAACGCCCTATAGAGGCTGAATTTGAAACTTTTCGCTCGCTGTTTCAACAGTCTCTAACGCATACCGACGGGCTGCTTGCTGAGGTGCTGAACCACATCAGACAGCGCATGGGCAAGGGTATGCGACCTATTCTTATGATGCTCGTTGCCAAGAACTACAGCGAGGTGACCCAGGTCACGCAACATAGTGCCATCGGCCTGGAGCTGCTTCATACAGCTTCGCTTGTGCACGATGATGTCGTGGACGAGAGTGGTGAGCGTCGTGGTCAGCCTTCGGTAAATGCTACGTACAATAATAAGGTGTCTGTGCTGGTGGGAGACTACATTCTTTCTACGGCGTTGCTTCATGTTTCCTATACTGGCGACCAGCGTATTGTGGAAAACCTTGCCGAACTAGGCCGTACTTTAGCTTCCGGCGAGATACTCCAACTGTCAAATATTCGCAATCAGGATATTTCGGAAGATGTTTATTATCAGGTGATTAAGCAGAAGACCGCTGCACTCTTTGAGGCTTGTGCTGCTATCGGTGCGCTGTCGGCAGGCGCTTCTGACGAGGAGGTGAAGCTAGCCGGACAATTCGGCCAAAACATAGGTATCATCTTCCAGATTCGCGATGATATTTTTGACTATTTCGACTCTAAGGACATTGGCAAACCTACGGGTAACGATATGACTGAGGGGAAGCTGACGCTGCCCATCATCTATGCCTTGAATAAGAGTCCATACGAGTCGATGATGAACCTTGCCCGAAAGGTAAAGGCAGGCACGATTAACCGTGATGAAATCGCAGTTTTAGTGGAGTTTACGAAGCAACAGGGAGGCATAGAATATGCTGAACAAGCCATGCTTGACTATCGAGCCAAAGCGCAGATGTATGTAGCATCTATACAAAAAGCCGAGATACGCGAGGCTCTAAACGCGTATCTCGACTATGTCATGCAGCGTAATTACTAGAAGAACTTTGTTTCTTGTCCAAGGACTTCACTGAGCAGCATATTGGCAAGACGTGAAGTTCCGAGGCGTAACCATTTGTTGGTGAGCCATTTCTCACCCAATACCTCCTTTACGATGGTGTAGTAGATGAGCGCATCCATGACGCTGTTAAGGCCACCAGCTGGCTTGAAACCAATTTGGATGCCTGTTTTTTCGTAGTACTCTTTGATGGCCTGACACATCACGTAAGCGGCCTCTGGAGTGGCAGCTGGTTCAAGCTTTCCCGTCGAGGTTTTGATGTAGTCGGCACCGGCATACATCGCCAGGATGGAAGCAGTCTTGATGTTGGCGGCAGTCTTCAGGCAACCCGTCTCTAGGATGACCTTCATGTCGTGGTCTCCGCAGGCATCTTTTTGTTGCTGGATCTCATCGACAACGGTCTCATAGTCGCCTGCCAGGAAGGATCCCACGGGCTGAACGATGTCAATCTCCGTAGCACCATCCTTAATGGCTAGTGAAGTCTCAATGGTCTTTACCTCGATAAGAGACTGGCTGCTGGGGAAACTACCTGAAACACAGGCTATTTCAACGCCGTCAACCTCAAGGGTCTCGCTGACAATCTTGGCAAATTTTGGATAGACGCAGATAGTAGCTACATGGGGTAGGGTAGGGTAGGCTTCCTCAAATTGGTTCACTTTTTCCGTAAAGGCGAGAATGCTCTCGTCGCTGTCGGTGGTCTTTAGGGTAGTCAGTTCCACGCTGCCCATGAGGAACTTCTTGACTTCCAAGGTGTCGTTTTCGTGCACCTTTTCGGCTATGATTTTCTTTACTGCCTCGCTTACTTCAGCGTCGCTGATGTCGAGATTGTACTTCTTGAGAGCCTCTTCAATGCGGTTCGTGGGGAGTGCGTGATGATGATCGTGACCGCACTCACAGTGTTCATAATTGTGGTTTTCTGTCATAGTTATTATGCTTTTAGTTTAGGGTTTCCTATGTGTCTTAGAGAGTCCCGATGGGTCTTTTTCTCCAAGTTCTTTTTGAACTCTTCGGTGAGGTCTACGCCTGTCTGGTTGGCCAGGCAGAGGAGTACCCAGAGCACGTCGGCCATTTCGTCGCCAAGATTCTCTTTCTCACCCTCCTTAAAGCTCTGGTCGCCATATTTGCGAGCTATCACGCGGGCCAGTTCGCCTACTTCCTCAGTCAGTACTGCCATATTGGTCAGCTCAGAGAAATAGCGCACGCCGTATTCCTTAATCCACTTGTCTACTGCTATTTGTGCTTCTTTTATCGTCATATCATTCTTTGTTTTTTGTGTCCATACAGATGGTTACTGGGCCATCGTTAATAAGTTCCACTTTCATGTCAGCACCAAACTCACCTGTACCAACGGTCTTGCCGATGGCCTCTGATAACTGTTGGCAGAAAGATTCGTATAGTGGAATGGAGTGCTCATGACTTCCTGCTCGGAACCAAGACGGTCGGTTCCCCTTCTTATAGCTTGCAAACAGAGTGAATTGACTGACTATCAGACAGTTGCCACCTATTTCTAAGATGGAGCGGTTCATCACTCCATTATCGTCGTTAAAGACTCTTAGATTGGCAATTTTCTTTACCAACCACTCAACGTCTTCGCTTGAATCTTCGTCACAAACGCCCAGTAAAATGAGGAATCCTTGTCCAATCTCTGCCTTGATTTTACCCTCGATGGTAACGCTGGCTCTGCTTACTCTTTGTATGACTGCTCTCATAGTGCTGCAAAGTTACGAATTATTATTGAATTGGCCAAAGGTTTTATGGGTGAAAGTGCTGAAAAACTATTTCAGCCTTTGATTTTCCCACTATCGCCGTGAGTTCTTCTTGGCTTGCTTCTTTAATTTTCTTTACTGTTTTTAGGGTGTTTAGAAGTGCGTCTCTTGTCTTTGGACCTATGCCTTTGATGTCATTTAGCTCGGAATGTAGTGCTCGTTTTGACCGTTTTTCCCTGTGGAAAGTGATGGCAAAACGGTGAACTTCGTCCTGCAAACGTGTAAGAACGTGGAAGAGTTCTGAGTCAGTTTTCAGCCCGATGACCTTTGGCGGGAACCCGTAAAGCAGTTCGTTTGTACGGTGGCGGTTGTCTTTTGCCAAGCCGGCTATAGGAATATCAATGTGTAGTTCGTCTTGAATGACTTGTCTGATGACCTCCATTTGTCCTTGTCCGCCGTCAGCAACGATAAGGTCCGGTAGGGGTTGTTCTTCCACTATCAGCCTCTTATAACGTCTGTGAACGACCTCCTTCATAGAAGCATAATCGTCAGGGCCGACAACAGTTTTGATGTTGTATCGTTTATAGTCCTGTTTGCTCGGTTTCATACTCTTGAATACCACACAGGCGGCCACAGCGTCTGTTCCGCTTATGTTTGAGTTATCGAAACATTCTATGTGGTAAGGCATCTTTTGAAGGCCAAGTTTCTCCTGCAACTCCTTCATCAGACGTACTTGTTTCTGCTCTGGATTCAGCTTCTCGGCTTGCTTTAGTCGGTCAAACTTGTATTGCTTTCCGTTCATCTCTGATAGCTCCAAAAGAGTCTTTTTGTCGCCAAGTTTGGGAATGGTAAACTTCACTCCTTCCAATTCAAGCTGAGGGTCAAAGGGTACAACTATCTCTTTTGAGTTACTATGAAAACGCTTGCGCATTTCAACGATTCCTAACTGTAAAAGTTCCTCTTCACTCTCGTTGAGACGCTTCTTAAACTCAAAGGTGAATGACTGGTTGATGGCCCCGTTAGCCACGTGAATATAGTTGATGTAGGCTATGTTTTCGTCGTTGGTGATGGTAAATACGTCAACGTTATCAATCGTGTGACTAACTACCTCGCTCTTACTTACGAATGATTCTATCAGTTGGTATTTCTTCTTGACATTTTCAGCTTCCTCGAAACGTAGATTCTCTGCCAGTGTCATCATCAGGTCTTTCATTTCACGCAGTATCTGCCGAGTATTTCCTTTTAAGATCTCACGTGCCTGGCGTATGTTTTCCTGGTAATCCTCATACGACTGTTTTGCTACACAAGGTCCGTCACAGTTCTTGATATGATACTCTAAACAAACTTGGTATTTTTTAGCTTCTATGCCTTCTTTTGTAATAGGCATTTTGCAGGAACGTGGATGATAGAGTTTCTTTATCAATTCCAATATGGTGTACATTGAGCCGACGTGGGAATATGGGCCATAGTATGTTCCCCATTTCTTGTTGATGGTTCGTGTCTTAAAGATTCTAGGAAGGTGTTCGTTGGTAACACAGATACTTGGGTATGTTTTCCCGTCTTTGAGGAGAACGTTATATCGAGGATTGTATTTCTTGATGAGTTCGTTTTCCAGTAGGAGTGCATCTTCCTCTGTCTTCACTACCGTGTAGCTAATATCAAAAATTTTGCTGACAAGTACTTTTGTTTTGAATCTGTCAACCTCTGTGTGGAAGTATGACGACACTCTAGCCTTTAGGTTTTTCGCCTTTCCTACATATATA
>Ga0310696_10001782_pt1 | contig 30289 bp, 21 predicted proteins | sample AusTroGonzalo_MG_4_FD_203885 | JGI IMG/M metagenome (GOLD analysis project Ga0310696, IMG submission 203885) | Bovine rumen microbial communities from tropical cattle in Woodstock, Queensland, Australia - Gonzalo_02 (v2) (version 2) | ecosystem: Host-associated > Mammals > Digestive system >... | reverse complement strand
GCCTGTCTTCGGGTTACCAGGACATACATCAACGCAGTTACCGCAACCGAGGCAGTCCATAACGCCAACCTGAATACGGAAGTGCATTCCCTTCATGTTTGCCGGAGCCTTGATCTCGATGGTAGCAGCGTTGAAGCCCTTCATCTCCTCTTCGTCAAGCACGAACGGACGCAGGCAAGCGTGAGGACAAACGTAGGCACACTTGTTACACTGGATACAGTTCTCGGGGTTCCATACAGGAACAAACGCCGATACACCACGTTTCTCGAACTTGGCGGTTCCCGAAGGCCATGTACCGTCAGCTACCTCCTTGAAGGCACTTACCGGCAGCAGATCGCCATCTTGTGCATTGATCGGACGAACCACTTTGTTCACAAACTCCGTACCATCCTTAGGTGCTACAACGTCAGCTGCTGCATCAAGCTTCGACCAAGCTTTGTCGATAGCCAACTCCTTGTACTCACCGCCGCGATCAACAGCTGCATAGTTCTTGTTCACTACATCCTCACCCTTCTTGCCATACGACTTAACGATGAAGTGTTTCATCTCCTCTACCGCTTTCTCTACAGGAATAACACCCGTGATGCGGAAGAAGGCAGACTGGAGGATAGTGTTGGTACGGTTACCGAGTCCTATCTCCTGAGCAATCTTCGTGGCGTTGATATAGTAAACCTTGATATCGTTGTCGGCGAAATATTTCTTTACCTTGTTCGGCATGAACTTCACGAGTTCCTCACCCTCATAGATGGTGTTCAGCAGGAACGTGCCACCTTTTTGTAATCCGCGCGTAACGTCATACATGTGCAGGTACGCCTGTACGTGGCAAGCTACGAAGTTCGGCGTGGTTACCAAGTATGTCGAGTGAATAGGCTCGTCGCCGAAACGCAGGTGCGAGCAGGTGAAACCGCCCGACTTCTTACTATCGTACGAGAAGTATGCCTGGCAATATTTGTCGGTGGTGTCGCCGATGATCTTTACAGAGTTCTTGTTGGCACCAACGGTACCGTCAGCACCCAAACCGTAGAACTTAGCCTGGAAGAGTGATGCATCACCCATGGCAACCTCTTCGCCTACAGGCAGTGAGGTGAACGTTACGTCATCCACTATACCTACCGTGAAGTGGTTTTTGGGCTGTGGCAGAGCGAGGTTCTCGAATACTGCCAACATCTGTGCAGGCGTGGTATCGTTCGAACCCAAACCGTAGCGACCGCCTATAACAAGGAGATCCTTCAAGCCAAGCTCGAGCAGTGCGTCACGTACGTCCAGATACAACGGTTCGCCGTTGGCACCCGGCTCTTTCGTACGGTCAAGTACACAGATACGTTTAACCTTGGCAGGCAGAGCCTCTTTCAGGAACTTCAGGCTGAACGGACGATACAAATGAACATTGATCATACCGAGTTTCTTGCCCTTGGCTGCCTCGAAGTCGATGACCTCGCGGATAGCCTCGCAAGCGGAGCCCATACAGATAACGATGTTCTCGGCATCTTTGTCGCCATAGTACGAGAACGGACGGTACTTACGACCGGTGATCTCGCTGATCTTGTCCATATAGTCGCTGACGATATCCTCTACGCCGTTGTACCAGCTGTTGCAAGCCTCACGGTGGGTAAAGAATACATCAGGGTTCTCAGCCATACCGCGCATTACAGGGCGCATAGGCGACAAAGCACGCTCACGGAACTCCTGAAGAGCCTTCATATCTACGAGCGGACGCAAGTCTTCCATATCCACCACTTCTACTTTCTGGTACTCGTGTGATGTACGGAAACCGTCAAAGAAGTTCAGGAACGGCACGCGGCTCTTGATCGTAGCAAGGTGAGCAACACCTGCCAGATCCATTACCTCTTGTACGCTACCCTCAGCCAGCATAGCAAAACCGGTCTGACGGCAAGCCATCACATCCTGGTGGTCACCGAAAATACACAGCACATGGCTGGCAAGCGTACGTGCCGATACATGGAACACGGTCGGCAACAACTCGCCGGCAATCTTGTACATGTTCGGGATCATCAGCAACAGACCCTGAGAAGCCGTGAACGTGGTGGTCAGAGCACCTGCCTGCAGCGAACCGTGAACAGCGCCTGCTGCTCCTCCCTCGCTCTGCATCTCTTGTACCAACACTGTTTCACCGAACATGTTCTTGCGGCCTTGAGCAGCCCACTCATCCACGTTCTCCGCCATAGGCGACGACGGAGTGATAGGATAGATCGCGGCAACCTCGCTGAACATATACGCGATGTGCGCTGCTGCAGCGTTGCCGTCCATTGTCATAAATTTCTTTTCTGCCATATTTTTATTTGTTTAATATTCTATTGATTAGTACAGGAAGCCGAACAACCACAAAGGTATAGCATTGCCACGGCCATATTCGATGTTCGCTACAGCCGTTGGACGAATCGGTGTACGAACAGGCATCTTGTCCTTAACGTCGAAGTAATGCTTGCTGTCGATAACAAACATAGCATTTCTCTCCGTCGAGTTGATCTTGTGGCACGAGTGAATAGCGTTATAAAAGAACGTCTCGGCTATGTCTTGCTGCGTAATATCACGGGCAAAGTTCATATACGCGATATTGGTATTCTGCAAGTAAACCTTACTGGGCTTGCTGGGGAAGGCTTTACCCTCATCGTACAACAAGTTTATCAAGCGAGCACGCTGCATGTAACCCAGATAGTTCATTGTCGTTGCACGGCTCGTCTCGATCTGCTCTGACAAGGTGGATACATTAGGCACGTAAGGAGCATTCTCCATAATCAGATACAGCAACTTGCGTATCTTGTTCAGGTACGGAACATCAATCTGCTTAATGATCAGCACATCAACTTCCAGAGCCATATTCATCGTGCGCAGAAGTTCCTCGCTGAAGTTTCGGTTCTCGAGATACGAAGGATAGTAACCATGATGCAGATATGCATCCATGTACTGCTGCGGACGAACCTGGCTCAAAACCTCACGGGCTATCAGCTCATGGTGTTGCAAGATATCGTCCAATGAATACGTATCCAACTGCACGTGTGCCTGCAAGTTCAAGTACTCACGCAGTGAGAAGCCGCGGAGGTTATACACCTTCAGTATACCGGTCAACTCACGACTTTCCTCGCCCTCCAGATCCATTACCGGCGAGGCAGTAAACACGATGTGCAGGGATTTGTACTTATCGTGGCATACACGCAACTCGTGCATCCAGTTGGGATACTTGAATACTTGATCCAACAACAGGGTCTTGCCGCCTTTCTTGACGAACTCGGAGGCAAACTCGGTTATTGAATGACGTGAGAAGTAGAAATTGTTGAAATTCACATACAATGTCTCTCCCGGAGCCTCATGAGGCAAACGGCGGGATTTCTCACGTGCGTAAGCAAGCAGAAAGTCGGTTTTACCGACACCACGACCGCCCTTAATGGCAATCAAACGATCATTCCAGTCAATCTCGTCCATTAATTGACGTCGCATAGGAACCTGGACATGCTCAACCAGGTACTTATGGGTTTGAATAAATGGGTCTAACATATAACTATGCTTGTTTAATAAAGTGGGTTAACACATACTCCGAACTGCCTTTTCACGCTATTCGTAAAACGTGGTTTACACAATTCGGCTGCAAAGATACAAAAAAAAAATGATATTTGCAAGTATTTTGTAAAAAAAATGTTACAAAATGAATAAAATTGCACATTTTTGACTAAAATTGACACTTTTTGCTCTCATTTTTCATTTTTTCGATAACATTTTACCCGAAATATTTGCATATATCAAAAAAATATCGTACCTTTGCACCGCGTTTCAAAAACCACAACCCAAACCCAACGAAATGTTTCATTGGAAAATTTGGGGTCCCCGACACAAACCAAGCCGCAGGCTGTTTGTGGTGAAATAAAATGGGGTCCCCAACGCAAACCAAGCCGCAGGCTGTTTGTGGTGGGGTGAAGCGCAGAGGCACGCGTCGCCTTTATGCCGCAGGGCGGCATCCGATGCGACGGCGTTGCCTCAAGCGCGGTAGTAGCTCAGTTGGTAGAGCATCAGCTTCCCAAGCTGAGGGTCACGGGTTCGAGTCCCGCTTACCGCTCCCTCAACTCAAAAGGAGTCTGCACGGACTCCTTTTACTATTCCAAGGGCAATGAGAAATGTCTGCAAATATCTGTTCGTTGTCATGGTTTGTGCCATGTCGGTTGCGGCGTACCCGCAATCGGACAACAGCGGGGCGAAGCTTCGCATGCGCACATCCATTTTCCTGAACGCAGGCATCTCCGATTGTCGTCGCCCCGCTATCGGATTGACTATAGCCGGAGCAGCACAATTCGGCTATTATGCCAGTTTCCTGATCGGTGTAGACAATATGCATGCGAAGTACGACTACCGCATTGATCCCGACGGACGGCTACTCGACGGCGAGCATGCCGGACTCATACCTTTTTATTCAGGCAGGCGCGCGTATAACAGAATCTCCGTATCAGCGGGAGCCATGTGCCGCATGGGCATACCGTTGTACGCGTATCTGGGAGCCGGCTACGGATTCAAGTGCGAGACGCGGGAATTGCTCAACAGGCAATGGGGTGTGGTATCGGCCACGGATCTCAACAACAGTGCGGTCATTGAAGCCGGATTGGTTGGGCATATCAAGAATTTCTCGCTGCTTGCCGGATACAACCTGTTTGTAGGGCAGCAGAACAGACTGTTCCACGAAGCGAAAGTCGGTATAGGCTATACATTTGATTGATTATGAAACGAACAATTATCATAGTATTTTGCAGTATTCTGTTGTTCTCGTGCCGTGAGCAGACCATACCTACCGTTTCCCTCAATATGCTGCCGGCGGATATATTGTACATCAGCCCGGATACCATCCTGGATACTATTCCCTACCGCTATAATTCCAAGAACAAGGATACCATATATGTGGATACTATTCCGTATTTTGATATCGAGCTGGGCATTGATACCTTTTTGTTGGATTCGTTTCAGATTGATACCTTCTGCATCGATATCGTTCAACTCAATGCAAAGGTGTCCTATCAGGGTTCGCAACCGTTCGGACCTGCGCTGCAAGAATTGGGCTTCTGCGTGTATTTCGATTCCAAGTACATGAATGACTCCGATAATGTGACCCTAACCTACCCTGTTGTAAAATCTGCGGAGTTACAAACGCCTCAAGAGAACTACGGTCCATTCATGTACATCCTTCCGGCTAAAAGCACCGATGTGCTGTACGTATATGCCTATGCCTGCAATCCGTATGGCATATCACGCAGCGAAACGGCTACCGTGGACATCAGCAAGCTGCGTAATGATACCACTGTAGCCTGGTAAAGCAAGCACCGGGGCTTACCACCAATCCGTCTTTTTGTTGGTAGATTCTGCGGATGACTTGTCGTACTTGAGGTCGGCAAGCATGGATGCGTTCACGCCAATGTGGAAGGAGTAGCTCTTATACGGTCCGAACGGTACGAACGAGGCGGACATAGTCCAGCAATGCAGGTCGCGCGTGACATTGAAATTCGTGTACGTGAATTTCTTGGCCGTGAAGTCAAACGATGTTGTGGCGGATACTTTCCAGCCTTTACCGAAATTCAGCGTGCCGTTCATACTCAGGTTCTGCGTGAACTTCATCTTGTAGATCATCTTCTCATAGTCGAACTGCGAGCGGTCTTCGCCATAGCGGATAGAATAACTCAGGCTCAGGCTCCATTGTATATCTGTAGCCTGAAAGTTCGTCTTAACCGGTTTCACGCCCTTGCCGGATGCATCGCTGCCGGAGCCGTACGGACCGTGATCATGATCATGCTCCTCGCTGCCTTCTGGCGTTTCCGGGGTATCTTTCGATTCGTTTTTCTCCTTATCTTTATTGATGCGTTCGGCAATCTTCTTGAACGTCTGGTTGTTGAACGTATAACTGATTGACGTTCCAGTACCGTTCCAGTGGGGGAACTTGCTGTTGCTCCAGTACTGTTTGTTGGTGCGCACAGGCTTGCCGAAATCATCCAGCTGGTACATGTACGGATCAAGCTGGGTGGAGAGGTTGATCGTATAGTTCACCTTCGGGATCTTTATACGCAGATTCACCGAGAACAACGACCAGTTCATCGAGTCAGCTATGAAGTTATAACCGCCGCCGATGGACAGGTTGTCGATCAGCGAAACGACCTTGTAGGGTTTCTGACCTGTTGTATCCTGGTCATCACGAATCTTCATCTCCAGATTGTTGCCCAACGAGAAGCTGATCGTCCCCGCTGCGCCCTGAGGCGCGTTGCCCTGCGTGTAACGGGAATAGGTGCGATGCACGTACTTCGGATTACCCATCTCATCCAAGGTCGGCACAAACACCGTATTGCCCAACGCATCCGTCACAGTCGATCCCACAGGCTGATCCAGTTGGCCGTAATATCCCCACCAGGGCGTTGAGAAATCAGGATGGTAATTGAAGCTTATGCTAGGCGTCAGTACATGACGGAAGCGGTCAACCTTGTCGCCGAACCACTTCCTGTACGGGGTATAGAAGCCATACAACTTCGTGGACAAGCTCACGCCCACATTGAAGTCAAAGACGTTATAGAAACCTAATGTCGTATCGCTAAGCAGCTTGTTGTTGGTATAATCCCATTGCTGATCCACTCGCTGGAAGTACATCCGGTCGGTAAGTTGTACACTCGGACTTACGGTCAGATACTTGAACAAGGTAAAGTTGGCACGGATAGGTACGCTGTGCGTCATCTTGTTTTGCCAATCGCGTACGAAGTTCGAGTGGAAGAAATAATTCTCCTTACAGGTTATACTGTTCGTGAATGCTCCCGTATAACTCATGGCAATCTTCTCGTACCACTTCTCTTTCCCTACGGCTTTCTTGCGCTTGAAGGGATAGACGGTACTCATCGTGATGCTCAGGCTCGGAGCGGTTACCGACAAGGTCGAGTCTTTCGTACGCTGCGTGATAGAGGCGTTCAAGCCTATGCTCCACGGGCTATCCGGGAAGCGCTGCGTGAAGTTCACCGTCGAAGAGGTTGTGTTGGCGGAGTTAACTTCCGGCTTGTAGTAGTTGTTGATACTTGTCTGGTTATAACCGGACGTAGCAAAGTTCACGCTCGCAGAGAACGTGCTATAGGGGTTAGCCTTCGAGTCCTGGGTATGGGTCCAGCGGATATTGAAGTTGTTGGCCTTGCTGTATGTCGCAGGCAGATCCGGGTCACCGCGCACATCGCTGCGATACTCGATGCTCACATTGCCCGAGAACTTGTAGCGCTTGATATACTTCGATTTGGCATATACCGCCCATGTGCCTTTCGTATAGATATCACCCGTGATCTCCAGGTCAACATAGTCGTTGATAGCCCAATAGTAACCCAGACCTTTCAAGAACAGACCGCGGTCATACTCATCGCCGAACGTAGGCATGATCAGTCCCGACGAATAGGTCTTCGAGAACGGGAAAAACGCAAACGGCACAGCCAACGGCAAAGGCACATCGCCCACTACAAGATAAGCAGGACCCGTAGCTATATAATCGCCCGGCTTCACTTTTGCTTTCGTCATGCTCAGATAGAAGTGAGGATGATCATGATCATCGCAGGTCGTGTACTTGCCGCCGGCCATCATCATCTCGTCGTTATCCACCTTCTTGGTCTTGTCGGCTATCACATAGCCTTCCCCTTGTTGCGTAACGACATTACGGATATAACCTTTCTGAGTCTTGATGTTGTAGGTTATCTCGCCCGACTCATAACTGTCCTTCCCTTCCTTGAATACGGGTTTGCCTATCCACTCCTCGCGCAGCGAGTCATATACGCCCACTGCATAGATCGTCGAACTATCCGACCGGACACGGATATACTCCGCATCCAATTCCATCGTCTTGTACTTTACCACACTCTTGCCATGCAGAAACGCCGTGCCGTCACCAAGCATGACCAACGAGTCATTCGAGGAGTACGTTACGGGCGCATCTATCTGCGCTTGAGCATAGGCACAAACGAAGACGAGCAGATATGTCAACAAACGACGTATATGCACTTTTATCCAAATTACCCTACAAAGATATAAAATCTTTTTCAGTTTTGCAAATTTAATACGACAAAAACTCTGCCAAACTTGCATCTTTTGCAAATATTGTACGATTTAGTTACAAATTATTTGCATTTTTCAATATTTTTTAGTAACTTTGTACGCTTTTTTGAACACGTAGTCAATAACACGCAGTCATTAACACGAAGTTATTGACACGAAGTCATCAACGCGAAGCTATAAACACGCAGTCACTAACACAAAGTAACTAACACGAAGTAATAAACATATGACAATTTCAGAAAGAATTTCCGGCTTATTGAGCCAAGTGGAATCGATGAGTGCCAACAACGCCGAGGAACTGGAGGCACTGCGCATCAAGTATCTGAGCAAGAAAGGTGAGATCGCTGCCCTGTTCGGCGAGTTCCGAAATGTCCCCAAAGAGCAAAAGCAAGAACTGGGAGCACAGCTCAATGCCCTCAAGGACAAAGCTACCGAGAAGATGAATTGCCTCAAGGAGCAGTTCGAACAGGCTACCCAGCTTCAGGACAAACCCGACCTGACCCGTACCCCCGACCCCATCGCACTGGGTACGCGCCATCCTTTGTCGCTTGTACGCGAAGAGATCATCGATATCTTCTCACGCATTGGCTTTGTCGTAGCTGACGGACCCGAGGTCGAGGACGACCAACACGTGTTCGGCATGCTCAACTTTGCGCCCGAACATCCCGCTCGCGACATGCAAGATACCTTCTTTATCGAGAAGGAACAAGGTGTGCAGAAGCCTACTGACATCCTTCTCCGCACCCACACTTCCAGCGTGCAAACGCGCGTCATGACGACCCAGAAGCCGCCTATCCGCGTACTTTGCCCGGGTCGCGTGTATCGCAACGAAGCCATCAGCGCACGAGCACACTGCTTCTTCCACCAGATCGAAGGCCTGTACATCGATAAGAACGTCAGCTTTGCTGACCTGCGCGAAGTACTACTCTACCTCGCCAAGGAGCTCTTTGGCCCCGAGACCAAGATCCGCCTTCGTCCTTCCTACTTCCCATTTACCGAGCCTTCTGCCGAGATGGATATCTCGTGTAATATCTGCGGCGGAACAGGTTGCAGTTTCTGCAAAGGTACAGGTTGGGTAGAGATTCTCGGTTGCGGTATGGTCGATCCCAACGTACTCGAGAGTTGCGGCATTGACAGCAAGGTATATAGCGGTTACGCTTTCGGCCTTGGTGTCGAGCGCATTACCAACCTCAAGTACCGCGTTAAGGACTTACGCCTCTTCTCCGAGAACGACGTACGTTTCCTCCGTCAGTTCGAATCGTGCTAACACGCAGTCATTAACACGAAGTCATTAACACGAAGTCACCAACACGCAGCCACTAACATGAAATTTCTTGCTATAATCGGAGGTGGACCGGCGGGTTATACAGCCGCAGAACTGGCTTCCAAAGCCGGCAAGGATGTCATCCTCTTTGAGCAGTCGTCTCTCGGCGGCACGTGCCTCAACGTAGGCTGTATCCCCACCAAATCCCTGCTCTACGGTGCCAAACAATACTACAACGCCACGCACGCACAGCGTTATGGCGTAACGGCGGAAAACGTCAGCTTTGACTTCGCCGCTATGCAGAAGCGCAAAACCATCGTTGTGCGCAAACTCGTAGCCGGCATCCGCCAGCGCCTCAATAACGAGCATTGTACCATCATCTCCGGTGCTGCCAAAGTCCTGCCTCAATCAGCTGACACACGTAAACGAGACGTAAACGACACGATAACGACACGTAAACGAGACGAAAACGAGTGCTTAGAAAAAGCATGGCAAATCACATGCAATGGCGAGACATACGAAGCCGAGAACCTGCTTATCTGCACCGGTTCGACGAACTTCGTGCCGCCTATCCCGGGCATCCAGGATAACCCCAACGTCTGGGACTCCACAGCCGCACTCGAGGCAAAACAACTGCCTTCATCCGTCATCATCGTCGGAGGAGGAGTCATCGGCATGGAGTTTGCGACCCTCTACCACGAGCTCGGTATTCCTGTCACGGTCATCGAAGCATTACCCCGCGTCCTCGCCAACCTTGATGAGAGTATAAGCGAGTATATAACAACCGCTTATACCAAGCGAGGCATCAATATCCTCACATCTACCAAGGTCACAGCCTTCGAAGGTAACAAAGTGATTCTCGATAACGGCGAAACGCTCGAAGCCGACAAGATCCTCGTCTCCGTCGGTCGCCGCGCCAACCTACAAGGTCTCGAAGCACTCACCGACCTCGAGTACAACCGTGGTGCCATCGTTGTGGACGATTTCTGCCGCACCAACCTTCCCAACGTCTATGCTGCAGGGGACGTAACCGGCAAGATCATGCTCGCCCACGTAGCTGCCCGCCAAGCCGAAGTAGCCGTCGGAAGAATGCTCAAACAGATTCCTGTTCAACGCATCGCCTACAATGCTATCCCTTCAGTTGTTTACACCAATCCCGAGATAGCCTCAGTAGGTATCAGCGAGTCAGCCCTCGAAGGCTGCGAGGCACGCACACTGCCGATGACTTTCTCAGGTCGTTTCATGGCAGAGAACGAAGGCGAAACAGGCCTCTGCAAACTGGTTATCAACACTCGCTCACAAGCCGTCATGGGCGTGCATCTTATCGGTAACCCCTGCTCGGAGTTCATCGCTGCAGCCTCGTTTGCCGTACGCATGGGCTACACCGTTCCCGAGTTCCGGCAAGTAGTGTTCCCGCATCCCACAGTAAGTGAGATCCTCAAAGAAATTCTGTAATCATGACTATACAGCAACAAATCAGAAATCTGGCGAAACAAAAGAACGCCATCATCATGGCGCATTACTACCAGCGCCCCGAAGTACAGGAAGTAGCTGACTGCATTGGCGACTCGCTCGCCTTGGCGCAACAGGCTGCCAAGACCGACGCGGACATTATCGTCCTTTGCGGTGTGCATTTCATGGCGGAAACAGCCAAGATCCTCTGCCCCGACAAGAAAGTGCTCATCCCCGATCTCAATGCCGGTTGTTCGCTTGCCGATAGTTGCAAGGCGGCCGACCTCCGTGCATGGAAAGAGGCACACCCCGACCACACGATCGTCTCCTACGTCAACACCTCCGCCGAGGTCAAGGCGCTCACGGATATCGTGGTCACCTCATCCAACGCGCTCAAGATAGTTCAGTCGATTCCCGCCAACCAACCAATCCTCTTTGGTCCCGACCAGAACCTCGGGCGCTACATTGCCCAGATGACCGGTCGCGACATGGATATATGGAACGGAGCCTGCCATGTGCACTCCCGTTTCAGTGTCGAGGCACTCATCGCTCTCAAGCGCGAGCATCCCGACGCACCTGTTCTTGCCCACCCCGAGTGCAAGCAAGCCATACTCACCCTCTCCGATGTCATCGGTTCAACCCAAGCCCTGCTTAACTACGTCAAGGCGCACCCCGAAGCACCGAAGTTCATTATCGCCACAGAAGTAGGCGTGCTCCACGAGATGCAGAAAGCCTGCCCCGAAGCAATCTTCCTGCCCGTGCCGCCCGAAGTGACCGAAGGTGTCGGCTGCCAGTGCAACGAGTGCGAGTACATGCGCATGATCACACTCGACAAGCTCTACAACTGCCTGCTCCACGACTCCCCCGAAGTCTTTGTTGACGAATCCATAGCAAAGCAAGCTATCATCCCCATCCAACGCATGTTGGAGTTATCATAACATATTCGGCTTTCGACTTTCGACTTTTGACTTTCGATTATTATGAAACAGCATTATTTTGAATATTTAAGTACAGTCGCTTCCCGCCAGTGGAACGATCTCGCGCTCTCTGACTACAACGAGCCTCAACAATACACATTCGGCGAGATGGCAGCGACCATCCTTCGTCTGCACCAACTCTTCCGCCTCTTAGGCATCAAGGAAGGCGACAAGATTGCCCTCTGCGGCCGCAACTGCGCCAACTGGGCAGTAGCCTATCTGGCCATCATGTCCTACCGCGCCGTAGTAGTCAGCATCCTCCAGGACTTCAAAGCCGAAGATATCGATCATCTGCTCACGCACTCCGACTCCCGCTTGCTCTTTGTCGGTCCTTACGTCTGGAAAGAGTTGCAAGCACAGCCGCTCAAGGATCTCGAGGCAGTCATCAGTCTGCCCGACTGGAGTTGTCTGCGTGCCAAGGATGAGAACAACATCCCCGATGCCGAGCAGCTCGAAGCAGCCTTCCGCAAGGTGTATCCGCGTGGCATAACCGCCGACGATTTCCGCTTTGACCTCAATCCCGATGAGCTCTGCCTCATCAACTACACGTCCGGTTCTACCGGCTCGCCCAAAGGCGTGATGCTCAACGCCCGCTCCCTGAGCAACAACGTCGAGACAGGTATGTCCATGCTGCCCGTCGATCCGGGACAACGGCTCGTCTCCATGTTACCCCTGGCACATATGTTCGGACAAGTCTGCGAGTTCCTTTACCCGCTCTGCTCCGGTACACATATCTATTTCCTCACCAAGAGCCCAACTCCTTCTATCTTGCTCAAAGCCATGCAAGAAGTCAAACCGTACATCGTCGTTACAGTACCGCTTGTCATCGAGAAGATCTACAAAAAGAACATCAATCCTCTGCTCTCACGCAAGGTGATTAAGTTCCTTTGGCGCACGCCGGGCATCGGACCTATCATCCGTCGCAAGGTACGTAAGGCGCTTACCACAGCTTTCGGAGGCGAACTCCGTTATTTCATCTGCGGAGGAGCAGCCATCAGCCCCGATGTCGAGGCGTGCATGAAGGATATCAAGTTCCCCATCTCTGTCGGCTACGGAATGACGGAATGTGGACCACTCATCGGCGGCAATCCGCCCAAGTACTTCGTTGCACACTCCGGCGGCGTGCCCGTGCCGAACATGGAAGTGATGATCGACCAGCCGAACCAGTTCGGTGTGGGCGAGATCCTCGTCCGCGGCGAAAACGTGATGATGGGATATTACAAGAACGAGGAAGCGACCATCGCTTCCTTCACCGACGACGGTTGGATGCGCACCGGCGACCTCGGCTGCCTCGACAAGCACAAGAACATCTTCATCAAGGGACGTAACAAGACCATGATTCTTGGCGCTTCAGGTCAGAACATCTACCCCGAAGAGATCGAGGACAAACTCAATAACCTCGAGGGTGTCGGCGAATCGATCATCGTCGAGCGCGAAGGACGTTTGGTTGGTCTCGTCTTCCCCGACGAACAGGTTTCTCGCCGCTTGAGCATCGAGGATCTGCGCGAACTCATGAAACAAAACGTGCAGAAACTCAACAAACTCATACCGGGCTACTCACAAGTATCCGACATCGAGCTCAAAGACGAACCCTTCGAGAAAACCCCGAAGAAATCAATCAAAAGGTTCATGTATAAATAAAGGTCTACTTGCCTAAACCTTCAAGTAGACCTTCAATGGCACCGCCCAGCTCGATAAAAGAGTCGTTCAAACCTTTGGTACCCTCATCAAACGAGTGCTTGGCAAATTGCGCCAAACAACGACCTTTGAGTTTGCCTATCTCACGGATCTGCTCCTCGTCGTAGTCGTAACGGTCTATCGTTTGGATGATCTCTGAGTAAAGCATAGCAGCATCGTCCCAGTCGGCTTCCGACCATTTGTCAGACTTCTGTTCAATACGTTCGGTGAACTTCTGCAAATCACCGAGAGCAGTTTCTGAGGGGTTGCAAGCCACAAACAAGAGGCTCAGCAACAGGAGCGATAAATACTTTTTCATATTCTTTGTAAATCTTTGTTTATCTGTTCACGCAATTCATCCAGCGAGTCGAAGCGTTGTTCGCCTCGCAACCGTTCCACAAATTGCAGGGTAAGCGTCTGGTTGTACAGGTCGCCGTCATAGCCCGGTATATGTACCTCTATCGTCTGATGCGTATTTCCTACCGTCGGATTCGTACCTATATTCACCAGCGCCATCTGACTGCTGACTTCTGATATCTGACTTCTGACTTCTACCTTATACACTCCCGCAGCCGGCACAAGTTTGGCAGCATCAGGCATAATGTTTGCCGTCGGAAAACCGATCTGCCTGCCAATCATCCTACCGTGTACTACCCTTCCCGTCAGGCTATATTCATAACCTAACAAGCGATTTGCTGACAAGACATCTCCATCTGCTAAATAATTGCGAATGCGCGTCGAAGAAGGGCGCTCACCCTCTTCTGCGTACGGTTCAGCGCGCAGCACACGGATTCCGCACGCCTTGGCTATGGAGGCATACTGCTCATCGCTCATCCTGCCATCCGAACCAAAATGGTGATTGTACCCCATTAGCAGATAGCGCACTTTCCAGCGGTCGGAGAGGTAGTCCAGGAACTGAGCGGCAGTCAGAGGTTGCACCTCTGCAAAATCAAAGAAATGCACATCACCAAACTGACCGAGCAGACACTCACGCTCCTCAAGCGTAGTCAGCAAGGGAGGATTGAAAGTATCCGAACCATGCAACTGTGCAAGCACACTACGGGGGTGCTGCAAGAAAGTAAAGATCAGCGCACGCTGGTCATATTCCGCGGCATATTGGCGCAACTGCTCAAACAAGTAACGGTGTCCCTTGTGAACACCGTCAAAAAATCCTATAGTTGCTATAGCAGGCATTATAATGATTTGGCAACCTCTACCTCCTCAAATGCCTCCAGTATATCGCCTTCCTTCAGGTCGTCATAAGCCTTCAGGCTCAAGCCGCACTCCGTATTCACGCCGGCTTCCTTGATATCGTCCTTGCCATGCTTGAGTGATGCAAGCTCGGCAGTCTTGATAACGATGCCGTCACGAATCACGCGCACCTTGTTGCCACGTTTGATCTTGCCCTCACGTACCAGGCAGCCTGCTATCGTACCCACCTTCGAGATGTGGAAGGTTTGCAAGATCTCGAGCGTAGCCGTCACCTCTTCCTTGATCTCCGGTGACAACATACCTGCCATTGCGGCTTTCACCTCTTCGATAGCGTCGTATATAATTGAATATACGCGTATATCCACTTCCTCTTGTTCTGCCATCTTCTTGGCTGTACCTGTAGGACGAACGTTGAAGCCGATGATGATGGCATCCGAAGCAGCGGCCAACATCACATCGCTGTCGCTAATGGCACCTACTGCCTTATGAATCACGTTCACCTGAATGTTCTCCGTCGACAGTTTGATCATCGAGTCTGCCAATGCCTCAGCCGAACCGTCCACATCGGTCTTGATGATCAGGTTCAGCTCCTTGAAGTCACCGATAGCCAGACGACGACCGATCTCCTCCAATCCTACGTGTTTCTTAGTGCGGATCGATTGCTCGCGCTGCAGTTGTTCGCGCTTCGAGGCTATATCCTTGGCTTCCTGCTCGGTAGGCAATACGTTGAACTCATCACCTGCCTGCGGAGCACCGTTCAAGCCGAGCACTACAGCCGGTTCACCGGGCTTGGCGGCTTGGATGCGCTGACCACGCTCGTTGAACATAGCTTTCACTTTGCCGTGGAACGTACCAGCCAGCAGCACATCGCCCATGTGCAACGTACCGTCCGATACAAGCACCGTAGCTACATAACCGCGACCTTTGTCCAGCGACGATTCGATGATCGATCCTTTCGCACGACGTTTGGGGTTAGCCTTCAGATCCAACAGTTCGGCCTCAAGCAGAACCTTGTCCAACAGCTCGTGAACACCCGTACCTTTCTTGGCAGAGATGTCTTGGCTCTGGTACTTGCCGCCCCAGTCCTCAACCAGCAGGTTCATGTTCGCCAGCTCTTCCTTGATCTTGTCGGGGTTGGCTCCGGGCTTGTCGCACTTGTTGATGGCAAATACCATCGGCACACCTGCGGCTTGAGCATGGCTAATAGCCTCACGTGTCTGCGGCATCACGCCATCGTCGGCTGCCACGATGATAATAGCAATATCCGTCACCTGGGCACCACGAGCACGCATAGCGGTGAAGGCCTCGTGACCCGGCGTATCCAGGAAGGTGATATGCTTGCCCGTCTCGCTCAGCTTCACGTTGTATGCACCGATATGCTGCGTTATACCGCCTGCCTCACCGGCAATCACGTTCGTGTTGCGGATATGGTCGAGCAGCGAGGTCTTACCGTGGTCAACGTGACCCATGACGGTAACGATAGGTGCGCGAGGCTCCATATCTTCCTCGTTGTATGCCTCTTCTTCCTCGGCAATCTTCTCGGCTACCTTGGCGCTCACATATTCCGTCTCGAAGCCGAACTCCTCGGCAACTATATTAATCGTCTCGGCATCCAGACGCTGGTTGATACTAACCATCATACCCAGCGACATACAGGTTCCGATGATCTTTGTTACCGGCACGTTCATCATCACAGCCAGGTCATTGGCAGTCACAAACTCAGTGAGTTTCAGCACCTTGCTCTGTGCCTGTTCCTGTGCGCGCTCGGTAGCGGCTTTCTCGCGTTCCTGCTCGCGGCGTTCACGTTTGTGCTTCGATGTAGCGGTCTTACCCTTGTTGCCTTGCAGACGTGCTATGGTCTCCTTGATCTGGCGCTGTACTTCCTCGTCATCAATCTCTACGCGTACGCCTTTCTTCTTGGAGCTGTTTTTGCTCTTCTGATTCTTTACATCGTTCACATCCACCTTGTTCTGCTTGATGCGTTCGCGTTTGCGTTTCTCGTTATTACCCGAGCCTGCACCTTGCTGAGCACGGCGTTGTTGTTCGCGCTCCTCACGTTCTTTCTTTTTCTCCTCTTTGGTCTTCTGACGCGGATGAGTAGCCTGATTCAGCGTGTCCAAGTCGATCTTGCCGATCACCTTGGGCTGATGTTTCAGCACAGGTTTGCCCAGCGTAAAGATCTCTGTTTTCTTAGCTTGCTCTTCGGCTTTTTGCTCCGCTTTTTGCGCTTCGGCAGCTGCATTGGCGGCAGCCTCTGCAGCTTCGGCGGCAGCTTTCTCGGCTGCTGCTTTCTCTTGAGCGGCTTTCTTCGCTTGCTCTTCAGCCTCACGTTCAGCCTCTATACGCGCAGCTTCGGCGGCAGCGGCTTCGGCCTCCTCTTGCGCTTTGCGGGCAGCTTCGGCAGCAGCGGCAGCTTCGGCAGCAGCCTTTTCAGCAGCTTCCTCGGCGGCTTTTCGTGCAGCTTCTGCAGCTTCTTCCTGAGCCCTGCGAGCAGCTTCTGCGGATCTGCGCTCGGCGTCTTCAGCGGCCGTATCTACCGTAAGGACACGCTGTATGTCGCGCTCCCTACGCTCTTGCTGCTGACGGTCGGCTTCCATTCTCAGAGCCATATCTTTGTTGAACTCTTTGGCAAGCTTCATATACACATCATCATCGATGCGCAAGTTAGGATCGGTCTCTATAACCATCCCTTGCTTGGCCAGAAAGTCAACGGCTGTCGCCATGCCGATGTTCAACTCTTTACACGCTTTAATCAGTTTTATTGCCATAAACTTATTTACGATTTGGTCATTTACGATTTACGATTTATTTAGCCATTTAGGCATTTATTTCTCGTCGTCTTCAAATTCGGCCTCCAGAATGCGGATGACATCATCGATGGTCTCCTCTTCCAGGTCGGTGCGCTCGATCAGTTCGTTCTTGTCTACGGCCAATACAGCCTTGGCGGTATCCAAGCCTGCAGCTTTCAGCGTATCGATTACCCACTGATCTATCTCGTCGTTGAACTCATCCAGATAGATATCCTCGATATCTTCACCTTCCATCTCACGATATACCTCTATCTCGTAGCCCGTAAGCATGCTCGCCAGCTTGATATTGAAGCCGCCCTTACCGATAGCCAGACTAACCTCATCGCTCTTCAGGTAAACCTCGGCTTTCTTCTCTTCCTCGTTGATGGTCATCGACGATATCTTGGCGGGAGCCAGAGCACGCTGGATATACAGGTTGGGATTCGAACTGTAGTTGATCACGTCAATGTTCTCGTTTCTCAGCTCGCGAACGATACCGTGAATACGTGCACCTTTTATACCTACGCACGCGCCTACCGGGTCGATGCGGTCATCAAAACTCTGCACGGCAACCTTGGCACGCTCACCGGGAATACGGGCAATGTTCTTGATGGCTATGATTCCGTCATGTACCTCCGGCACTTCCTGCTCGAACAATCGTTGCAGGAACAGCGGGCTTGTACGGCTCAGGATGATCTTCGGGTTCTGATTCTTGTTATCTACCTGTACCACAACGGCACGAACCGTATCGCCCTTGCGGTAGAAGTCGGTAGGTATCTGGTTCTGCTTGGGCAAGAACAACTCGTTGTTCTCCTCATCAAGCAGCAACATCTCTTTCTTCCATACCTGATACAACTCGCCCGATACGATCTGTCCCAGCTTCTCGCTATAGCGCATATACAGGTCTTCTTTCTTCAGGTCAAGGATCTTCGTGGCCAGCGTCTGACGCAGGTTCAGGATCATACGGCGACCGAACACGTCAAAACTTACGCGATCCGTCACTTCCTCACCTACCTCTGCCTCGTCATCCAACTTCAGCGCGTCGCTAAGAGCGATCTGCGTATTCTCGTTGGCTACGTCATCATCCTCCATTACCAGACGGTTACGATATACCTCCAAGTCACCCTTGTCGGGGTTGATAATAACGTCGTAGTTGGCATCGGTGCCGTACATCTTAGCTATCACGCTGCGGAATGACTCTTCCAATACGTTGATCAGCGTCTGCTTGTCAATGTTCTTGAACTCCTTGAAGTCCTTGAAAATCTCAATCAAATTGATTGAATCTGTCTTTTTTGTTGCCATTATTTTGAATTTACTATAATTTCATTTTAGAACTTGAGATCATACTTGCAGTACTTTACCTCATCATAACGCCACGCACGGGTCACGATCTGCGTCTGCTTGCGTTTCTTGCCTTCCACTGCCACTTTCTCCTCCACATCAACGCTGAATGTATCCTCATCTACGCTCACCAGCTGACCTCTATATTTCTTGCCGTCAGCTGCCAGCACTTCCACCTCATGCCCCAGATGTTTCTCATACTGCATCCTGGTCTTGAACGGGTCAACCAGACTCACGCTGCCTACCTCCAGAGCATAATCCGGCTCATCGGCGGCTTCCAGATAGTCCACCAACTGACGGTTCAGTTCCGCACAGAAGTCCACATCCGTGCCTTCCAATCGGTCTACCTCCACCAGTATGGAGTTATCGGGTCGAATGGCCAAAGTGATCAGCTCATATCCCGTGCCCGCAATCAGCTCTTCGATCTTTATGCGGATGTCGTGTTCGCTTGTTATCATACGTGTGCTATAGTTTAACGAAATGAGAGGACTTTTCAGTCCCCTCACTCATTTCGACTACAAAGATACAAAATATTTTGTATATTTGCAAACCTTGCAGCGTTTTTTTTCACATAATGCTGTTTTTTTGACGTTTCTGCAATTTACACACGTCAGAACAGCCTATGTAGCACCTGTCGTATCCTTATGCCACGATGGCACGTGCCAGAGCGTCCTTGTAGTACTTCTGGTCAACGAATACATCCTCCTTGTACGGGTTGATGTGACGTTTCTTGGCCTGAACACAGATGTACGTCAAGGCGATGATGTTTGTTACCAATGCCAAAGCGGAGATAACAAGCATAGCCGTAGGATCGGCAGCCGTAGCACCTTCGGCAACTACCGTCGTGTGTGCTACAACCTCTTCACCCAGTCCCGAGGCAGCATAAACGGCATTAACCGTCTCGATGCCATTGACATACTGAGTCGGCAGTACTGCCCAGGGGAAGAACTGTTTGCCGTTAAAGAAGGTCTCCTGGAACAAGGGGAATACCTGAGCAAACATACACCAGATAGCCAGCGTGTTAGCACGGTTCTGAATCCAACCGCCACGGTTCCAGCAGATAGCTGCAATCGTCGGAGCAAGCAACAGAGCGACACCGCAGTACCAGCTGTGAGTAGGCAGGCAGTTGTAGGTGTAAGCGAAGTTCCAGATATCATACACGAGGATATATACCCAGGTCATATCCGCCCAGATCATATCCTTGCGGTCCTTGCTGGGATATACATTCCACCATGCCGTCATACAGAAGATGTTGAGCAAACCGGCAACACCGTTGAATACGTTATGCCAACCGCCATACAACCACACACCTTCACTCGACAACCACCATTTATTCCAACCGCAGATAGCCGACTCGAAATCCGAGCAAACGGCAATCAGGATGTTGATAGCCACAATGATGAACGGGAAAGGCTTGAACCAATGCTTGGCACCTATACCCCACTCGTACTTGATCATCATGAAGCCGATACAGCCTGTCAGGGCAGCATAGAGCTTGGCATAATGGAACCAACCGTTCATGTACACATGTGTCTGGTTGTTCACAGCCCACTCAGCGCCCATGCGTGCGCCGATAGCGATAGCTACGAAATACACAGTCAGTGCCAACGGAATGGCAAAGAACGTGATAGCACCGCCGAGTTTCGTACGGCGTGCAAACTCATTCCACAGAATCAGTCCACCGAGGACTGCCAAGAGCATCACCCATTGGATGAGAGCGTGCTCTCCATAGACTTGAAAAAACATAATTTAATAAATTTGTTATTTGTAATTGGTTATTTGTGATTTATATAGACGCAGTTTTGCGTTCTTTTGCATAACAATAAACAGCCCACACGAGAGTGACGAGCACCGACATCGGCACACCTACAGTCAGCATCTCGCGAAGCATGACAAGTCCGCCTCCTTCGGTCTCGAGCGCTGTAAAGAAGGGGTACATATACGTTACTTCGCCGTTGATGATGTGATCCACGATCAGCATCAGCGAACCGCCCCAGAGCATCTGCTCCAGCGTTTTTAACTGCGTGTTGGTGACTACGTGTTGGTGACCTTGTGTTGGTGACTGCGTGTTAGTCACTTTTTCTCTATGCTTGCGGTAAATGGTAGTCGCTACCGCTTGCGTTAATGGAACAATAAAACAAGCCATATTTATTTACTTTGTGTTGGTTACTTCGTGTTGGTGACTCCGTGTTGGTGACTGCGTGTTGGTGACTGCGTGTTAACATGAAATCATAAACAGCCGGAGGCTCACTAACATGCAATCATTAACATGCAATCATAAACAGCGCAGCTCTTTAATCTCGACCTCGTTGCCGCGGAGGAGCCAGGTCTGTTCGCTGCCACAATGCGGGCAGATCTTGCCGTGCGCTACGGTGGGATAGTCCTTGCCACAACCGTCGCAGTGCGTCACGGCAGGTATCGGCTCGATCTTCAGCTCGCAGCCGCGCAGCATCTCCTCTTTATCCGCTGCCCAACGCCAGCAATCGGTCAGGTAGTCGGGGATGATGGTCGATACCTCGCCAATGTTCATCACCACGGTTGATACCTTCTTTACCCCGTTCTCCTCTGCCGCCTTCTTGACGTCACGGATTATATAAAAGACGATTCCCAGTTCGTGCATTACTTTTTATTGAAGATGATTTTCCCTGCCCTCTTGAGCATGTACGGCAGAATACCATCGAACTTGTTCTCGGAAGTGCGCATCACGCTGGCTTCGGGGTGTTCGCGATTCAGGTGGATGGCATCGAACGCACACTTCGTGGTGCATATACCGCAACCTATACAACGGTTCTCATCCACCACCGACGCACCGCAACTCAGGCATCGAGCGGTCTCTTTCTTGACTTGCTCTTCGGTCAGTGTGCCATGGTATTCGTCGAACTTGCTCTTCGTGGGCACAACTCCGGGGTCTTGACGACTGCCGTTGTCATATTGCTCAACCTGTATATCTTGTTTGTTGAGTTCGATGAAATCACGGCGATTGCGGCCGATGGTCATGTGCCCGCCTTGCACATATCGGTGCAGTGATTCGGCAGCTTCCTTACCCGTTGCAATCGCATCGATAGCGAACTTCGGACCCGTAAAGACATCACCGCCTACGAAGATGTCCGGCTCGGCTGTTTGGAGCGTCAGTTTGTCTGCGACGGGATACACGCCGCGGAAAAATTCTATCTTCGCATCCTTGAGCAGGTCTTTCAGTACTACCGTCTGACCAATAGCAAAGATCACCATATCGGCATCGAGAGTGATTGTTTGTGCCTCATCGAAGGTCGGTGCAAAGCGATGCTGTTCGTCGAATACCGACAGGCATTTCTTGAACGTGATACTTCCAACTTTCGCCTTTTCGCTTTCGACTTTTGACTTTCGACTTTCGACTATTAGCGGTCCCCAGCCGGGATTGAGTACTACTCCATCCTCGCGGGCTTCCATGCGTTCCTCGAGCGATGCGGGCATGATATCTTCTGTCTCGAGCGAGAGCATAGTCACCTCGCTTGCGCCGCTACGCTTGGCAACACGTGCCGCGTCGATGGCTACGTTTCCTCCGCCGACAACGACCACTTTGCCTGCAATCTTCTTTTGACCGCAATTAGCGTCATGGAGGAAATCTATAGCGGTTGTGCAGCCTTCAAGATCTTGACCTTCGATGCCGGGCAGACGACCACCCTGACAACCAATAGCCACATAGAAGCCTTTGTAACCCTGCTTGCGCAGTTCGGCAATCGTCACGTCCTTACCTACTTCCACGCCGCAACGGATATCCACACCTATCTCACGCATGATATCAATCTCGGCATCAATAACCGATTTATCCAGTTTGTAAGAAGGTATGCCGTAGCGCAACATACCGCCCGGTTTCTCGTTTTTCTCAAATACCGTGGGTTTGTAGCCCATCGTGGCCAGGTAATATGCGCAACTGAGTCCTGAAGGGCCACCGCCGATGATGGCTATCTTCTCTTCCCAACGTTCTTGCACATTCGAGCAGATGTTCACCTCGGGCACGAAGCGCGTCTCGGCATGCAGGTCTTTCTCGGCAATGAACTTCTTGACCGCATCGATGGCTACAGCTCTATCTATTGTACCGCGCGTGCACGCGTCCTCGCAACGACGGTTACATATTCGTCCGCACACTGCGGGGAAGGGATTCTCGCGCTTGATAAGTTCCAACGCCTCGGTGTACTTGCCTTCAGCGGCTTTTTTGAGGTAGCCTTGCACGGCTATATGCGCGGGACAAGCGGTCTTGCACGGAGCAGTACCGGTAGGATAACAGTTGATGCGGTTGTCGTCGCGGTAGTTCTCGTTCCACTTGTGTTCGCCCCACTTTGAGGCATCGGGCAGTTCCTGTTTCGGATAGGTCTGTGGTCCGTGCTTGGTGCAGAGTTTCTGCCCAAGTTTGACTGCTCCGGCAGGGCAATATTCCACGCATCGCCCGCACGCCACGCAGTTCTTAGGATCGACCTTGGCGACATAGGCACTGCGGCTCATGTTCGGTGTATTGAACAATTGCGAGGTACGCAGGGCGTTGCAGATCTTCACGTTGCAGTTGCAGATGGCAAAGATCTTCCCTTCGCCGTCGATGTTCGTAACCTGATGCACAAAGCCGTGGTCTTCGGCTTTCTTGAGGATAGCCATCGCCTCGTCGTAGGTGATGTCGTGTCCGCGACCTGTCTCGCGCAAGTAATCCGCCATGTCGCCCACACCGATACACCAATCGCGGTAGTCATCGGCACAACCTTCTTCCAGTTTCTTGCGTCCGTAGCGGCACGAACAGATACCTACACCTATATGTCCCTCGTACTTCTTGAGCCAATAACTGATATGCTCTATGTCGATCGATTGGTTCTCCATCGATATGGCTTTCTCCACGGGAATGACGTGCATGCCTATACCCGAGCCGCCCATGGGCACCATCGGTGTCACTTTCTCCAGCGGCAAGAACGTCATTCGCTCGAAGAACATCGCGAGTTCCGGATGTTTGTCCATGAGCTCGGTGTTCATGTTCGTATATTCGGCACTGCCGGGCACGAACATAGGAACCCAATACACGCGCTCTTCCCTCGTAAAGCCTGAACGCTCGACATCCTTCCATTCGCCATTCTCCTTTTTGGGATACTTGTCGCCGTAATCGTACTCGAGCATGCCGAAATACGCCAGCTTGTCCAATAGCTCATCCAGGCTCTTATCGTCAGGGGTATAGTGCTTCTCCGCGTTCATCGCGTGCAACTGCGCATAGGTGTGATGCTTGCGCACCTTGAAGAAGTTGCCCGGTAGCATGTCGAGCAGCAGATCCAGCGACGCCTCACGCGTCACGGCATCCATCTCATCTTCGAAGATACACGCCAAGCCCCAGTACTCCGGGGCATCGGTGGTCATCTTTACTTTGCCGGGTACACGGTCAGTCACGTGCCGAACGAACTTCAGCAGTTTCGTATTGGGATTCTTGTCACCCCTGTGTTTAGGGATAAACTTGTCGGACATCTTAGGCATTTTTCCAGGTATTTACTTCGTTTAACAACCAGTTAGCAAATTCTTCGACGTTCTCGCCTGTTTTGGCGCATATGGGGATAATAGTAGCTTTGGGATTGCGCATGTGGATATACTCCTTGCATTTCTCCATGTCGAAATCAAAATACGGCATCACATCTATCTTGTTGATTACCACCGTATCGCACACCGTGAACATCAGCGGGTATTTCAGAGGTTTGTCGTGTCCTTCCGGCACCGATAGAATCATCGCATTCTTGACTGCGCCCGTATCAAACTCCGCCGGACACACGAGGTTACCGACGTTCTCAAGAATAATCAGATCATAGCGGTCTTCCAGTCCATTCAGTCCTTGTTGCGTCATCTCCGCATCCAGGTGACACATACCGCCGGTATGCAGCTGTATGGACTCCACACCCGTGGCGTCCTTGATCTTGATCGCATCCACATCGCTGTCGATATCCGCTTCCATCACGGCTATGCGGATCTTGTCCTTCAGTCGATTGATCGTTTGTATGAGCGTAGTAGTCTTGCCGCTTCCGGGAGCGGACATTAGGTTCAGCAGGTACACAGCTCTGCTTTTCAACTCTCCGCGTAATGCATCAGCGGCGCGGTCGTTGTTCTCGAACACACTCTTCTTGATCTCTATGACCCTTACTTGAGTACGTTCATCCGGTTGTTCTATCATGTGTTTTTCGGTATTATGTTGTCTTGTATTAGTCAAGCTTCAGCACGGCGAGGAAGGCTTTCTGGGGCACTTCCACATTGCCTATCTGCTTCATACGTTTCTTGCCGCGTTTCTGCTTCTCGAGCAATTTGCGCTTACGGCTCACGTCACCGCCGTAGCACTTGGCGAGCACGTCTTTGCGAACCTGCTTCACCGTCTCGCGGGCGATGATCTTCGCGCCTATGGCTGCCTGAATCGCTATGTCGAACTGTTGACGCGGCAGCAGCTCCTTGAGCTTCTCGCACATCCTGCGCCCGAAATCCACGGCATTGTCGCGGTGCGTCAAAGTCGATAAGGCATCCACCTGTTCGCCGTTAAGCAGTATATCCAGCTTCACCAGGTTCGACGGACGGAATCCGTTATGATGCCAGTCAAACGATGCATAACCCTTGCTTATACTCTTCAGCTTGTCGTAGAAGTCGATCACTATCTCGCCCAGCGGCATATCGAACAGCAGCTCCATGCGGTTGCCGGAGATATATTCCTGTTTGACCAGCTCGCCGCGTTTGTCCAGGCAAAGCGTCATGATGTTACCGATGAAGTTCGAGGTCGTGATGATCGATGCACGTATATACGGCTCTTCTATATGGTCGATCTCCGTCAGGTCGGGCATGCCGGCGGGGTTATGCACCTCTTTCATCGCGCCGCCTTTCAGGTACACGTTGTAACTTACGTTCGGCACGGTGGTGATCACATCCATGTCGAACTCGCGGTCGAGTCGCTCCTGAACGATCTCCATATGCAGCAGTCCAAGGAATCCGCAACGGAACCCGAATCCCAGAGCTACCGACGACTCCGGTGTGAAGCTCAGTGACGCGTCATTCAGTTGTAGTTTCTCCAGCGAAGCACGCAGGTTCTCATAATCTTCCGCCTCTATCGGATACACGCCCGCAAACACCATGGGCTTGACTTCCTCGAAGCCCTCTATCGCTTTCTCGCACGGGCGTGCCACATGCGTTATGGTGTCGCCTACCCGCACCTCGCTCGAGGTCTTGATGCCCGATATGATATAGCCCACATTACCCGCGCTGATCTCTTTCGTGGGCTGCATGTCGAGTTTCAGTATACCTATCTCGTCGGCATCGTACTCCTTGCCGGTGTTGAAGAACCGCACCTTATCGCCTGTGCGCATCGTGCCGTTCACCACCTTGTAATAACCGATTATACCGCGGAAGGAATTGAATACGGAATCGAACACCAGGCACTGCAGCGGTGCGTCGGGATCGCCTTGAGGCGCAGGAATCCGCTCCACGATAGCATCCAGTATGGCTTCCACGCCCTCGCCGGTCTTGGCGGAGCAGCGCAGTATCTCTTCGCGTTTGCAGCCTAACAGTTCCACGATCTCGTCTTCGACCATGTCGGGCATCGCGCTCTCCATGTCGCACTTGTTCATCACGGGTATGATCTCCAGGTCATGCTCCAACGCCATGTACAGGTTCGATATCGTCTGTGCCTGCACACCTTGCGAGGCGTCCACCACCAGCAGCGCGCCCTCGCACGCCGCTATCGATCGGCTCACCTCGTACGAGAAGTCCACGTGCCCCGGAGTGTCTATCAGGTTCAGGGTATAACCCTTGTACGCCATCTGAATGGCGTGCGACTTGATTGTTATGCCACGTTCCTTCTCGAGATCCATGTCGTCGAGCACTTGGTTCTCCATCTGGCGCACGTCAACGGTGTTGGTTATCTCCAACATCCTGTCCGCCAACGTTGACTTACCATGGTCAATGTGCGCTATTATGCAAAAGTTCCGTATATTCTTCACTAACTCTTTGTAAAATATTCATTGTAACCCCGAAAAAGAACCTGTCAAGGTTGTTTTTCTGCTCATTGTAACCCGGGGTCCCCGACACAAACCAAGACGTAGGCTGTTTGTGGTGGGGAGCGCGGGTCGGCAACCGTGCGCTTTATGCCGCTTAGCGGCATCCGTTAGCGCGGTTTGCCGCCCGCCCGGTGGAGATAGCGGGAGTCGAACCCGCGTCCAAACATGGAATCAATACGCTTTCTACACGCTTATCTTGGCCTTCGTTTTCGTGCGGCAGCAAGACCCAAGCCACCAACTACCGCCTTATCTGCTAAGTTTTCGGCATCGCATCGCAGCCTGCGACACCTATTCTGTGTATTTCCGCGCCACTTTACCCATTCAGCCCACAGACTCGGCTTGGAGTGACGTCTCGGTTCAGCACCTTGTGCCGAAGCTAAGCTGATCTACTATACTTCGATCAAGCGGCGAGAGCTACATTGTAGTTGCCAGTTATAATTTCGCAGACGATATTTACGAGCGTCTCTGCAGTGCTCGGCGTGCTTACATACCTATTCTACATGCTGTCAAAACCAATTATCCCCGTAAGCGGCTGCAAAGATAATAAAAATTTTTGACATTTGCAAATTATTTTACAACTTTTTCCCAAAAATCTTTATTTTTTCTTGCAAGGCACCATTATGGCTTCGAAAATACTTCGCTTATACTGCCTGTCGGCTATTTGCGGTTGCCGGCGATGAGTAGTACGATCCACGTCAGCAGCGGAGAGACGAAGAATGACAACAGCACCCATCCCAACGGGTCGCGGTCGCGGTTGACTGCCATGCGGTAGGCGATATGTATACGGATCAGGTACATGAATAGCAGGCCGAGTATGCCGCCACCTATGATCAGCAGCATGCTACTTGTCACCGTCATTCCGGCGCAGAGCATCGACCAAAACTCAGCCAATGAAGCAGAAAGTTGTTCTATCATAATGCAGTTATAATTTTTGGCACAAAGGTACGAAAAATTATTGATATTTGCAAATATTTTCATAAAAAAGGCCGCTTGCAGGGTGCTTTTTGTTATTTTTGCGGTATAGATGTATGCTTGGGATTGGCTTTTGATTGGCTGTTGATAGTGACTATAGTCTAGGATTACCTAATGTTGCCATAATGTTGCCAAGCATAATCACTACGGAATAATCAGGGAGCAATCAGGCAACAACCAGGGAACCATTAGGGAACAACTAACAACGCGCACGCTCACATCTGCGCGAAGTAAACGACCTATCTATTTATTTAGGAAAATGTCTATGTTTTTAGAACGATTGTCTACGATATTAGGACAATGTCCATGATCTTAAGACGAGTGTCTATATATTTAGGAAAATTAACTAAAAACTGTCTACTAATTTAGGAAAAGTCAGACTGTGAGGCGAGTTTAGAAAATCGGATGGCACTATTGACACTTTGTCACTTTGGGGATTGGGAGCGTTTGAGGCTGAGAGTATGAGTGTTACGGACAAATCAGAGGCTCGGAATGGAGGCAAAGCGCCAAAGTGTCAAGGGAAAATTTTTCAACACAAATCAAAATCACGTGATATATACTTGGTATATATAAGGTGCGGCGGAATACGACATAGTCTCGACTCCGGCTTGATACCCGTGCGGATAAAATACTAAGAAGATATTAGCTGTTTTGTAAATGTGGTTTTCTATTGCTTTTCTTATATAGTGTACCATTGCGTGTGGCACGGAAATATGGATTGTCAGGATGAACCGATATGAAAGGCTTTTTAATTCCAGATTCCACTTGCGTCTCAAAGTAGAAATCTTCTGCAATCTCTTTGATGGTTGAAGGGAAATGTACTTTCGCTGCTCCGCGTAAGGAATTCGGATATATAGACTCCAACCCTTCTGGTAATATGATCTCTTTATCTGTTGTAGCATCACCGAGCGCCCAAGGCATGATATAATATACCGTAGAAGGAATATTAACTTGCATTAGTTCCTGATTATATTTAAGCATTGCGTATGACAGGCAATAAAGTCCTTCCGGCAATTTTATTTGCTCAAGGAAGCAACTTTCAAAGGCACACGCACCGATATATTTCATATGTTCGGGTAAATGCACCTCATCCAAAGCGCCATCCATAAAAGCGCATTCGCCAATCTCCAATAAAGAATCAGGGCAAATTAATGTATGGATGTTATCGTTGCCCAATGCAGCATAAGAACCTATAGAAACCGTCCCTTCCGGCACTCTCCATATTGGCTCTTGAGAGAAAACATGCGCTATGATTTTTGCATCTGTAGATAGAACATAATCATCGGTAACAATATATTTATTTGCCCCCGCACGCGTTTCATACTCCCATTTCTTGTTGGCATATAGTTTGAGCAAAATAGGCATACCATCGTCAAATTCACCATTTTCCGCATAGTCAGTCATTATTTCCGTATAAGCACATCTACCTGAATTTGGGATAGTCCACCAATCGTGATAAATATTTAATTTTGAGATATCAATAGTCCGACCGCTTTTCTCAAAGAGCGGTTCGTACTGACTAAAATCAGTGGTCTCCAGTTCGATTGAACCTTTAATAGCAATATTCATGCTATCTTTGTGCAAAGCATACCATTGCTCAAATGGCTCTTTGTCAATCTTATAAATATCATTCTTCATAGCGATTATTTTTCTGTTATTAGGTGTTTCACATCCAGTAAACTATCCATATCACAAAAGTGTTCTTTGTGTCCTTTGGGGACTATTATGTGTTTTAGCTTCTCACATCCATAGAAAGCATAATTATCTATTTCCTCTATGCCTTTGCCTAATTGGACGGTATGCAAATCTTTGCAGTGTTGAAATGCTTGATAGCCTATACGTTTCACACTATCAGGAATAATCACAGAAGTTAGACCATTGCAAAACTCGCAGGCCTCATCGTCAATTTCCTCAACACCATCTGGGATGGTATAATCTCCGATATTATAGCAAGCACATCTTAAATGCTTATGATTAAGACTATAAATAGAACCGCTTTCGTCTAAAGAATACTCTTCCTTTTCAAAATCTTCAAAGATAGGTTTACTAATAGTTTCTACAGGATAACGTTTCCTATTATTCTCGTCTATTACAATTTTAAAACACATATCACCCCATCTATCTTTTTCTGTATAAGACTTAACATATTTAGTTTTTGTGTAATGTTCCCCTTGTTCTAAATGGAGATAAACGTTTCTACACGGTAACAATTCTGTGCCGCCAATTTTGCCTGTTAATGCCAACTGCATAAATGGGTCATCGGCATAAAACCATATTGTCGTAGTGCTATTCTGATAGTCGCTTTCATTTTCTTTATAATACGCATCAATAGATTGTTGGAGGTATAAGTCTTTACCGTTAAAATAAGGATAGAAGGGTTTACTTTTTACGAACTCACATTCTTCTTTGACTGCTTTTTGTGGAATTTCATATAGTCCCCTTTTACTCCAATTAATCGGTTTATATCCTCCCCAGCCAACAGCTGCATTGTAGTGTGGATTAACGAATCGCCACGTT
>Ga0310696_10001781_pt1 | contig 30296 bp, 35 predicted proteins | sample AusTroGonzalo_MG_4_FD_203885 | JGI IMG/M metagenome (GOLD analysis project Ga0310696, IMG submission 203885) | Bovine rumen microbial communities from tropical cattle in Woodstock, Queensland, Australia - Gonzalo_02 (v2) (version 2) | ecosystem: Host-associated > Mammals > Digestive system >... | reverse complement strand
CACACATCTGCCAAGTTTTGCACAAGCACTACAACCCCTGCAGGGTGTTATTGAACCAATACCAATTTGGTATATTTCAGAATCAATTCCTTCTTCTTTTAATGTTTTTGAGATTTCTTCTAATGCTGTATAAGTGCAACCGTTTTTATGTGGTGAACCATTGAATAACAATACTTTCATATTTTCTCCTTTTAAAATTTTGTAAGGCTCCTGTGGGTATTTCGGCTTTGTTCGGCTTTTTAGGTATGCCGAACAGCCTCAATTATCTCCCTCTCAGAAAACGTGACATTTAGTCACCTTTTCTTCGGCAGAGTGTCGCCATCGTAGTGCTTTGCACCGGCTTACGCATTCTAATATAATCCTGTTTGAATGTGAGGTACATAAGCTCCTTCTAACCTTTTTATTATATCATCACTCAATTTAATGTCCAAAGATGAAACTGCTTCTTCAACGTGTTTAACGTCTGTGCAACCTACTATAGGTGATGTTATATAAGGTTTTGATAACATCCAAGCAAGAGATACCTGTGCCATAGAATAGCCGAGTTCTTTTGAAATTTTTTCAAGATTATCAACTACAACTTTATCCAGCTCATCTGTTGCACCCCATACCATTGGTGATACTTCATCAATAGAATTTCTTGCGGTTTTTGTTCCCCATGGGTGAGCACATCTTCCGCCTGCTAGCGGCGACCAAGGAACAACAGCAATTTTTCTGTCCTGACACAAAGGCATCATTTCTCTTTCTTCTTCTCTGTAAATTAGGTTATATTGGTTTTGCATAGATACAAATTTTGTCCAGCCGTTGCGTTGCGCGATTTGGTTTAATCTTTCAAACTCCCAAGACCACATAACAGATGCACCGATATAACGTGCTTTACCTGATTTTACAACATCGTGCAATGCTTCCATAATTTCTTCCATCGGAGTTTCGTGGTCAAGTCTATGAATTTGGTACAAATCAACATAATCAAGTCCTAATCTTTTGAGTGAATGGTCGATTTCTGCCATAATATTTTTTCTTGAAGAACCTACACCGTTTGGTCTGCCTTCACGCATAGCAAAATGTACTTTTGTTGCAACAACAATTTCATCTCTGTCTAAACCGTATTCTTTAATCAAGCGCCCTGTGATTTCTTCACTTGTTCCTAATTGATAAACATTAGCCGTATCAAAATAATTGATACCCAAATCTACTGCTTTTTTAAATATGGGTTTTGCATCTTCATAATCTTTTGCCCAAGGGAAAACACCGTTTTCTTTCCCCGGTTTTCCAAAACTCATACATCCTAAACAAATTCTTGAAACATCAACACCCGTATTGCCTAATTTTACATATTGCATAATATATCTCCTTTTTTATATTTTTATGATAAATTATGTTTAATGATTTTTCAAATTGAAATATTAAATTATTGATTTAAAAATTCGATTAAGATACAATAAATTTATGAACACAAAACAAATTGATTACATATTGGAACTTGCTCAAACACAGAATTTTAATAGAGCTGCAGAAAATCTGTATATCTCACAATCGACTTTAACTTATCAGATTAAAGAAGTTGAAAAAGAACTCAATTTTTTGCTTTTTGAAAGGTCGGGAAAAGGTGCGACTCTGACTCCTGCGGGTAAACAATTTGTTACCACACTAAAAACTGTAAAAGACGAGTTGCGAATTGGAATTGAACAGGCACAAAATTTTAGCAAAAAATATTCTGATAATATTACAATAGGTTTACCGACTCGATCATGTATTTATTACCTGCCACAGGCGATAAAGGAGTTTGAGAATAAATATCCCGATATTTCAATTACGCCGATATTTAACGGATTTTATAAGCCGGAAGAATTTTTGAAAGGGAATCAGGATATATTTTTCACATTTGATAATGAGATGAAACACGTCCCTGATACAAAACTTATTCATCTTTATACAAGCAGAATTTATTTAATAACAAAAAAAGATGATGAACTTGCAAAACTAAAAAAAGCAAAAATATCTGATTTAAAAGGAAGAACGTTGATGGTCGGCGGTGGTTCACCACCGCAATTGAGAACACTGCAGCAAAGAATAATAAATTCGATTAATATTGATTATTTTAATTCAGAAACCCATGAAACAACAATGACAAATATTCTTGCGGATAAAGGAATCTGCTTAACCCCCGGATTTTTTCAAGATTACACAGGGGAATTTGCTTGGATACCTTTTGATTGTGAAGAAAAATTTGAATGTTATTTATGTATTCACACAAACGATAAAAGGGAAAGTTTGAAAGAATTTATACGTATTTTGCAAAAAATTTATACAACACAAAACTTATCAAAAAAGTATCAGTAACTTTGAGAATGGATTATCAGTGAGTTTTGGATTTTGTATCAGTGAGTTTTGAAATACTTCCCCCTAATTGCACGCAAAATTGATTGTATTTGACTTGAATTATGGCAAATTTTAATCAAATAATGATAAATTTTTGTTTTTAAAATTTTAAAAAAATTATGTACTGACAATTTATATAGTGATTGTATGCACGATATATAATTTAATTGCAAGCCTTTTGTCCGGATTTATAAAATCTTAATATCCTTTTGTTTTCAATATTATTGACAAATTGTTTTTTGCGCATTACAATTTTAATTAAGGAATAAAATCACTATTAAAAGGAGATATATTATGCCAAAAGTATTGAAAAAAGAAGAAAAGAAAAACTCGAAACCAACTGGATTAGTTGATAATGTAGAAGCTTTAAACGATTTATTGGACAGAGTAAAAAAAGCTCAGGAAGAATATTCAAAGTTTTCTCAGGAAGATGTTGACAGAATTTTTAAAGCTGCTGCTACTGCTGCCAATAAAATGAGAATTCCGCTTGCCAGAATGGCTGTTGAAGATACCGGCATGGGTGTTCTTGAAGATAAAATTATTAAGAATCACTTCGCATCTGAATATATTTATAACAAACACAAAGATGCAAAAACCTGTGGTGTAATAAGCACTGATAAAGAAAATGGTATTAAAATTGTTGCTGAACCTCTCGGTATCTTAGCAGGTATTATTCCTACTACAAACCCGACTTCAACTGCGATTTTTAAATCTTTAATAGCGCTAAAAACAAGAAATGCTATTGTATTTTCACCACACCCTAGAGCAACAAAATCAACAATAGAAGCTGCTAAAGTTGTTCTTGAAGCTGCCGTAGAAGCAGGTGCACCAAAAGATATTATCGGCTGGATTGATACTCCGTCAATGGAATTATCAGATGCTTTATTACATCATCCAAATATCGCTTGTATTTTAGCAACGGGTGGTCCGGGTATGGTTAAAGCTGCTTATTCATCAGGGAAACCGGCATTAGGTGTTGGTCCAGGTAATACCGCTGCTGTTATTGATGAAACGGCCGATATCAGAATGGCAGTTTCTTCAATTTTAATGTCAAAAACTTTCGATAACGGTATGATTTGCGCTTCTGAACAGTCAGTAATCGTTGTTTCAGATATTTACGAAGAAGTTAAAAAAGAATTTATCTATCGCGGAGCATATCTTGTAAAAAAAGAAGATGAAAAGAAAATGATAGAACTTCCGTTTATTGATCCTCAAAGAGGAACTGCTCATCCGCTAATCGTTGGTCAACCTGCGCATAAGATTGCGGAACTTGCGGGATTTTCAATCCCTGAAGATTCAAAAATTCTTCTTTGCGAAAGAGCAAAGCTTGACTGGAATGATCCGTTCTCAAGAGAAAAATTATCACCGATTTTAACTATGTATAAGGCTAAATCTTTTGAAGAAGCAACTGAAATGGCGTACGAATTGGTATTAAAGGGTGGAGCTGGCCATACATCGGTTCTTTATACAGATGAAAGAAAATCCGAAAGAATTAATGCATATGCTGAAAAAATGCCATCTTGCAGAATTTTAATCAACTCACCTTCTTCACAAGGCGGTATTGGTGATTTATTTAACTTTAAACTTGAACCGTCATTATCACTTGGCTGCGGTTCTTGGGGCGGTAATGCTGTATCAGGAAACATTGGTGTAGAACATTTATTAAATTATAAAACTGTAGCTGAAAGGAGAGAAAATATGTTATGGTTCAAAGTTCCTCCGAAAGTATATTTCAAAAGAGGTTGTTTAGATTTAGCTCTTAAAGAATTAAAAGGTAAAAAGAGAGCATTTATTGTAACAGACCGCTTCTTATTCAATTCAGGTGCAGTTGAAAATATTACAAAGATATTAGACGAAATCGGAATCGACCATCAGGTATTCTTTGATGTTAAGCCTGATCCTACAATAGCAACTGTTAAACAGGCAATGGAAATTGTTAAACCTTATGAACCTGATGTAATTATTGCGCTTGGCGGCGGTTCTCCTATGGATGCGGGTAAAATTATTTGGTTATTGTATGAACAACCTGATACAAACTTTGCAGATATTTCAATGAGATTTATGGATATCAGAAAACGTATTTGTCAAATTCCTGATCTTGGGCAAAAGGCTACAATGGTCTGTATTCCTACTACATCAGGTACAGGCTCGGAAGTTACTCCGTTTTCAATTATTACGGATGATAAAACTCACTACAAATACGCAATTGCTGACTATGCTCTAACACCTAATATGGCAATTGTTGATCCGAACTTTGTTGACGGCATGCCAAAAGGTTTAACGGCAGCATCGGGTATTGACGCACTTGTTCACTCTCTTGAAGCTTATGTTTCTTGTATGGCAACAAACTTTACAAATTCAAATGCTTTAGAAGCAACCAAATTAGTATTCAAATATTTAGCTCGCTCATACAAAGAAGGTGCTAATGACCCGATTGCAAGAGAAAAAATGCACTATGCGGCAACTATTGCAGGTATGTCATTTGCAAACGCATTCCTCGGACTTTGCCACTCAATGGCTCACAAGCTTGGTGCTATGTATAACATTCCTCACGGTGTTGCAAACGCATTATTAATCAGACAAATCATCAAATTCAATGCGGTTGATAAACCTGCAAAACAGGCTATTTTCCCGCAATACAAATTCCCAAGTGCTAAGACTAAATATGGTCAAATCGCTGATGAACTTGGTTTGGGCGGTAAGAATGATGATGAAAAGGTTGAACTATTGATTAAAGCTGTTGATGAACTTATGACAGACATTAACTTGCCGAAATCAATTAAGGAATTCGGCGTTAAGGAAGATGAGTTCATGGCTAATCTTGATATCTTGGTTGAAAGAGCATTTGATGACCAATGTACAGGTGCTAACCCGAGATATCCTCTTATGAGTGAAATCAAAAAAATCTTCCTTGATGCATACGAAGGAATAGTATAAGAATAGAATTGTCCAAATTGGTTCAAGGGCTCTGCTCTACCATACTCTTGCGGAGCCTTTAACCTTTCCTTTTTTAAGAAAATTTTTGTATAATAAAAAAGAAATAGGATTAAAAAATGAATATTCCTGAAAAAGTTATAAACAGATTAACAATGTATCACTTTATACTTGAAGACATGAGAGAAGATGAAAAATATGTTTCAAGTACAAAATTTGCGAATCTTTTAAAAATTGACAATTCTCAGGTAAGAAAAGACTTGAAATATTTAGATAATCAGGGCAAATGCCGGGTCGGATATGAAGTGAAAGAACTCAAACGCAAAATCGAAGAATGTTTGGGGTTCAAACAAACAAAAGATATTTTTGTTGTAGGAGCAGGTAATTTAGGTTCTGCACTTGCAAAGTACGAAAGTTTTAAAGATTACGGCTTAAATGTTCTTGCATTATTTGACAAAGATTCTAAGAAAGTAGGCACTACAATCAACGGTAAAGAGGTTTTTGATATTTCAAAAGTTGGAAATTTGGCTTCCAGGCTTAATGTGGAGGCTGCAATACTTACTGTCCCCAGAGAATATGCACAAGGCGTGGCTAATTATCTTGCGGGTGCAGGAATTAAATATATTTGGAACTTTACAACTTGTGTTCTGGACTTGCCTAATGACGTGAAAGTCTGGAATGAAAATTTGATAAGCAATTTTTTGCAATTTACAATAAAAGATAAGGAACAATAAATATGACTACAGAAGTAAAAATATGTATGGGAAGTGCCTGTTTTGCAAAAGGGAATCAGGAAAATTTGGAATACATAAAAGAATATATTGAAGAAAATAACCTTGATTCAGAAATCACAATTGTTGGTGCATTGTGCGAAAACAAGTGTGATATAGGTCCGAGAATTATAATAAATGACAAAGAATACACAAATGTTACAAAAGAACAAATTAAAGAAGTTCTTGATTCATACAAAAAGATAATAAATTTAAATTAGGTTAATAATAAAAAGTCTGGAGTGTTATATTATGGAAAAACAATACCCTGTTTATACTTTAAAAAATGAATGCAATGACTGCTATAAGTGTATTAGAGGCTGTCATATAAAAGCGATTAGAATTCAACAAGGGTCAGCTTCGGTTATAAATGAAAAATGTATAGCTTGCGGACATTGTGTAAAAGTTTGTCCCGCAGGAGCAAAAAGAGTAAGAAGTGATATTGATAAAGTAAAAACTCTTATGCTGACGGGTAAAAAAGTATATGTATCACTTGCGCCAAGCTGGGCAGGTGTTTATAATGTTCCAAAAGAAAAAATGATAGCAGTCCTTAAAAAACTCGGTTTTGAAGGTGTATCGGAAACAGCGCTCGGAGCTCAGGAAGTTTCTATCCAAACTGCGAAAATGCTGAACAATGCTCAAAAAGGTCTGTTTATATCTTCTGCCTGTCCGGTTATAGATGATTATGTAAGAATGTACAAACCTGAGTTTGCAAAATGTATTACTCCTGTTGCTTCTCCGGCTCTTACGCATTGCGGGCTTTTAAAAGATACTATAGGGAATGATATAAAAGTTGTTTTTATAGGTCCATGTATAGCAAAGAAAAATGAAGCTGATGAACACCCTGATTTAATGAGTGCCGCTTTAACTTTTGATGAATTAAATTATTGGATTAAAGAAGAATTTATTGATATAGAAAGAATTGAGCCTGATGAAACATGCAAATTTGTTCCTGAAAATTCCTATGAAGGGGCTTTATATCCTCTTGAAGGCGGTATGAACGAAACAATTAAAAGAGTCGGTATTGAAAAAGATGACGTAACATTTATTGCTGTAAGCTCTTTGGAAGATTTTGATAAATCGTTGCAAAACATAAATCCTGACAAAGTTGAAAATAAGATTTTTGTTGAAGCATTAGGCTGTTCAGGTGGTTGTATAAATGGGCCTTGTTTGTCAAGTGATAAATCAAGAATTCTGATTACGTCTGATATTTATGCTAATACTCAATATCGTGAAGTAGTTCCTAAAGAACCAAGAAAAGTTGTAGAAAAAGAATATAATCCTGCTCCGGTCGAAAAAATTGAATATTCTCTTGAACAAGTTTCAAATGCTTTGAAAAAAATAAACAAGCATTCTGAAGAAGACGAACTTAACTGTTCAGGCTGCGGTTATTCAAGCTGTCGAGAGTTTGTAAATGCGCTTATTGCAGGTGATGCGGAGACTTCTCAATGTGTATCTTACATGAGAAAAATTGCGGTAAGAAAAGCTGCCGCAATGCTGAGATGTATGCCGTCAGCAGTCGTAATTGTTGATTCTAATTTAAAAATTGTCGAAGCTAATGATGCCTTTGAACACATGTTTTTGTCAGAAGAAATGTATGAAGTGTTTGCCTCTCGTCAAAGCGGATTAACCGGAGCTTGTATTGATAGAATAGTATCTTTTCCAGAACTTTTTAAATCTGCTATTGATAGAGGAAAAGATATACATCAGGAACACTATGCAATCGGGGACAAGGTGTTTGACATAAGTATATTTACAATAGAAGATAATGAACTTGTTGGTGCGGTTATTTCTGATGTAACAAAATCCGAAATGGATAGAAGTAAAATTGCACAAAGAGCAAGAGAAGTTATTACTAAAAATATTGCTACAGTTCAGGAAATCGCAAGTTTACTCGGCGAACACATGGTTGAAACGGAGATGCTTTTAAGTTCTATTGCCGAAGGCTATGATTCAAGTTCAAATGAGGATAAGAAATAATGTTTATAGATATAGCTTGTTCTCAAAAGAAAAAATATAACCAAAATGCGTATGGCGATTATTTTGCATCAAACCGTTTCCAAAATATGAACAGGGTTGTTGCGGTATTATCAGATGGTCTTGGCAGCGGAATAAAGGCAAATATTCTTGCTTGTATGACTTCAACTATGCTTTTAAAATTCATGGAAAACCATTCTGATATAGAAAAGTCCTGTGAAATTATTATGAATTCACTTCCTGTTTGTAAAGTCAGAGGAATAAGTTATTCAACATTTTCCGCAATAGATTGTTTTGAAAACGGAAAAGCTAAAATTGTAGAAGAAGGAAATCCGGATTTTATTTGGATACGAGGTGGTGAAGTTTTACAACCTGAATATCAGTCAATTCAGTCAAAAGATTTTAAAAATCGTAAGATGAAAGTTTATAATATCAAACTTGAAAAATACGACAGAATTATTTTTTGCTCTGATGGTGCAACACAAGTTGCAATGGGTTCCAAACGATATCCTCTCGGACTTGAAAGAAGCGGTTTAATAAAAATTATTCTCAATAAACTTGAACAGGAACCTGAAATATCATCAAAGAATTTAAGCGAATATCTTGTAAAACAAATAGAACTTATTGCTCCAAATAAGGAACTAAAAGACGATACATCTATTTTATCAATATATTTTCGTGACCCAAGAGAATCTTTAATTTTTACAGGTCCTCCTTTCCATGGTGAAAAAGATAATTATTATGCAAAAACATTTATGGAATTTAAGGGTAAAAAGGCTATTTCAGGCGGAACAACGGCTAATATTATATCCAGAGAGTTAAACATTCCTGTTATCGCCAAACTTTCAATGAATTCCGGTAAACTTCCCGGTTTATCGGAAATGGCAGGTGTTGATTTGGTAACAGAAGGTATCTTAACACTTACTAAAACGCTTGAATATCTTGAAAGCGGTGATACAGAAGAAAATGCGGCAAAAACTCTTATGGATTTCTTATTGGATAGTGATGTGATAAACTTTCTGGTTGGGGCTCAAATGAACAAAGCACACTACGATCCTAATCTGCCTATTGAAATCGAAATCAGAAAAAATATTATTAAAAAGATTGCTAAAGTATTGGAAGAAAAATATCTTAAAAAAGTTAATGTACAATTTGTATAAAGGAGTTTAGGTATGACAAAAGTAGAAGTAAAAGTATGCTTAGGAACAACTTGTTTTGTTATGGGTGGAAGTAATTTACAGGAATTAAACGAAATTATCCCTCAAAAATACGGTGATAAGGTTGAGCTTAGTGCAGCAAATTGTTTAGGTTTGTGTTCTATTAACTGGGAATATTCTAAAGCGCCTTATGTTAAAGTAAATGAAGAAGTTGTGTCTGAAGCAACTGCCGAAAAAGTATTAGAAGAAATTGAAAGACAACTTGCAAAACAATAGGAAAAATTAAATGAATAATTTAGGACAAGCGATACACATAAAAAAGGAAATTTTAGTCAGAATAATTAAGGCTTTTTTATCTGATGATTTTGAACATCAGACAAGACTTATTCCTTATGATATGCGACCAAAAGGAATGGAAGTTCCATATAGGTGCTGTGTTTATAAAGAACGTGCCATTATAAAAGACAGAACTATTGCAGGGCTAGGCTTCCCTATTGAAGAAGATGATGAAAGAGTATCGCTATCCGATTATGCAAAACAAGCCTTAGAAAGGACTCAAGTCAGCGAAAAGAACCTGACAGTTCTTCAAACTGCTTGTAAAGGTTGTGCTACCAATAGGATTTATGTAACTGATTTATGTCAGGGCTGTGTTGCAAGACCTTGTCAATCCACTTGTAAATTCGGTGCAATCTCTATTGTAAACGGAAGATCTGTTATTGATGATGCAAAATGTAAAAAATGTCAGATGTGTATTAGTGCTTGCCCTTATAAAGCTATTGTTAAAATTTCAGTTCCTTGCGAAGATTCTTGTCCTGTCGGAGCAATAAAGAAGGATGAAACAGGTTTCGCAAGTATAGATTATGATAAATGTATAAATTGCGGAAGATGTACGGCTGCGTGTCCTTTTGGTGCCGTTCATGAAAGAAGCCAAATTATTGACATATTAAAAGCAATGAAATCTGATAAAAAAGTTGTTGCTATGATTGCACCTTCTATAATGGGTCAATTCCCGGGAAACATTTATCAATTAAAAACTGCTATTATAAATTCAGGGTTTGATGATGTTTATGAAGTTGCTCAAGGTGCAGATATTACGGCAAATACTGAAGCAAAAGAATTTACTGAAAGAATGGAAAACGGTCAAAACTTTATGACAACTTCTTGCTGTGCCGGATATAATCAGCTAATCAAAAAACATCTTCCTGAAATTAAGCCGTTTGTATCTGACACAAAGACTCCTTTATACTATACGGCTGAAATAGTGAAAAAAGAACACCCTGATGCAATTACTGTTTTTGTAAGTCCTTGTGTTGCAAAACGTGCAGAAGGTTTTGAAAATCCGAATGTAGATTTTGTTATGAACTATGAAGAGTTGGGTGCATTATTTGTTGCAAAGAAAATACAAATTTTGGACTTGGAAGAGAGCAAGTATATTGTTGAATCTTCTAAACAAGGCCGAAACTTTGGTTATTCAGGCGGCGTTGCCGAATCAGTGAAAAAATCACTTAAGGATGAAGATGCTGTAAAACCTTGTATAATAAACGGATTAAATAAAGACAGCATAAAGCAGTTAAAGAAATATGCAACAAACGGAGTTTGTGAAGGCTGTAATTTGGTTGAAGTTATGTGCTGTGAAGGTGGTTGTATTGGCGGCAATGCTACTATAAATAATCAAAAAACTGCCAAAAAGTTAATTGATAATTTTACTCAAAACAGTGAAGATATTTCTAAAATATAGGAGGATATTATGATTAATTGGGAAAATGATTTAAACATTAATGAAGTCAGAGAAATCAGAACACGCTCAACTGTTTATTTCGGCTGTGGTGCTATTCAAAAGATAAATGATATTGCGCATATTTATGCAGAACGAGGAATAAACAAAGTTGTTGTTATGTCAGGAAGAAACGCATATAAATCAACCGGTGCTTGGGATGTTGTTGAAAAAGCTTTAAAAGAAAATAAAATTGAATATATCAATTATGATAAAGTTACACCAAACCCGACAACCGATGCTATTGATGAAGCAACCACATTAGCTCGTAATTTTGGTGCAAAAGCAGTTATTACAATAGGCGGCGGTTCTCCGACTGATGCGGGAAAATCTGTTGCAATTCTTTTGAAATACCCGAATGAAACAGGTAGCAGTTTGTATGAATTCAAATTCTCTCCGACAGAAGCTGTTCCTATTGTTGCAATTAATTTAACTCACGGAACAGGAAGTGAAACCAATCGTTTTGCAGTTGCAACAATATTAGAAAAAAATTACAAGCCTGCTATTGCTTACGATTGTATTTATCCTGAGTTTGCTATTGATGATCCGGATCTAATGACAGGATTATCCCCAAAACAAACAAGATATGTTTCAATTGATGCAGTTAATCACGTTATAGAAGCCGCAACATCAACTGTTGCTTCACCATATTCGGTTACATTAGCAAGACAAGTAATTGAACTTGTCGGGAAATATCTGCCAAAAGCGATTCAAAATCCTGCTGATAAGGAAGCAAGATATTATCTATGTTATGCGGCTTTAATGGGCGGAGTTTGCTTTGACAACGGATTATTACATTATACTCACGCACTTGAACACCCATTGAGTGCTATGAAACCTGATTTTTCACATGGTTTAGGATTGGCTATTTTACTTCCTGCCGTTATTAAAAATATTTATTCTTCCAAAGCAGAAACTTTGCAATATATACTTGAACCTATTGTCAAAGATACAACAGATGCTCAAAAAACAGCAGAAGGCGTTTATGAATGGCTTAAATCAGTTGACGTTCCAAATAAACTAAAAGATGAAGGATTTAGTGAAGCTGATGTCGAAAAATTAACAGAACTTGCGTTTACAACACCTTCATTAGACGGTTTATTGGGAATAGCACCGACAAAAGCAACAAAAAAAGCTGTATCTGATATTTATAGAGAGTCATTGTAATAGTACATTTAACTCTTAATTCCAAATAAAAGCCGATAGCATTAAACTATCGGCTTTATGTTTATTGCCCTAAAGTGTATTTATAATAATTGGACTCGAACCATGTAAAATATTGATGATTATTGATTTTTAGGCATAAATTTTTAATTTAACTGTTTATATATTGACTATAGCAAAAAGAGTGAAAAATGGTTTCCACTCTATATTTTAACCTATTTATATACTTAAAAACTCCCCAAAAAGTGCCAGAATCGAACTTTTTGTGAAGAGTTGTATTCCGCTATTATAAACACTCCTATGGATTTCTTCTACAAATTGCAAGGTTATAGAGCGTGTGCGTGAAAAGTTAAGTGCTTAATTGAAGCCGAGAGTTTTTAAATTCAAACTTTCGGCTTTATTGTTTATATATTCACTTCCACTAATCTTTTACCCAACTCAAATGCTTTTTGTAAATCTTTCGGGAATTGGGTTTGTTGAACTTCCTTTTTATGTTTTTCATCAAATAAATCACAGTTATATTTTGAAAAGTCTGCAAATTGAGTTGTGTCATAAGAATATAAGCCTTCCGCATAACCCATAATATGTTTATAGTTATTTACACTTTCCCCTAAAATAATAGGGTAATTTATTTGATTTGCAAGTTCTTCAGGACAATTCATTGTAAATATAATACCTGTCGGAATTGTTCTATCCAATCTTCTTTTTAAACCGCCGTTTTCTTTATCAACCATATAAGTATGGTTCGCAAATAATAATCTTTCAACAAAACTTCTAAAAACCCCGGTCGGATATGAAAAATAGACAGGACTTCCGATTATTATAGCATCAGCATTTATACATTTTTCTAAGATAGGTCTTATATCATCTTTTATAGCACAAACCCCGTTTGTGATTGCCCCTTTTCTTTGACAGGCAAAACAACTCCTGCAGCCTAAAAAGTTATAATCGTATAAATTAAAGTATTCAACCTCTGCACCGGCTGATTCAGCACCTTTTTGTGCCTCTTTTAATAATTGAGCCGTGTTGAAATTTTTTCTCGGACTCCCATTTAATATAATTACTTTTTTCATTTATTATTCCTCATTTTTTACATCCAAATTATAATCAACAATATTATTTTTGCTGTTTCTTTCATTCCAAACGGATACTATATCACAAACAGAAACTCCGTCTTTTTCTATAATATGCGTGTATGTGTCAGGCAGTTCCGTTCTGTTGGTTGTACAAGTTAAAATATCATCTAAGAAAGTTTCTTTGTTAAATCTGATATGTAAATTCTTCAATACTCTTGTTTTTCTAAATTCGTCTGGAGCAGTCATTTCTGCAAGATTTATATAGCTTTTGTTGTTAACGTGTTTATTAAAATCAATATCCGATAAATTGTTTTTGTGTTCAATTTTGGTATAAACTTCTGTTGCTTGAGGAAGTATAAATTTTTTATGTTCACCTAAAACCAATTCACTGCAAACTTTAAACCTTTGAGATACAACATCGGTTTTTGCGGGTCGTTTTGTTTCTTTATCAATAACAAACCAAAGAGCATTGCCTTTTGCAAAAGTTTTATTCTTATATTTTAGTTCGTAATCAGTATAAACTTTTAATTTTGTTATTTCTGAAATCCATATATTTACTTCGATTTCCTCTGACCAAAACGGCAATTCCTCAACAAAATCAATATTAAATTCAGTTACAATCCATATTTGATTTGTCGAAAATAAGTCATAGGCAGCCATTTTCTTTGTTGCGGTATATCTTGCAAATGCATCTTGCAGATACATTATTGCCGAAATTGGTCTTAACCTGTATTCAAATAAATCCATGTTATCAAGAATTACATTGTATGTTTTGGTATACTGATTCATTACTGCCTCTTTACTTTAGATTTTCTTTATAAAAACTTTCTATTTTATCAAACGGGATAGCGTTTTTATCTCCGCCATCATACAAATCAACATGGTTTGCACCTTTTACAATTAAAAGTTCTTTGTTATCACCTTTTAATTTCTTAAATGCGTCTTCACCGAAGTATCTGGAATGTGCGTTTTCCCCATGTACAACTAATACAGGAGTTCTGATTTCGGATGAATATTGTAAGATTGGTTGATTTATTAAAGACAGAGATGATGTCGTATTCCAATTACCGTTTGAATTTATTGAGCGTTTATGGAAACCTCTTTTAGTCTTATAATAGTCCCAATAATCTTTTACAAATTGAGGTTCATTTCCTGTTAATTTTTCAGGCAAACCATCTGCTTTTGCGTAAGTTCCTTTTTTATAATCTTCCGTTCTTTGTTTATTGAGGTTTTGTTTCATTTCATATCGTGCATTTTTATCTATTGAGTCATTATAACCTTTTGCACTTACTCTTGTCATATCGTACATGGTAATAGCCGTTGTTGCTTTAATTCTGGTATCAATGGCAGCGGCATTTATTGCAAATCCGCCAAAGCCGCAAATCCCTAAAATACCTATTCTCTCTGGATTAACATTTTTATTGTTACTTAAATAATCAACTGCAGCAGAAAAATCTTCAGTATTAATATCAGGACTTGCAACATTTCTTGGAACTCCTGAACTTTCACCTGTATAACTCGGATCAAAAGCAAGAGTAATAAAACCGCGTTCAGCTAAAGTTTGAGCATACAAGCCTGATGATTGTTCTTTAACAGCACCAAAAGGGCCTGATATTGCAATAGCCGCCAATTTTTCATTTACATTTACCCCTTTAGGAGAATATAAATCCCCAACAAGTGTAATTCCGAATCTGTTTTTAAATTCAACACGCACGATATTAACTTTGTCTGATTTCGGAAAAGTTTTATCCCAAGTTTTTGCATTAGCCATATTTGAACCTCCAAAAATTAGCAAAATTGTAAATAAACCTAATAATAATTTTTTAAACATTATTCACCTCTATTTCTTTTATTACTCTTGCAGGATTTCCGACAGCTATTGTGTTTGCCGGAATAGATTTTGTTACAACGCTTCCTGCCCCAATAATTGCACCGTCACCGATTTCAACTCCCGGTAAAATTGTACAATCCGAGCCTATCCAAACATTTTTGCCTATTTTAACAGGCCTTGGTGTAAGATTTTGTCTTTTGGCAGGGTGAAAATCGTGGTTGAGTGTTGCGATTGTTGTATTATGCCCGATTAAAGAACCGTCGCCAATTTCTATCCCGCCTTGGTCTTGAAAACGGCAACACGCATTTATAAAAACATTTTTACCTATTTTGATATTTTTCCCGCAATCTGTATAAAAAGGCGGAAACAATCCAAAAGTTTTGTCAATTTCACGTTCTGTAAGTTTTGAAAAAAGTTCTCTGATTTTTTCCGGCGGGTTATATTTATTATTGAGTTCAGATGTAATTTTTAATGCTTCCTGACTATATTTATGAAAAGCTTCAAAAATTTCACTTCCTGCTTCAACATAAGTCCCTTTTTGCATTAGTTCTCTAAATTTTTGTGTTGTTATTTCCATTTTTACCCTATTTTAATTTACTATATTCTTCATCTGTTACCGGTTCTAGCCACTCATTAGAAATCTCAACACCATCAACTTCTACTGCTAAATGTGAAAACCACGAATCAGGTGCTGCACCGTGCCAGTGTTTTACATTAGCGGGAATATTTATAACATCACCGGGTTTCATCTCAATTGGTTCTTTGCCCCACTCCTGATAATAACCTCTGCCGCCAACTGCAATTAACATCTGACCGCCGCCTGATTTAGCTTTATGTATATGCCAATTATTTCTGCATTTTGGCTCAAACGTTACATTATAAATTTTTACCTGTTCGGTTGAAACAGGCGCAATATAACTTTGTCCTATAAAATATTTTGCGTAAGCATCATTTGTATTTCCTACAGGAAACATTATAGTTTTAGAGTAATCTTGTAATGTCTGCATTTTATCCTCCTTTTTCTTAAAACTAAACGCAAAACATAAATTAGATGTCAAAAATAAAATTGCAAGTGTTAATAAAAATATTTTTTTCATATTTGCCTCTTTAATTTATTCACTCATTACGTCTTTAACCGTTCTCAATGCTGCAAATAAAAGTCTTTCAATACAGCTTTTCATAACTCCTGTTATATAGCCATAATAAATTGGTGTCCCAAAAACTACACCATCAGATTGTGCAATTTTATCTAAAATAGGATTCAACCCATCAGGATAAGCGCATCTTCCAAAGTTCTTTCCGTCTTTAAGTTTGCATGCAAAGCAACTTCTGCAGCCCTTAAAATCTATGTCATAAAGGTTTATAATTTCAGCTTCGGCACCGGATTCTTTAACACCGTTTGCAAAGCTTTCACACATTTTGTATGTGTTCCAATTTTTTCTCGGACTTCCATTTAAAATAATAACTTTTTTAGACATAAACACCTCTCCTTTGACCTATGGTTATAATAGCACGAAAATATGCTAAATGGCTTGTTTGTAATAATATAGATTTTATAAAGGAGTGCTTATATGAATTTAATTGAACGCAATAAAGAACTTATGAAGAAGTTCGAAACTATGATAAATACGGCTGATGAAAAATTAGCAGAAGAACTTGTTGCAAGTGATGCTCAGTTCTATACACCTGCAAGTCCTGAACCTTTGTATGGCGGTAAAGGTTATTTATCTGTTGTTCATTGGATGAGAAAAGGGTTTTCAGATGTTCAATGGCATATTACAGATATGGTAGCAGATGTTGATAAAGTTGCTGTCAAATGGGATTTAACAGCAACTCACGATGGGGAATTTATGGGAATTGCACCAACAAATAAAAGAATTTCTGTCTGTGTAATGAATTTTTATTATTTTAATAAAGACGGTAAAGTTACAAATGATATAGCAGCAGAAGGAATGATTGGTATTCTTCGTGGTATTGGGGCTATGTAAGAAACTTATCAGGTAGTTTGAGAGTAAAGTATCAGGGAGTTTAAGAATTTTTATCAGTTAGTTTTGAAAGATTTCCTCCAGAATGTAAAAAGTTTGAGAATTCTCTCAAACTTCCGGGGGTACTTTTCTCAATCTCTCTGATAATCTACAAACCCATAGGAAGTATCATGAGTATCTATATACACAAACTCTTAAAACTGTCTGGGTTGTCTTGCTGCGCTCGCATTAAACGTGCCTACGTGTTTTGCTTCAAAGAACTTAGTTCTTTTTGCAAAAACACTTCGCACTCTGCTCGCTTGCGCTGGACCCGAACCTGTTGAGTCTTAAAACGCTTGCTATGTCACTATTCATATTAACTCACTTCCACAACAAGTCAAGTCTATCAAGCAATAATAACGCACATTTCAGACACATTTTTTAACATTGGGCTGAAAACGAACCGATGACAAAATTTTAATTCAAAATCCGTTCAATATGGAGTGCAACTCCGAATTAAACGAAAATAACGCTCCATTCCTCTATAAGTTTATCCAAGCTATATCTGGCGTTAGCAGGGCTTGTTGAGGGCATTTTGTGGCAAGAATATTGTTCAAACAAATCCGGAAAATATTTTTTAAACGCAGAATACGATTTATTGCCGTTTAAACAAATGGTCTTAATATTGGGATATGTTTTCAGAAGTTTCCTTATATCATTTGGGGTTTCATTTTGAATATCAGAATCCAAACTTCCCTCACGTTCGCAGGTTTTTATTGTATCCCATAGTGCAATATTATTATTTAAAAGGGTTTTTAACTTTAAGTCATAACTATATTCATGCAAATTTTGCACGTTACAAATACTTCCCATAACTTTCCAAAATCTGTTTTGCGGGTGTGCATAATATTGTTGTTCTTTCAATGTTTTTACCCCGGGCATCGAACCTAAAATAAGAATTTTAGAATTATTATCTATTGACGGAGTGAAACTTTTACAGTTATTGTTAGTCATTATTTTATTATTTTTCATAATATTTTTTTAAATACATTCCGGTTTTGCTTGTTTCACAGTTACAAATATCTTTAACTGAGCCCTCAAAAACAACTTTTCCACCGGCTTCACCGCCATCCGGCCCCATATCAATTATATAATCGGCATTTGCAATAACATCCAAATCGTGTTCAATGACAATTACTGTCGCATTGTTATCAATTAACCTTTGGAACACCTGTAATAAAGTCTGAACATCTTTTGGATGCAAACCTATTGTCGGCTCATCAAAAACAAAAATAGTATCCTCTTGTTTTCTTCCCATTTCAGATGCAAGTTTTAACCTTTGAGCTTCACCGCCTGAAAGATTAGGAGTTGCTTCGCCTAAGGTTAAATAACCAAGTCCTAAATCCTTTAAGGTTTGCAATCTGTTTTTTATGGTGCTTAAATCTTTGCAAGCAATAAGTGCCTGATTTATATCCATTGCCATAAGTTGAGGCAGAGTATAAGTTTCTTTTGCTTTATTTGTATATTTTATCTTATCGGCAGTTTTAGAGTATCTTGAGCCGTGACATTCCGAACACGAGATTTCAACATCAGGCAAAAACTGAACATCTAAACTTATTGTTCCCGTTCCGTCACAAACGGGACATCTTAAGTTTCCGGTGTTATATGAAAAATCTCCTGCTTTGTATCCTAAATCTTTAGCATCTTTAGTTTTAGCGAAAACTTTTCTTAATTCATCGTGGACATTTGCGTATGTCGCCACGGTTGAGCGAACATTTATCCCGATAGGTGTGGCGTCAATCAGTTTAATTCGTTTTATTCCGTCTGACTTAATACTTTTAATATGTTCGGGCAATTTCGTACCATTCAATTTATTTTGCAAAGCAGGGATAAGGCTTTCCAAGATAAGTGTGGTTTTACCTGAACCGGAAACACCTGTAACAACAGACAACCTGCCTTTTGGGAATTTTACTTTTAAAGGTTTTACTGTGTGAATTGAATTTGTAACAAGCTCTATTTCACCTTTTTCAAAAATATCATCTTTGATTTCAGGGCGAATTCTTGTTTTTGTTTCTCCTGATAAAAATTTTCCTATTTTAGAAACAGGATTTTTTATTGTATCTTGTAAGGTCCCCTCATTAATAATTTGACCGCCATTTACCCCTGATTCGGGTCCTAATTCAATTATCCAATCCGATTCGGATAAAATTTGAGTGTCGTGGTCAACTAAAATTACAGAATTTCCGTCTTTTACTAAATCGTGCATAACATCATTCAACCCCTTGATGTTTGCAGGATGCAAGCCTATTGAAGGTTCATCAAGGACATACATTACTCCTGTCGTTCTATTTCTAACAGCTCGTGCTAATTGCATTCTCTGTCTTTCCCCTGTAGAAAGAGTAGAAGATGCTCTATCGAGCGATAAGTAACCTAAACCTAAATCCATCAATCTTTTTGCTGTTACAAGAAAGGCTTCACAAATAGATTCTGCCATAGACTGCATTTCTTTTGGCAAAGAACTCGGAACATTTTTTACCCATTCAATCAAGTATGATAGTGGCATTTTGCAAACTTCATCCAAATGTTTTCCGCACAATTTTGGCGCTCTTGCACGTTCTGAAAGACGTGTTCCATTGCATTCAGGACAGATATCTTCTTTCAAAAATTTTTCAACTCTTTTCATTCCTTTTTCATCTTTGACTTTAGAAAGAGCATTTTCTACCGTATAAACAGCGTTAAAATAGGTAAAATCCATTTCTCCTGATTGACCTGTTTTCATTTGATAAACCATGTGATGTTTTTTGGGCTCACCATAAAAAACAGTATCCCGTTCTTTTTTAGTTAATTGATTAAACGGAACATCTGTTCTTACGCCCATATCTCTCGCAATATCTTTCATCAAAGACCACATAAGAGTCTGCCAAGGTAAAACAGCACCTTCATCAATAGATAGCGTTTCATCAGGAACAAGGGAATCCATATCAACGGCTCTGACAGTTCCTACCCCGTCACACTTAGGACACGCACCTTGAGAATTAAATGCAAGTTCTTCGGCTGATGGCGGAATGACAACTTCACCGCAAACAGGACAAATAATTTCTTTTTCTGCCGCAACATTAAGTGTTGGTTTAACATAATGACCATTCGGACATTTATGTTCTCCAAGCCTTGAAAACATAAGCCTTAAACTGTTTAAAAGTTCTGTTCCTGTTCCAAAAGTAGAGCGAATACCGGGGAGTGCAGGACGCTGATGCAAAGCAAGAGAAGCGGGGACATATAAGATTTCATCAACATCGGCTTTAGAAGCACCTGTCATTCTTCTTCTTGTATATGTTGAAAGAGATTCTAAATATCTCCTTGAACCTTCAGCATACAAAACACCAAGCGCAAGAGAAGATTTACCGGAACCTGAAACTCCTGCAATACCAACAATTTTATTCAAAGGAACTTCCACATCTATATTTTTTAGATTATGAACCTTTGCCCCTTTTACTATGATTTTATTCGGTTTTGATTCTTCTTTAACAGACATATTCACCTCAAAATTTATTTTTCCGATAAACATTCTTCACACTCAGGTACTATGTTTTCTTCTTTCATACATTCTTTTGCCCAATCGCCAAGCATAGACAAAGCAGGGATTACTTTTTTACCTTTTTTTGTCATAGTGTAGTCCACATGCGGCGGAACTTCGTTGTATTGATGTCTTGTTATAATTCCGTCATGCTCCAATTCGCGCAATGATTGAGATAGCATAACATTTGAAACATTACCCAATTTCTTTTTTATCTGCCCAAATCTTACAGTTCCGCCTGTTTCTAAAATACAAAGGATGGGTAATTTCCACCTGCCGCCTAATACTTTTGTTAAGTATTTTATCGGGCATAATAAATTTTTTGGTTCTTCTTTTTTAGATTTTTTCATTAGTTTATCCTTATATAGTTTAATAGTTAATAAAACTTACTATGTTAGTATTATCTAATTACTTGAATATTACTTATCTGTTTAAGATAATAGTACGATAATGGTTAATTTGTAAAGAGAGGTGGATATGAGAATATACGGACAAACAAAAGGAACTGAATTTGAAAAACAAATTGCACAATTAGCAACAGGTGAAGCAATGGGCGGAATGATGTATTATGCTTTGGCTCGCATTGCACAGGATTTTGGTTTGGAAGAAGTTGCAAAAGAATTTATAGGCATAGGTAATCAAGAAGTAAACCACGCAGGATTTTATGCAACATTGAACGGCAAATATCCAAGTAATGAAAAAGATTTTTGGAAATTAGTTAAAGGGCTATCAAAAGCGGAATATAAAGGGGAAAGCAATCTAAATAAACTTGCAGACGCACTTCGCTCTTATGGATTAAGCGAAGCAGCCGATAGCGTTGAATATTTTGCCTTGCAAGAAAAACACCATGGAATTAAAACAGAAGATATTTATAATAAATACGCAGGGGTAAATGCAGAGGTAAATGGTAGTGGAAAAGTTTATGTATGTTCTGTCTGCGGATTTGAATATGAAGGCGAATTGGATAATGAATCAGATGATTACAAATGCCCGATTTGCGGTTGTGCAAAAGGTGTATTCAAATTAGCAGATGCTTAAGAGGTAATTATGCAGAAAATAAATGTAATAGAATATTTACCAAAGATTATGACAGAACTTGAAAAAGGAATTTTGGTAAATACTAAAAACGGTGATAAATTAAATACAATGACTATTGCCTGGGGGCAAATCGGTATTGAGTGGAATAAGTTTGTGTTTACCACATACATACGCCACACGAGATTCACACACGAACAAATTGAAACATCAAAAGAATTTACTGTTTCAATTCCATTGGAGCGTACACCTGCTATTGCAAAAGCCATAGGTTTTTGCGGCTATAGAAACGGTAAAAATATTGATAAATTCAAAGAGTGCAGCCTAACGGTTATTGACGGAATTGATGTTCAAAGTCCTGCAATTAAAGAAATTCCTTTAACATTGGAATGCAAAGTTATTTATAAGCAAGAACAGGAACACAATAATATCCCGAAAGATTTGTATGAGAAATTTTATAAAAATACACCATCATCTGACGGTACAAAAACTAATGATGATTACCACACTGTTTATTACGGAGAAATTGTAAACGCATATATAGTTTAGAAGGAGAAAAAGATGATTAAAGTTATTCCATTAAAATATTATGACGGCGGATTTATGACGCAAGTTTTTGCCTTTGGCGGAACTCGTGATAAAGAAGAATGCGAAGATGTAAAATACGGCTCTTCATTGCAAAACTTTTTGATTGATGACGGTAAAGAAGTTATTTTATCCGATACGGGTATGCCAAACGAAACACCTGATTTCCCTAAAAAAGATGAAGCCCCGCTTTGGATGGGTAATAAAATTGCAACATTCAAAGAAGCATTCGAAGCAACAGGATACAAGATTGAAGATGTAACAAAAATTGTTATTACTCATAAACACCCTGATCACACAGGCGAACTCAAGATGTTTCCTAATGCAAAAATTTATATCTCTGAAAGAGAAGCTGATGATATGAAACTTGAAGGCGACAACATTGTCAGAGTAAAATTTACAGATGGTGCGTTTAAGAATTTCCCTGAAAGCCAAAGAATTACAGATACTCTTGTAATGGTTAAAGCCGAAGGACATACAAAGGGCAACTCAATTTCAATTTTAGAAGATAAAGAAAATGATTGTTATTATATGTTTCAAGGTGATGTAACATATTGTGATGCAGCACTTTTGGCAGACGAACTCTCGGTTGTATTTGAAGATAAAGAAAAAGCAAGAGAAACTTTGACAAGAGTTCGTGAATTTATAAAAAACAACAAAACAATTTATTGTTCAACCCACTGCCCTGAAGGGTACTTGAATGTTGAACAGCATAAAATTATGGAACTATAATTATTCTTAATTCCAAAATAAAAGCCGAAAGTTCAAACTTTCGGCTTTTATCTTTGTAAATTTAAACATAGATTAACACATAATTTATCAAAAAAGTATCAGTAACTTTAAGAATGAATTATCAGGGAGTTTAAGAATTTTTATCAGACAATTTTGAAATTCTTCCTCCAGAACTTAAAAAGTTTGAGAATTCTCTCAAACTTCCGGGGGTAGTTTTCTCAATCTCTCTGATAATCTACATTTTTTCAAATGTCCCATTAAACCCCACCCAACCCCACCCACCACCCACAAATCCTTGCAGGTATACACACTATCACAAAACTCCTCAGGTTGGATACGAACTGACTAAATCGTAAAACCTTAATAACTACGCCGCTTTAGGCGTGTCTAAATGTAGATATTTTGCGAACCGCGCAATAAAATTTCAGGGTTAGTTTGTAAATACTTATAACTTTTATATTATATTACATATTGAATATGTTTAATATATATGTTATAATATAATCAAAGATATTATAACATAAAGGTTATTAATATGGATAGCAAAACAATACTAAGACGCAATTACCAGAAGAAATTTGACGCATTAAAAAAAGTTATGATAGAAATTCCTCCACAGGGGTGGTTAAAAACTATTAGAGAATTTTTAGGCATGACAACTACTCAGCTTGCAAAACGAATTGGGGTATCTCAGCCGAGAGTTTTTGCTATGGAGAAGAATGAAAAGAATATAAAAATATCTACAATGGAAAGAATTGCAGATGCTTTGGATTGCGATTTTGTCTATGCAATTGTTCCAAGGGAAAAGTTTGATGATATTATTTATAAACAAGCACAAAAGAAAGCCAAGAAAATTCTAAGCAAAGTAAATAAAAATATGGGGCTTGAAAATCAACTGGCAGAAAAAGATGTACTTGAAGATGTATTAAAAGATATTGTCAAAGATTTGTTGTACAAGAACTCTAAAAAACTTTGGGATGAGGAGGAATAAAGATATGAACATATTTGAAACAGATGATAATTCAACTCCTCTGACAGAAGAAGAAAAACAAGGATTAAAAGCCGGATGGATTACTAATCGTTCCGAATTAAACGAAATGGAAACAGCAGGTATTGCTGAAGCTGAAATTTGGCTTATGACAAATAAAAAAGATATTTTATCCGAAAGTTTTCTGAAAACATTACATAAAAAAATGTTCGGTGAAGTTTGGCTTTGGGCAGGAAGTTTTAGAACAACTGAAAGAAATATTGGTGTTGCGCCATATAATATTCAACCCGAATTAAGAAAATTATTTGATGATATTAAATATTGGATAGATAATAATACTTATCCCCAAAAAGAAATTGCTATAAGGTTTCACCATAGATTAGTTCAAATACATCCATTCCCAAACGGTAACGGCAGAATATCTCGTCTTATGGCAGATCTACTTATGCGCAAATTTGGTTTGCCTGATTTAAATTGGGGTTCAGGAGATTTAACAGAAATATCTGAATTAAGAAAACAGTATATTGATGCTCTACGAGTAGCCGACAGAGGGGATTATACGGTTTTGATTAGTTTTGTAAAAGACGAGTTTTAATTGGGTATCATTCATGGAAAATGATTTTCTTAATAAAATACAAGCAATTTTTGGGCATAGTGTTGATGATTATAAAGAATATATCAATACTAATATGACAGAAATAAAAAAGTTTATTAATTCGCAAAGAAGGAAAAATTCTGCAGAATTTGATTCTCATTTCACAGAAGAAGAATATATATTTGATTTAGGAATGTATTTAATTGTTGATTTAGCATTATCATTTTCTGATTCACAATATATTGATTTAAAAAAAGATAATCAAAAAGTACTTAAATTTACAGAGCCAACAATGTTTTCTGATAGGTTAAAATTTAGTTTTAGAAATTTTTTGTACACTCTTTTTAACACATTACTTTCTATTAAAATATTATTAAAACACGGATTAAATCACCAAGCTGCTATTCTTACTCGATATTATATTGAAACAACAGAATTAATAATAGCATTAATGTACGATGATGAATTGTATGAAATTTATATGCAAGATTGTGAAGATGAAAATGAATTTAAGAAATGGAAGCAGTATTTTACTCCAGAAAAAATAAGAAAAATTATAGATGAATATGAAAATACTGTTGATAAAAATTTTAATTTATATGATTTTAGAAAACGGGTATATAAAAATTTATCACAAACCGCACATAATAGTTGCTTAGATCTAAATTTGGGGTGTTTTGGGGTAGATTTTAATAATGAAGAATACCTTAGATATAATATAGCAGGTGTAATTTCAAAAGATATGAAACAAACTATTAATCCGGTAATTTATTCAACAGGAATATTTTTATTGTATATAACAACAATTCTATGTGATTTGCGCAAAATGAAATTCTATGTAAACAAAAAAGACGGAGATGTTCCATACCTAGTTGCTTTAGAGATATATAAAGAGCTTTTCTATGATTATGCATTAAAAAATGCAAAGATTTAAGTTATAAATGATATTCAAATTTAAAACCCTTCCGACTAGTTTCCGAGTTTGGGGAAGGTTAAAATCAAATTGGACTTTTTGTCCGGAAAGTGTCAGCAGGAAATACGGCAATATATTTAGGTTATAGCGATTCGGGCGGATTTATAGTGGAAAGTTGCCGCCAAATTGTCGACAATAAAGTGACTTTCTGAGTAGTTTCAGTCAACCACTCGTAAGAAGGTTAAAGTCAAACACAAAGCCAAAAGTCGGCAGAAAAATATTTTTTCAAATGTCCCATTAAAACCCATTTGTTCTAAATGGTGGGCGGTATTGGACTGATTTCACAACTTTTAAATGATGATTTAATTTTTATCAATATTAAAAAGTTATTGAAAATTGCTTGATACTACACCCCCTACAAAAATGTTACGTGCAATAAAGATGCTTTGGTGCTTCGGTGTAGGAAAGATTTTTCTCGAAAAAAAACAGGGGGTATGGCCCGCAAGGGTTTTAACAATTTTCTTTTTTATTTATCTATGTTTTGTTATTACTGTTTTTGTTACTAAATACTTTTGTTTTTTAAAATGTTAATTTGTGTTTGTATTTCATATAAATTTTGTTTAATTTCCGGGAACTGTTTGAAATAAGCCATAATAATAGGGATAATAATGATGATAGCAATAGTAATAACGAGGCCAAAAATCCATTTAATATGTGTATCTAATTGTGATTCAAGTTTTGAAATTCTATCCGTATAATTTTTATTTTCTTTTTGAAGTTCTTTTATTTCATTTTCTGATTTATCTAAATTTTCTTTTAAGTTATTAATTAAGTTAATAACTCCTTCTAATTTTGCTTGCAGAAGTTTTTCAAGAACATTATTGGCAAAATTGTTATTATATTCAGGGGAAATATTATTTGATGGATCATAATAAGTATTATATCCTTTATTTTTTATTTCGCCCCCGATAGAAAAAGATTCAAAGCCCATCTATTGAACCTCTCCACTATTTATTTTTAGAATAGATTGACAATTTGCCAAAAATTCTTCATACAAACTATAATTTAATATCTCTTTGAGTTTTTCTATTTTATCAATAGTCGATAAAGAACTAAGGTTAAAATGATTGTTTACAGAAATTCTATATATTCTATCTTCGCCGGAATTATCACCGCCTGTAACTTTTGATACTCGATATGTGGCAGTCAAATTTCTTTCCGGGAAATCAAGAGGCAAAACAATTTCAAAATTTTTATTTTTTGAAAAATCAGTTAAATTCTTTGCTAATTGAGAGTTTAGTAACAAGAGTTTGCCGTTTTGTAAATTAAAATTACCAAAGAAATTGAGTCCAATTTCTTTTATGTCTGATAATTTAAAATCTGTAATATCACTTGATAAATCTTGAAAAGATTTATATGTATCTTTTGTAAGATTCATTTTTTCGACAACCAAACGAGCATCTTGGCTTGTATAAATAACTTGAATTTTTAAATCTTCAGATTGATATATTACAGGGAAAAAACCTTTAATTTGAGAATAAATTGTTTCATCAGGTTTTGGACCTTGTATTTTTGGTTCAACAGAAGTCAGATTAAATTTTTGAATAATATTTTTTTCTTCAAGTTTTTGTTTAAATTCGTCAGAATTTTGAAAATTATAATTTGTTGCAACCAAAGAAGCATTTGGATTTAAAATATCAAACATAATATTCTCCTCTAATTTTACTATAACAACATTTGAAAATTTTTACAAGGGTAGTTGTATAACACGTATAACAAGTGTAACAGGTGGAAAGAATTGTAAATAAATTGATACAAAAAAGCGGAACGGTGACAAATTGTCACCAATTCCGCATAGTGTTCTGTTCTTGCATTCATTAGGTTAGAAATAGTTTCTTTTCTTCTTCTCGTCTTACGACAAGACCGTGAACGATATATTTTCCGACATATACCCACCGTCTGAACTGTTCTGCAGCTCCGGAATAATCGCCGCTGTTAAGAAGTTTAAGCAAGGTTGATTGTTTTAATGCTCCTGTGCCGAGGTTAAAAGCAAAAGAAACAAGAGCATCAAACTGATTTTGATTTATCTTGACTTTAACAAGCGCATTTACAGCATTCTCAAATTGTTTAATATCTTCATTAAACAATTTATTTGCTTCTTCAATTGTCATTTTTTGATGAGGTTTAACGCCGTTAGTATGCCCATAGCCGATAGTTAATTTACCCGCAGGACACCTGTAAGCTTTCAGACTGCAACCCTCAAATTTTTTTATTAATTTTTTCCCGTTATCAGATGTTTGCATCATCCTCGTCCTCTGTTGTTTCCCAATGAATGCACACATCATAAATAACCGCCTGATAAGCGTAGGGTGATTTAATATTTACACACGTTTCATTTTTAAAGTGCTTGCAATATTTACAAATTTTATTCATTTTTGCCTCTTAAATAAAGTTATAAATTTTCTTCGCTTTGAATTGTATATGTTTTTCCGTCCGTAAGCGTTATTTCTTCAAGTTTGGTCGATAAATCAAACCATTCCTGCCCCGTGACTGTTATTGTTTCCATTGCCATAATATTTTCACTCCTTATTTATTAAAATTTCCAATATTCTACTGTTTTGCTGCTCGATTTTTGTCAGATTTTCATCTAATTTGTCGATTTTATCGTTAATATTCTGACGGCTTTCATTGTAAAACTCTTTTGTCAAAAACTTTTCCGAGTTATCTTTTTGCATTCTAAGCTCTAATGCCGACAAATCCTCGGGTTTAGCAAAGATTTTATTTTGTCTTATGTAGCCGATAATTATTATTATCAGTACACCTACAAAATAAGCCGTGGGATTGTTGAGTTCGTGAATAAAATGTTCCATTTCTTAATTTACCTTTAAAAACTGCTTTTTGAGTTTGAGATGTGTTTTATAGAAGTGTTTAAATTGTCGTTTTTGGCGGAAGTTCAGTTCATCATAATAAATTTTTGCGGAAAATCTGAAAAAGCATTCCGAGTTTTCGATTAATCTTTCGGTAATGTCAGCGGCTTTTTTTAAAGACTTTTTTTCTCTCACAATTTCAGTAGTCGTCTGATGTTCCGTCTTAACGGTTTTATAGTCAACAAACTTAGAGAGAAAGTCTATTAATGATTTAATGCACGCTGATATCCACATTTCTTGTTTCCTGTTTACTTAGGGGCGGTTGTTACACCGCCCTTTGTTTCCGACACTTCCAAAGCCGAAAAATTACTTATTTAAAATATCCTTAATGTCGTTAATAAGTTCTTTGATATCTGCAATAATTTCTCTGAACTTTGCCATTTTTTCTTCATTTCCGATTAATTCTTTAATCAGTCCGAAAAATTCAATAACATTTACTGCCATAATTTTATCCTTTCATTATTCTTCTGTTTCCGGTTCTTCAACCGCCATATTTTCTTGTGTAGTTTCTTCTTCTGAGTCGTCAATATTTTCTTTATTACTCAAATTTTCTTCAACTTCCGAGTTTTCCTCGTTAGTTTCTTCCGCTTGCGGTTCTTCCTCAACTGTTTCAGTTTCTTCCGCTTCTTCATCACCATAATTAATAACAATCGCCTCAACTTCTTCCGCAGTCGTGCAGGCGTTGATTTGCGTATAATAATCGCCCCATTTTTCCCAAAGGTCATTTGCAAAGTCATTAAAAGTCAAAAGAACTGCCGCAACATCTTCGGCGGTCAGATTAACTGTTATACCCTGCTCGTCCGTCCATTGCTTTGTTTCATAGGTTCCTGCCAGAAAACCGATTGCAGAAGAGTTTAAGTTTCTTTCTGTTTTGTCGTTGTAAATAAATTCACAAGGTGTTTTATTTTCGCCAACCTCGATTGTAAAAGTATGAACTAAGGCAATATTAACTTTTTCGTCATTTTCTTTTAGCTTTAACGCCTTTACTTCCTCAAAGTGTTCACGCTCATAATCAGGGTTAATAACAGGCTCACCGTCAACGATTATCTCGTTTGGTTCTAACGCAAATAAATTCTTATCAGTTTCTTCAATCTTTAAACCGTTTTTACGGCTATATTCAACGATAAAATCTGCTCTTTGCGTGTCTGTATATGGTTTTTCTAAACAATATGACATAATAACTCCTTAATTAATCAGATTAACATAACCGTAAGCAACCCAAGAACAACTAAGGTCGTATGTTGTTGTAAAACTGCCTGTTGTTTTTTCTTTGACGGAAAAATACCTCGGTGAAAAATCACTCGAATAGCTTGTGTTTGGCGCAACCAAAACCGTGTAATCGGTATCTTTAAAGGGTTTTAACAAATCCCTTATTTTGGCGGTTTGTGAAGTTGATGAGGTAATAGCTTCGGCAGAACCCTGAACACAAAATCCGTCAGCATAAACTCTGTACCAGTCAGCGCCGTTCTGATAGGTTTCAATGATACTGTTTCCAACATAGTCAATGTTATATGGTGCTGTTTTTACGCTTGTTATACCACCGCTTGAAAGGGTTATTTTACCGACAGGAACTTTGTTGTAATCAACCCAACCGTTAGGAATGTTAGGCTGATAAACAAGTGTGTCATCAACATAGATTTTAAGTTCTTTGAGGTCAACAGGCGTTTCCCAAGAATACTGGGCATTTTCACCTATTTTAAAAGTATTATTTGCATTTATAGTAGCGGGGGTAATAGCGCTCGTATTACTTACAGAGTTATCAGGGTTATTAATATCAGTAATGCTACAGGTTGTTGTATTGTTTTGCCCGTCTATTATCCATACTACTTTTACGTTTTTACCCGCAAAATTATTTATACCCGTAACAGACATAAATGTTGCATAATTATTATAATTAATTCGGAATACAGCGTCATCC
>Ga0310696_10001779_pt1 | contig 30304 bp, 16 predicted proteins | sample AusTroGonzalo_MG_4_FD_203885 | JGI IMG/M metagenome (GOLD analysis project Ga0310696, IMG submission 203885) | Bovine rumen microbial communities from tropical cattle in Woodstock, Queensland, Australia - Gonzalo_02 (v2) (version 2) | ecosystem: Host-associated > Mammals > Digestive system >... | reverse complement strand
ACCATAGACCTTAACGGAAAGAAACTTGACAGAGGATTGACCGACTGCCGGGATATCGGCAGCGTTATCCGTGTTGAGCCGGGAGCGACTCTGACAATAAAAGACTCATCTAACGAAAACAAAGCGATTATTACCGGCGGCGCATCCTGGAACGGCGGAGGAATCTGTAACCACGGCACGCTGACAATTAAGGGCGGCACCATCGCCAACAACAAAGCTCTGCACAACACTTACGGTGGCGGCGGCGGCATCTATAACGGAAGCTACAATGGCTCGAAAGCAACGCTGACGCTTGAAGGCGGCGTTATTTCTTACAATAAAGCAAGAAACGGCGCGGGTATATATAACAGCGACGGAACTGTCATAATCAAAAAAGGCTCATACTCTGTCACCGTTCTCTCACAGCTTAAAACATACGAAACAAATGTTGCAATCACCAATAATGAAGCAACGGGCAAAGGCAGCGGAATATACAGCTCATCGGTGCTTAAAATGCAGGACAAGCCGAATATTTCGGGCAATAAGAATAATGAGGATATCTATCTTGCAGGCGGCAATAAAATCACGCTCACAGGCAAACTCAGTAATTCACAGCAAATAGGTGTGAAAGCAGAGGGCACAGGCTCTGTAATTACATCGGGTTATTTTACATATCAGACAGAAGACCCGGGCGCATTATTCAAATCTGCCGATACAAACCTCATTGTCCGTATGAGCGATACCAAGGAAAATAGTGGTGAGGTAATGCTCAGAACGGGCGGCAAAACCCTGATAGAAATATATAACAGCAAAAACCCGAGCAAAAAAAATGCTTCCGAACTGTTAATGAGAGCCGAATATGACAGCCCGAGCCAGGCCTACTGGGTGACCACGGGGATAGGGATTTCCGCTTTATCTTCTTGCCGCGTTGAGATAACTCTCGGCTCCGACTGGATTGATGATATTCAGATAGTCATTCCCGCTAAATGTTATTATGTTTTTGATTTGAATGGATACCGCATTGTTCGCAACAGGAACGGCAAATATACTGACAACGGCGGTGTGTTCCATGTAAAAGAAGGCGGGACGCTTGTCATTAACGACAGCAATCCTAAGAAGTATAACGGCTATATAGGTCTGAAAGGCGGCATGATTATCGGCGGCTGTAACTCAAACGGCGGCGGCGGTATCACAGTCGAAAAGAATGCCAACCTTTATATGAACGGCGGAACGATTTATGATTGCCGAAGTGATTATCACGGCGGCGGCATCTGCGCGATGGCAGACGCAAAGCTGATTGTTCTGAAAAAAGTTACCGTCAAAAAATGTTACACAATGAATTCTATGGATGATTGTAACGGCGGCGGGATCTACGCCAAAACCGTCAGCCGTCTTGAACTTGAAAACGTAACAATCAATGGTTGCTACAGCGAGGACTACGGCGGAGGTCTGTATTATTACGGCGGCTTAAACGGCATCTTCATCGTCAGCGCCTGCACCTTCTTCAGTAACAGCTGCAAGGACGACGGCGGCGCCGCTTACTTCAGCGCCTCGGAGGGCGGCTACTTTGATAAGTGCGATTTTTCCTCCAATTCCGCGGACGATGACGGCGGCTGCATTTACGCCGTCAAGAACGGCAACAGCGTGTACGACCTCAAAAAAGACGAGCCCGTTATGATAAGAGAATGCACGATGACAAGTAATGTTTGCGGTGACGAAGGTTCTGCCGTGTTCGTTGACCGTAATGACGTCGTTTTTGATACGGATACAATTACCCAAAACCAGGCGGGCGACAAAGGCGCTGTATATGTTTCGCATAACGCCGGGCGCTACGGCTATGACATCAGCGTTCAGGGCCTGATGGTAATAAGAAATAACAAATCGGGTGAAGCAAACCGCAGTAACATTGTACTTGAAAATTACGGCGCAACTCATAACTACATCTACTGCGCAGGCTTGTATGAGGGTTCTGATGTTTATTTCAGCGTATTGGATAGCGGTAAGGTTAAAACGCTGATAAATGCTAACAGTTATCAGTTGCGTTATTTCCATCCCGATGTCGGAACGCTTTCGTTTGAGGGTGAAAAAACGGTAGAGGCTGAGCTGGTAACAGCCTCGGTTTTCAATAACGGTTCTGTAATCGCTGTTGCAGCGATATCCGGCGTTGCAGTTCTCGGCGCAGTATGCGCAGTAATATTCAAAAAGAAGAAGAAAGGAGATACCGATAATAATGATGACGAAGAATAGTTCAGGAAAACTCATCTTTTCCGTTCTGTGCATCCTTTTGGCACTGTGTGTCGGATTAATCGGTATCACACAGATAATTGCACGCGCGGCAGGGCCTAAAACCTATGTTGAGGATGTTAAAATCTACGAGTGTGAAGATGAAGACGGTTCCCTTGAAAGAGCAAAAAAATGGTTTTCGGATAACGGCTATGTATACAGCGGTATTAATCTGAATCAGGGAACAGGCACCGATGAGAATGCCTGGCTCGGTTATAAGACTACTACCAACAAAGATATGGCTATTACCGATATCCGTATGATGGCTATGGACACCGGCTACACTATCTATAATTACAACGATATGATGAATTATATCGCTGCGCAGAAGGCCGGAACCGCACAGACTATGTTTGATGCCGCCGTGCTGTTTGCGGCAAATTATAAAGCCGGCAGCCCGAAAGCAAAGGACGCTTATGACGGACTAAACCTCTTCTGTGTCGGCGATGAAAACAGAATGAAACTCGGCGATTATATTATCGCGGGCAAAACAGATGTAAAATTCTTCACAAAAATGATAATGAAGTCCAGCACAGGCACGCTGAATGCAGTTCACGGTTTTCTTTGCAACGGTATTGCACCCTGGCAGAATGACCTTGACGAGCAGGGAATACGTGTTACGACAAACTGGGCTGATTTCACGGTTAAAAGTGAATTGTGGGATAAAATCGAAAACAATAATTTATCTACTGACGATCTCAATAATTTGCATAAACAGTTTAACGACTCTGCGAGAGAATTATTCAGGACCATACAGGACTTCACCGTTTATTACGAGAATGCCGTTGCCCGTCAGAGTGAGAATAACGAAATTCCGGACGGCGAAACTATGGAAGAAGCCGCCGATAAAATGGATGAAGTGGAACGTGAAGATTCAGATTTCCTCTATCTTGCAGCGTTCGATATGCTCAACGAATATGAGTTTTCAAACGGCACAAAACTCGGCGACTGGTTTGTTTCGCTCGGCAAAATCAATTCGGATAACATTGACCTGATGCAGCTTTATCCCGTGGTAGAGGCTATGGGCAAATGCCAGGCGTCAATGGCAAGCTCCGGCGGATTTGTTTCTGCCGTTATTAACCTTGCGGAAAACAGGCATAACGAAGATCTGGATGAAGCACTGGATACTGCGGAAAAAAAGATAAAAGACCTGACTGATGAAGAAGCGTTTGATATCTGGGAAAACTGCGACGGTGAAATAGAAAACAGCGTTCTTGCTTTTACCTCGGACGCTGTCCGCAAATCAACTGCCGAAAACGCGTTGGGCAGAAAATCAAACTGGGAAAAGAAAAAAGATTTCATTGAGGAAATCGAGAGGGTTGTCAATCTTGTAATGGGCATTATGTTTGTCGCATTACCGGTATTGACGGCCGTGCTGACTCTTGCGGTAGTCGTAACAAAGATGATGGTCGCAACCTGTATTGCAATGGCGGCGCTTAACACAATGTGCATCTGGCTTCTTGCGGTTGTCAGTTTTCTCAATGCCTGTCTGCCGTATATCGGCATTATTGTTATGCTTGCGACAATAACGGCAACCGTTACCATAATGATCAAGGAATATGTTATGGGCGATAAAGTCCATATTGACAAGCAGTCCGAAAAACCCGATTTCATTTTTGACGCGCAGGAAAAGAAAAATGAGATACTTGATATAAGATATAAGAGTGTCCGTAATGATTCGGGAGCGGTTTCCGATATCAACTGCGGCTCTCAGATATATTGGTGCCTGCTTGCCTACACAAGGGATATAAGAGCCGGTGAGCCTCTTTGCGCAGATGACAGCGGCAGCATTTTCAAATGCATTACTGGTGCGGCCACACCACCAAGCGGATATGAATGTGTCAGATTTTTCGGTGAAAGAACCGCCGCCGACTGTAATGCTTACTGCAAAAAGAACAGCGTTAACGGCTGCTATATCTATTACCGTACCGAAAGTTCACCCGAAGAGGAAAATCCCTCACAGCAGGATTCGCAGCCTTCCGGCGGTCAGCAGGAACAGACACCCATACAGCAGGAGAGAAATTATCTTGCCGATGTGATTGTCTGCACAGGCAAAGATACTGCAGAAGCCAAGGCGAAGATAACAAAGCATTCGGGCAAATATTATATTTTCGACAGCAATCTTTCCCCCGATTGCTCTCAGGCTACTTTTATCGGCTACACAATGACTACGGACCGCAGTAAAGCGATTACGGATATGAGAGTTGCTCCTTATATCGGAGTATCGCAGCAGTCGGATGATGTAATGCTCGGCGATATAAAATATAAGCGTATTGATATACTCGGCATATCCACAACCTACGGTGATGAGAAGACCAAGCCGCAGGCTGACTGCCTCTATTTCACAACCGATAAAAATGCCGGCGAACCGATTCTCGCGGACGGCCTTCACGCGGTTACATCCGCTTCTGAAATCAAGAACGGCTGGGAGCCTGTCAGCGTATTCAGCGGCATGCCCTATGATTTCAATACGGCTTTGATAAATGACGATTACGCCGACCCGACTGCGATTGCGTGGCTTGATAACAAGGTTATCACAACCGTTTCGGGCTACAAGGGTGAAGATGATGAATCCGAGGTTCTGAACAATCACAGATATGTAAATCTGTATACCGAATCCGATATTATGTATACCTCGGGAACGAAATACCTTTCGGGACTCTTTTTTATCGGAGGGTACAACACTTTCGATAATTCGTGGACTCACAGCGATGACGAAGAATACTGTGAAAAGTTCAGAGATAATTATGTTGCAAAAGAGTACCGCACAGGTATTTGCGGCACAAATCTTTTAGAGTCGCTGTCTGTTGCTAAATACGTTTGCTGGAACAATATGCAATCATATCTTTGCTATAATTGGTCATATTCACCCAAGAGAGCACTGTATAATATTGAAGCTTATCAGGGTGATAACTATTCCACCTCGCTGAATTATACCGCGACAAAGGTTAACGACAGCGGTGCTACTCAGAATTATGTTTCTGCAACCTGCCTGTATCAGCAGAGCTTCGGACTCGGCAATGCAAGATTTATCAGACCTACAAACAACTATGTAAACGCTTTCGGCTCGGGACTCGGCATATATAATTTTGAAAAATGCATTTATGATGACGGCTACACTCAGACAATGCCCGAAGGAATAAAGTGCGGCTATAATAAAATCCAGTTCCTGCCTACGGGGCTTTATGTTACAGGATATCAGGAAGGACAGAAACCCCTGACTCTCGACGATGTCGTGTTCAGCACCAAAGCCTATGTAGCGGACGGAGAAGGCGGTAAGCTTTCCGTTACGCTTTCCGGTGAAAAAACATTAGCGGGCAATACTCCTGCCGGAGTTTTTCACGGTGTAACCGATATGAAGAATCCGCGCAGCACAAAGCCGTTTAATCTCAGTACACCGGATTATTATTATGACGGCAAATTCAGAGCAAAAGGCGGAAACTTCTATATCTATATCAGCGGAGTGAAATACGCTAAGCGCAGATACATTTCATCACTTTCAATCGGTGCTTACTCAAGAGACCAGTACAAAGCAACCAATTCAAAAGCAACTGATGACGAGCTGAAAGCTGTTGACGCTATGGTAGAAGGAATGGCTATGTCGTCGGCTGCAGGCGCTTGTTCCGATGAGGTCCTTATATATAACATCGCGACCGACAGTCAAGGCGACGCCTGGTATAACCGTCAGGAAGACGGAATGGCAAAAACCGAACCTCCCCAGAACAAGCCTGCGGCATATATCGGTATCAGCCGCACCGACGCAGGGACTTCATCAAGCGAAGACGGCACCAAACAAAGACCGATTACAGGCGTGCTTCTTTATAAACTTGATGATACCACAGCTCCCGGTGAACTTGAAATAGACAGTGTAAAGTATTACTGTGCGGGTATTTCAACGCCTCTTATGATGAATGGAACAAAGTACTTTCTTTATTATTCATACAGCAGGGGTGCTTTTCCTGGTGAGCCGATTGAAGAAATCACAATTGACAACATACCTATTATAAGCGGCTATGCAACAAATGTCTGCGGAGACCGGAACGCCAAAGCGCCGTACGGAAATCCCGATCAGACCAATTTCATTCATATGAAATATGAACGTGATCCGAGATCGGATTTCTTCAACAAAATTTATATCGGGCAGGGTAAAACAGCCCGAGCTGCTCAATGCGATCTGCTGACAAACGGCTGTCTTGAATATCTTGACATGGACGCCAACACCGGCGTCAAGGGCGACAGCGTCTATATCGGTTTCCGCCGCGGACGCCTCGATTGGGATACAATCAACAGCAAAGAGACAGAGGCGGACCGGCAAAAGGAACTGCAGTCACAGCTCCAGGAAGCTATTTACGACGTTATCATCACGGATGACGAACCATATAATGAGAACGGTATTGTCAGGAATAATATTTTCTATCATCCTGTCGGCAGAAAAGACCTGACCGCCGGTATGGGCCACAGGCTTTATATGTATTATGCTTCTCCCTGGTATTCCTCATACCACAACAAATTGACGGGAGAAAACACCCTGCTTCCCCAGAACGTTTTCAGCGGCTACATCACCAACTTTGCGATGGGCCGGTATGACAGGGTGCCGTATAACTCTTCGCTTACCGGCACGGTAAACACTCAGGATTCAATCAAGCCTTGGGAATATGTCATGGCTATGCCCGAAGGTAACAGCCCGAAATTCCCGGCAGACTTGAACGAGGGCACAATCGCTTTTAAATCAGACAGCGACACTTGCCGTTATGCTTATGACAACAGAATAAAACTCTTTGTTCAGCGCAATGACGGCAGCGTAAAACCTGCAGGTGAAATAACCGGCGGCTTTGTTGAAAAGAACATGACCGTCGGCAGCGGATATATAACAACTTAATTAATGGAGGTAAATTATTATGAAACGTTTTTCGGTAATTATTATTGCATTGGTTCTGGCGATCCTCACCGCGGCACTTATGCCGGCACAGGTATTTGCGGATTCAATCCCCGAATACATAAGCGAAATAAAAGTTTATATGGGCGATTATTCGGCTGCCGGAAAAGAGGGCTTTACTGTCCTCAAAGGCGAAGACGGCAACCCCGTTGACCTCAATCAGAAGGCGGGCGGCAGCATCGGCTCAAAAGGCGAAAAAGCCGTTTATCTCGGTTATAAGACAACAACCGACGCTTCCGAAGCTGTAACCGATCTCGCTTTAATGAATATGAAGGGCGGCTATTCGGTTAAGGATTACGAAACCCTTATGGAAACCCAGATGAAATCTCAGATTATTCCTCTGGTTGACAGTTTTCTTGCGGCAATCAACGAGTACCGTGAAAACTATAAGGCAGGCAACCAAAGGGCAATCTATATTAACGGAATCCTCAATAAAATGATTGATGATGATACGGGCGCCGGCCTCGGCGATTTGCTTCTGAACAAAACCGTATATGAAAAAGCAAAGCCGAAGTATGACGCTCTTTCAGAAAAAGAAAAGAAAACCACAACATTTTATGACGTGAATATGCAGGTGCGCGATTCACTTTCCGCAGAGGAAAAGAAAAACTGTGCGGATATTCTTACAATTATTGCTCAGTCAAACGGCAAGGCCACGCTTATGATGCAAAACCTGATTACCCGTGCGGCCGATACCAACGACAGCACCTGGCTTGAACGCTTTTCGGAGATTTCATATGATGATCTGATTAATGCAACAGGCAAATCTCCTTCGGATGCAGAAAAAGAGATTGCAAAGCTTTATGATGACGATGCCAATACGATACTTGACTCATGGAGCACGCTTTACGATAAGCTGATGAAATATGATGAGTACACAGCGTTCGTGAAAACCTTTGATGAAAACAAGCTTAACGAAACCGAGGCAAAATTAAAGGCCATAACAGAAGTCGAAAGCAATGCAAGCGACGAAGAGGTCCTTCAGGCATACAAGGATTATAATGAGGCGCTTGCCGCGCAGCGGGAACTGTTGATTGCACTCAAAGCAATTACGATTCATGACAATCTTGCCGAAATGGAAAATGAGGACGGAACTCTGCTTGAGTTCTTTACGCAAAGCTATGATGATATCGCAGAGGATACCACTGTGCTGTATCCGCTTGCCGCTTCCTTCTCCGCAGGTCAGAGTGCAGGGCTTGAGTTTATTAGTCTTGAGGAAATGATGATGATTGCTCTTTCGGATGAAGATGCGTATTCCGATACAGAACTTGATAAAATGGAAGAGATTTCCATCTATAACGGCGTTGACCGTTCTATCTATGAAAAGGATGCCGTTGCCCTGACCAGCGACGCTATCCGCGCCGATTTTGCCGCGCAGGTTGAGGAGGAAAACTCCGAATTCAGCACATGGACGATTGCAATGTGGGCAGTAACGGGCGCAATGGCTGCAGGTGCAATTACCTCGGCTATATTGTCGGTCAGCTTCAAAGCATATTCAAACTGGTGCTCAAAAATGTTCATGGAATTATCAGGCGTCGGCGTACCTTATGAAAAATTTGAAGCATTTGCTTCAAACCATAAGATATATACTATCATTGGCAGGGATGAGTTTTCCGGTTATGAAATAGGTAAAAACGTATACTACGATGAGCTGTACGCTACGCGTTCAACTATCTGCAAATGGATGACTGCCGGCTTTACCGTTGCCATGGTAGTTATTGCCGCGGTCAGCGTATATCTCACTTACAGAGATTTACAGGCGCAGTATCAGGTTGATTTTACGCCCATTCCCCGTTATATAGTCGATGAGAAGGATATCACAAGTTATAACGCAAAGGGCGAAACGATTGTGCTCAAAAACCAGTCTGCATATTACAAAGCGGTTGAATGCAACAGAACTGCCGCAGATGAGTTTTATAATGTGCTCGGCACACTCGCGGATATGAACGGCGACGTAGGCAAACAGTGGCTTGCGCTCTATGCCGTAAAGAAAGAGGCAATGAACCCGATTCTTGCTTCTTCCCTCAAAGTCGTTACCGGCAAGGCGGATGTTCCTGCCGGCTACACAACAGGTATCCATATGTTCGGATCGGACTCGGCATTCAATCTTAACAGCAGTATATATGACTGGGCAGATGACGCTCCGGCTGTATATATTTATTTTGACACCGATGACAGTGCAGCAAGCACGAGCGGTTCAAACTTCAGCGCCGGCACTCTTGCTCTTTCGGGCGGCGCCGGTCTTGCGCTCGGCGCGGTTGTAACGGCTCTTGCAATGAGCTTAACAAAGAAGAAAAAAGAAAAACCTGCGGCAGTATAAATCATTTAAAGCGCCTCCCTGTAAAAGGAAACGCTGAGAGGTAATCAATTATGGAAAACTCAAAGAAAAATGTCTGGAAGCCGATAGCAATAATCTCCCTTTGTCTGCTGATAATTGTCAGCACTTGTTACGGGCTCGGTATCGGTTACAAACAGACGGATGCCGAAAAAACTTACGAAAATACTGAAACGCAGGAAATCAACTTTGCAGAAGCGCTCAGCTTATGGAATGATGATGCGGCGGCAAAAAAAGAACTCACGGAATATCTCAAAGCCGTAACCACTGAAGGTTCAGTTGATTTTATACCTGTTGAAAACCGTATCGCTGTTTTTGACCTTGACGGCACGCTCGCCTGTGAAACCGATCCCTGCTATTTTGATCATTGCGTATATTATTATCGTGTAATGGAAGATCCCGATTATAAGGATAAAGCAAGCGATTTTGAAAAGGAAGTTGCCGCAGAGGTTAAGCAGTTTATGGATACCGGAGTTTCCGCGCCGGATTCAATGGAGCATCACGGCAAAGGAGTGGCTATGGCATTCGCAGGGATGACTCCCGAAGAATTTGTCAGCTATGTTGCCGATTACGCAAAGACAGAAGCGCCCGGCTACAACAATATGACAAGAGCCGAGGCGTTCTACAAGCCGATGCTCGAGGTTATCGATCTGCTCCGGCAAAACGATTTTACCGTCTATATTGTCAGCGGAACAGACAGGTTTATAGTAAGAGGTCTGGTTGAGGCCTCCCCTCTTGACATTCCTGCAAATCAGATTATCGGCTCGGATGAAAATATGGTTGCAACCGATCAGGGCAACACCGACGGTATTGATTATGTCTTTGATGAAAACGATCAGCTCGTTATGGGCGGCGAGTTTCTTGTCAAAAACCTTGATATGAACAAGGTTACCGTTATTCAGCAAGAAATCGGCGTTCAGCCCGTTCTCGCTTTCGGCAACAGCGGCAGCGACTTCAGCATGGCGCAGTTTGTCCTCAATGACAATCCCTACAAAGCAAAGGCGTTTATGCTTTGCTGTGATGACACAGAGCGTGAAAACGGCAACCCTGAAAAGGCGGCGAAAATGGCAGCATCCTGTGAGGAAAACGGTTATACGGCAATCTCAATGAAAAATGACTGGAAAACCATTTACGGCTATAATGTGACAAGAAAATGATATTTCAAAAGATAAGGTGATTAAAATGAAAAAAGCTTTATGCATTCCTTTTTGCATACTGATTGCAGTCTCTCTTTTCGGATGCGGCATGAATTCGGTTAAAGAGGTTAACCTTCGCGATAAGCTGTCTTCACTTATGGTTACCGATGACGCACTCGGCATCAAGGGTAAGTACAGCTTGCTCTCCGATGTAACCGACGGCAGCATTGATAATGAGCTTGCCGGCACATGGAAGACTGCCGACGGCGAAACAACCTATACTTTCAATGAAGACGGCACTGCAAAAGCAGTTTCCTCATACGGTGAATCGGAAATAAAGTACACCTGCCTGACTCTTGGCGGTTATAAGGTTATCTGCGAAGAGGTCGGGATGGAAAGCACAGATGCTGACGGCAACACAACAACATCAACCGTTCTTTCATATTCAACTTACAATATCGATAACGATGCGCTTTATTTCACAAATGTTGAGGACACAACAAATGAAATTATGGATTCGGCCCAATATGCTCTCACGACTATGTACCGCGCCGATGAAAGCGGAAGCATTGAAGCGTCGACATCCGGAAACAGAATTTCGCTTGATTCTTTTGCCGGCACATGGACTTGCGAAAAGGGCGAAATCACAATTGACGGCAAAACCCTTAAACTCGGCGAAGATGTATATAATATTTCGATAAATGATGCGGGTAAGCTGGTTGCCGAAAAAGACGGCAAAGCAACAGAGTATTCCGCAAATATCAGCGTCAGAAAGCAGTATGAAAACGAGGATAAGACGCAGTCAACCGAAACTGTTGCGCTCGGATTGTACTTTACCGGCGCAGATGATAATGATAAGCCGAACCTTGAATCCGTGCTGGATGACTGGGGCGATTTTATGCCCAACTACTATTCCGGTACATTTGATTTTAAGGGCTGAATACGGACATTAAGCGCCCGAACATCTTAAAATAATTCGTAATATCAGGGGCAATAGATTTTCTGATCGGTAATTTGACTCCGGGAGTGATAATTATGACACTGTATTTAATTGCAAATATCATTACCTGTATATGCGCGTTTATCGGGTTTAATTACGGAATTGTCAAATTCTTTAAGCCCAGAAAAGCTGTTTATGCTCAGATGATAACGCTCGCTGTAGGGTGTATGGCACTCGGCAGGCTTTATCAGACGGTCCGTCTGCTGACAGGTGGCAATATACTTGATGAGTTTCAGCTGGGAATTCTCGGCGTAATAGGCAGCCTGATGTTCTTCTTCTCCGCAAATTTCGGCCTGATGGACAGCCTTGCCGATGACAGATCAAAGCAGTATCTCAAATACAGGATTATTCCGGTTGCGGCACCGTTAGCGGCAATTGCGCTTTACCTCATCTTTGTTTTCTTTGCCGATATGCCGAAAATTGCAAAAATAACGGGAGCTGTTATTACGCTGTTTACGGTACAATCGTCATATTATAATCTCAAGCATCTGATTTTTCCCGATGTAGAATACGGGGTAATCAAATGCCTGAAGACATACAATCTTTTAGCACTGTTATATGCATTTGCCTGCTTATTTGAATTGATTGTTCTGAGCAGAGGCAGTGAAATCGGCGCGCTGATTTCAGGAATAATAATGGGTGCGCTTCTATTGGCTGTTGTGCCTTCTGTTGAAAGGGGGATAAAGAAATGGACAATTTAGTTTACATCCTCTTTATCTGCCTTGTGGCTCCTATGATGCTGATGCTGCTGCTTTTACGCAAGCGTTCAAGACTCCTTGTCGGATATATGATAATCGGAGTCTGCGTATCCCTTTTTGTTTCGGAGCTCAATACAATTCTGCTGAATCTGCTTGACGGAAACACGCTTTATGTAACAACAACCATTACGCCGATAAGCGAAGAAATTGTAAAGGCAATTCCGGTCCTGTTTTACGCAATTGCCTTTTCGGATAACCGCGACCGGGTTATGCCGATTGCTTTTGCAACGGGTATAGGTTTCGGAATGTTTGAAAACATGGTTATTCTTGTTCAGAACATTGAAAGCGTAACGATAAGCTGGGCAATTGTCAGAGGCTTCTCAACGGCATTAATGCATGCAATATGTACTGCCGTAATCGGCTTCGGCATCTGCTTCATCAGAAAGAAAAGGAAGCTATTCTATTGCGGCACCTTTTCTCTGCTGACATTGGCTTGCATTTATCACGGTATATTCAATATGCTTGTTCAATCGGATTATAAATATTTTGGCTTTGTGCTTCCGGCGGTTACATATATACCTCTTATTTACCGCCAATACAAAACCTATAACTCAAATAAAAAAAGCCAAAAGGCTTAACATTAAAAGGAGAAATCACCATGAAAAAAATTACTGCAATTGTAATCGCTCTTATCCTCGTCTGCACATCCCTTTTTGCGCTGTGTTCCTGCGGAAAGAGCGAACAGCCTCAGACTCAGCCCTCTGAAGAGCAGAGCTCCGAAACGCAGACCGAAATCGAGCGCCGTATGATTATCAACAGCGAACCCTTTGTCATTACCGCAAAAGACGGATTTGACAATTTCGGCGTAACCGAGCTTCTCTGCGACGCTACCGAAAACTATTCTTTCACCGCAAGCAACGAAGACACAACCTGGAAAGTATTCGTTCTTGATGAAAAATTCGCCGACGGCGCAAGATACCTTCCTCAGGCTGAAAAACCTGCTCTTGAGGGAGACGGAACTCTTAAAATTGAAGAGGGCAAATACATTTACATCCTCTGCAGCGAGAGCGCATTCACAGGCGAAACCGCTTCCGATGCAACTCTTTCCATTGATTACGCTCCTGCAGATGATGAGGATGTGACACCGGATTACCTTTTCACAAAGGGCGTATGGTCGGCAAGTATCGACGGCACAATTGACACATATTTCATTTTTGACGATGAATCCAACGGCCGCACCGAAAGAGCCGACGGCACAGGCGGCGTTCCTTTCACCTGCGAGCAGAGCGGCTACAATGCAATCTTCCATTTCGGTTCGCCCGACGATGTTACAGAGGCAACATTCAGCACCGGAGACAATACCGGAACTTTCAAATATGACGATAAAGAAGTTACTTATTTATTTGAATTGGTAAATGGCGCAGACCCCGCAACATTTGAAGTCCCCGCAGCCGAATAAGCAATATGACATAAGAATACCCTCCTGTAGTTCACTTAACTATAGGAGGGCTTTTCTGTTTATATCGATGCTGTTCATACAGGCCACCGTCAAATACAATTATGCTTCGATATCTTCACGCATTGTCAGAATGTTTTTGCCGTCTTTGTATTCATAGGAAACCTTATCCATAACCTTTTTGACAATGAATATGCCGTAACCTCCGACTCCTCTTTCTTCAGCAGAAAGTGTGACATCCGGGTCTTCTTTTTCAAGCGGATTATAAGGTTTACCGCTGTCAATAACCGTTATTGTAATACCTTTTTCATCGGTTTCGGTCTTTACAGTGACCTTGCCGGCTTTACCAGAATATGCATATCTTGCGACATTGCTTACTATTTCATCAACAGCGATGTCAATCTGATTTCTGTCTTTATCGGTAAAAGGAAGTGCCTGCGCTTTTTCATTGACAAAATCGATTGCCAGAGAAACATTTTCAAGCGTCGCGTCAAAAGTAATCTCATCACGGTTATTACTGTTTTCTGCTCCGATGAATTCAAAGCAAAGCATTGTCAGGTCATCAAACTGAGGAGCGCCGCCGACAAAAGAGTCAACATCCTTTTTTACGCTTTCAAGTATTGATTCCGGGTTCCCGTCTTTTGCCTTATTCAGTGCAGCAACGGTTCTTTCAATACCGAACAGTTCATCGCTTTCGCTTGTCGCTTCGGCAACGCCGTCAGTGTATATGAACAGTTTTGACCTTTTTTCAAGTTTGATTTCATAGTCCTTGTATTTTATGCCGGGCATTCCGCCTATAACAAATCCGTGTTTGTCAAGGTAAAATTCAAAGTCTCCGTCAGGCGCTTTGATTATGGGCTTTTCGTGGCCTGCGTTTGCGGCGGTAAGAAGACCTGTATCAAGGTCGATAATGCCGAGCCATACGGTAACAAACATTTCTTCGCGGTTGTTTGCGCAAATCCGTTCGTTCACGGCAGTAAGCGCTTCGGCAGGAGTCTTGCCGCTCATTGCTTCGTTCTGAATGAGAATCTTGCTCATCATCATAAACAGAGCTGCAGGAACGCCTTTGCCCGAAACGTCGGCCATAACCAAAGCGAGATGAGTGTCATCAACCAGGAAGAAGTCATAAAAGTCGCCGCCGACTTCTTTTGCGGGCGTCATACTAGCATAAATATCAAAGTCTTTTCTGTCAGGGAAGGCGGGAAAAATGTTCGGCAGCATATCCGCCTGTATTCTCTGGGCAAGGTTGAGCTCAGCGCCGATTCTTTCTTTTTCAGCCGTAACCTCCGTCAGACTTGTAATGTATTCGTTAATGTCTTTTTCCATCTGTTTTATGGATTCGCTGAGAGTTTCAACCTCGTCGCCGCTCCTGATATTCAGCTTTGACAAATCGGATTCTTCCGCCTTATCTTTACTGCGGTTTTCCACAAATGAACTTGTTGCATCTGAAAGCATATTTATGGGCTTAACGAGGGCGGAGTTAACCATAAACAGTATTGCTATACATATTATAATAACCGCGACAGTCATAAAGAGCATAACCGCCCGGAGATAATCTGCGCGGTCCTTCATGATTTCATCCATTGAAACATCGGCGCCGACAAGCGCAACCGGATTGCCGTCTTCGTCAAAAACCGGTTCTATAGATGAACACAACCAGCCGTATGTTTCGTTGGTGATAAATGCGGGAATACCGTATTCGGGATTTTCAATTTCCTTTGCCGGCCCCGAGATTTCGTGTGTGGTGCCTAACTGGCATCTGTCATCGGCACGGTCAGCGTCAAATAAATATGTGCAGGTCTGCTTGCCTTCGTCAAGTTTCTGAACATACAAATATAAAACATCATTGCTGTCTTTTATATCAAAAAGTGTGTCCAGCATTTCATAGTATGCGTTATCTTTTATAGCGTCTGCTTTTTTATCATACTCGGCACGATATGCCTCGTCGCCCCAATATCTGTCATCGTCATAGTCGCCGATTTTCTTGACTTCATTGTAATAGCGCAAAAGATCAGCGGCGTTCAGCTGAGTAGCGGCAGTTTTTGCAATATTCGAGGAAACCGCTTTGTAGTGGTTGTCCATTGTGTTGCTGTAAACATGATAACTTATTGTTACTGCAATTGCAGATAGAATCACGGCAGCAATAAGAATAACTGCAACAGATTTGATGCGCAGGGAAAATTTTCTGTTCTTTTTTCGGGCATCAGTTTTTGACATAATTACTTTCCTCTTCATATAAGAATCAGGTTTGTATAGTAGTTACGCAGTTCCGAGTTATATATAAGTGAAGATATAGTTTCTTCACCTTCTTCGCAGGAGTCGGGCATATATGCTTTAATTTGTTTTTTGTCGAACAGTTTACACAGTGAAGATCCGACCTGTTTCAGTTCGCTGAGTGACATATCCGTTTCGTTTACAACAAGCATATCATCTTCAGGATATAAAAGAATAAAATGCTCTTTTCCGTTTATTGCCGTTTTAAGAGTTCTGCCTGAAAAGAATGCATTTTCATCAATGCACCAGCGGATGTAATCATCAGACCATTTTACATAAGCCGTTCCGGAAAAAGCGGAGTCTCTCAACCGGTTATATTCGATATCAGAAATGTCCGTAAAAATGTATGGTTGTTTTTCTTCGGGAGAAAAAGTTACAATTCTGAAAAATGAACCGTTCACACAACCGAGAAACTGATAGTAGGAAATAAGGTGAGGCGCCGGCTTGAAAAAGAGGATTTCTCTGCCTGAGACGGCTGTGTTCTGGACATGTCTCATCACAGCTTCAAAATAACCGTTATGACGGTATCCGGGAAGAGTTCCTCCCGCGTATGCATACATCGCTTTATGAGAAATATTACCGTCATTGATAACAGCGTCAAATATATGAACCATACTGACCGGTCTTCCGTCTGCGCAATAAATATAAGTCTTGATGCTGTCAAAATTCTCTTTGTAAAAGTATTCAATATATTCCTCGCTGTCATTAATAAAGCAGGATTTCCATATTTCGCACAATGCGGGAATATCCGGCTTAGATGCAAGACGGACCGGGTTTTCCATATTTTTTAAACCTCCACCGTAAGAGTGTTGAAGTTTGCGTAACGGCGGTAAAAGAATTTTTTCGCTTTACTTTTTACCATCTGAATACCAAGTGAGGCAAGGTTTTCTTCATCCTCATAGTCCTGACCTGTTTTCATTGCAAAGGGATTAAAGCTGACGGCGTTATCGCGTATATGAATTACAAATGTGCCGTCATTCTCACAGCAAAGCGTCAGCTGAATATATTCGTCGCCGTTTTTTTCAAATGCGTTGTCAATAATTGCCTGACACACTTCTTCAATACACATTTCGACATAGATGCTCTGTTTGGAATCGGCACCGTATTCCGCGCAGAACGCCTCGGCCTCAGAAAGCATTTTTGAAATATCGGGCGAACCGGCGTCAATCAGACAGGAAAAAACTTTATCTGAAACAGTAGCTTTTTTGAAATGTGCAAGCAGTATCCAGATTAACAATGTGAAAGTTTCCGCGCAGATGAATACAAGCCAGAACCGTCTGAGTTCATATTGAGACAGGATAAATGCAAAAATCAGAAAGCAGATGAAAGTTCTCATCTGATTGATGAGAAATACAAGTTTTTCTCTTTTGATTGCCTGGAAGCAGGAACTCCAGATGATGTTAAAGCCGGCAGGAATTATTGAGAGACAGAACAGCCTTACCGCAAACGCCCCTTCCGAAACCAGACTGTCTTTCAGACCGAACAAGCTGCATACACCGGGTGCAAATACGGCAAAGAGAGCGGCAACCGCTCCGCCTAAGATAATTCCGATATTGATTCCCAGCGACACAACGCGGCTGACAGCACTTTTATTATGTTCTGCATGGAATGTTGCGCTCAACGGCTGAATCGTATCGCCGATTGCAAAGTAAACCGAAAGCGCCAGATATGACACATTCTGCACAACATTGAATTGAGCCAGCGCTCCTTCACCGCCGATATAAAGCAGAATGTTATTAACTACAACGAGAGCGATAAACTGCCCCAAATAGCCCACGGAGGATGACATGCCCGTTTTCAATGCTGAAAAAACAATTCTGAAATCGGGCTTACATGGAATAAAACGCAGTATATGCTTTTTCCCGGTAAAGTGGAATAAAAAGATAATAATGCCGACTGCCTTACCGAGAATCGTTGCATATATTGCGCCTTTTATATCAAGATGAAAGCCGAGTATAAACACAGCGCTTGCAATGACGTCGGTCAGATAGCCTATCGTAAAGCCGGCACTTGCTAATTTTTCGGCATCATCGCAGCGCACGCAGTAATAAAGCAGGAAGTATATGAAAGTCAGAGGAGCGCCGATAAACATAATGCGAAGATAATCATTGGCGTTTATCCACAGCTCGCTGCCTTCGGCTCCGGCGCCAAGCAGTTTCAGAATAAAGGGCATAAAAGCCAAACCCAAAACCGCAATTGCGATGCTGACCGCTACAGCGCAAATAAGCATATGCGAAAAGATTTCGCGCCCTTTTTTTGCGTCGCCTTTGCCGAGTGCCTGGGCATATTTAACGGATGCGCCTATGGCTATTCCTGCATCCAACACGTTATATATCATATATACAGGAGCGACAAGCGACATAGTTGCGAGTCCGACTTTGCCGAGTCTTATGCCGACAAATAAAGAATCGGCAACATCGCCGATGCCGAGACCAACGGCCGACATAATGCTGGGCCAGAAAAGCCGGCGGAACATACGGTCGGTAAACGACTTGCTCATTATATCAGCTGATTCTTTACCGATCATTGTTTCACACTGCCTTTCCATACGCGCGTCAATTCTTTGGGCCTGCGCAAAAGCTTGTGCCTGCGAAGCCCCTCAAGTCCTAAATCGTCTTCCGAATCAACGGTTTCGGTTGTTGCGGGTAATTCATTGTATAAAGCCCATTTGATAAAGCAGTCACATCTGTTATCAAGAACTTTACAAAAACATATATCGAAAATTTCGGGTGTGATAAAGGTTCCGGCTACATAAGCAATATCCTCGCCGTCTGCCTTGAAAATCCGCCCCCACATCTCAAGTAGAGAAAAGTTGCGAAGGGCTTTTTCTGCCGCGATCGTGTCGGCAAGGTCTTCGCTTTTGCGGCGTTCCTGCCAAAGCTGATTAATTATCAAAGCTCTTTCAATATTGGAGTCATCAATCGGTTCTGCTTCCCATTCTTTTGCCACGGAGCGCCCGGTATTGATCTGATGCCTGAGATATTTGTATGTTTTTCCTTTTAACTCAATCTGACTTTGTTTGTCATACAAATACGGGAACTCATCTCTGCATTCTTCAAAAACAAACCGGTCAGGATACTCTTTTTCAAGAAAAAGCTTATCCTCGTCTGTCAGCGAGGAGAAAACAAGATTATCGTAACAAAGAACGGCATCAATCAGTTCTTTTTTTGCTTTATAGTTTCCGCAAGGAAAGAGAAATGCATTTTCACCGAATGCTCCGTCCTTAACGATAAAAGCATCATCCCGTAAACAGATTTCATACTCTTCGTATTCCTGCCATGTAAACAGGGAAACAAAGTCATAAACATAAAGTGTGTTGCCGAAGGCTTTGCGGATTTCTTCAACCTTTTTCATCTGTGACAGAGAAACCGGCTCAAAAGAAAGAGGCGAAGCCACATTTTTATTCGGATTTGAAATATGACCTCACCCTTTCTGTTTCAGATTACAGTCACCAGTAATTGTAATTACTCAATGTTAAGAATGTCCGCAAATCCGGTAAAATCAAATATTTCCATATTTGTTTCATTAACATTGATAAGTTTCATTCCGCCCTTGGCAGCCATCTTTTTGTGAAGCGAAAGCATAAGCCTGAGGCCGGCGGAAGAAATATATTTAAGGTCTTTCATATCAATTATGAGTTCTTCTGCGCTGTCAAGATCCGCTTCAATCTCGGTTGTTGCCTGCGGGGTAGTGCCGGTATCAAGTTTGCCGTCAAGCATAACGGTAAGGATTCCGTTTTCAAATGTTTTTGCAATATTCATTTATAATCCTCCTAAAAAATTTTCTATTTATTATAACATAGATAGTATAAAAAGTCATTATAAATTTAATAATAAAATCAAATAAACGTAAAAATATTTTCTTTACTTTACTTAAGAATTATAATATAATTAAGTGAAATATTATAACTTGCGGAGGGTATTATGAAACGTTTGTCAAAGCTAATAACCGCATTGTTTCTCGCCGTTCTGACGGCAGCGATGGTGCCTGCTCATGTGTTTGCGGATTCACCCGACTATATAGGTGAAATAAAAATATATATAGGCGATTATAAAGAAGCAACCGGAGAAGGCTTTACCATCCTTAAGGGTGATGACGGTAAGCCCGTTGATCTCAATCAGAAGGCAGGCGGCGGACTCGGCTCAAAGGGTGAAAAAGCCGTTTATCTCGGCTATAAGACCACCAAAAATAAAAGCGAAGCCGTAACTGACCTTGCTCTTATGAATATGAAAGGCGGCTACAGGACAAAGGATTATGAGAATCTGATGAACACTCAGATGAAATCTCAGATTATTCCTCTTGTCGATTCGCTTCTTGACGCAATAAAAGAATACAGAACAAACTATTATTCCGAAAACGAGCTCAATCAAAAAAGAGCTCAGTATGTTCACGATGTTCTCAATAAGTTTACCGATGATGACTGCGGCGGAGCGGGGCTCGGCGACTTATTACTTAACGAAACAAAGTATGAAATAGGCGATAAAGCATACAACGCACTGTCTGCCGATAAAAAGAAAGAGCACGCCGATATTCTTACCATATTCGCTCAGTCAAACGGCAACGCCACCCTTATTCTCGAAAATATGATTACCAGAGCCGCCGACACCAATGACGACTTATGGATAGACCGCTTTGCGGAAATAACCTGTGACGATCTGGTTGACAGCACCGGCCTGCCGCCCACGGATGCAGAGAAAACGCTCGCAAAGCTTTATGATGACGATGCCCGGGAAATACTCGGAATGTGGACTGAGTTCCGTGAGCATATCGATAATTATGAAAACGCCGTTAAAATCCTCGAAGACGCTTCAAAAAAAGATTTTTCAGAAGATGAAGAAGCGGTAAACAAACTTGATTTTGAAACATCCACCGAAGCGCAGACGGAAGCGGCCGCAAGGGCAACAGTTGATATTCAGTATTCCGCCGAGGAACTCGCAAACGCGAGCGCCGATGTTTTCTGCAAGGAATACCTTGAATCAATCGATTATGAAGACGGCACAATGCTTGATTTCTTCATGCAGAATGAGGAAGAACTGAAAGACGATATCACCGTGTTTTATCCGTTGGTCGCCTCTCTCACCGAAGGTCAGAGAGCAGGTCTTGAATTTATAACATTGCAGGATCTTGTGATGTTTGGCTCAACAGATGAAAACGGATACCGTGAGGCTGCCGCTAATACGCTTGAGCCCACTTCTGTTTATCTGGGCGTTGACCGCGCGATTTATGAAAAGGGCGGCGTTGCGCTTACAAGCGACGCTATCCGCAATGATGTTGTTATTGAGCCGACCGACGAGCAGTCTGCCGCGCTTCACATCTGGTCGGGTATCGCGGCCGGTCTCGCACTTGCAGGCGCGGGTGTTTTCATAGCTTCATGGGCTGTAAAAAACTCAGCCGATAAAATTGTAAATACATATAACGCTACGGTCAAAAATCTTACCGACAGTATCGCAAGGCAGGAAGCGACTGTTATCAGAATGCAGCAGGCGCTTACCAAGTTCAACCAGAAAGGCTTAACGGAACTGGCTGAAACTCAGTCGAAGAATATAGCCAGTTATACAAAGAGTATTGCGAATGCACAGAAGGAACTTAAGTCACTGCCCTATGATGCGGAATTTATCAACAGAACACAGGCGCGTTCCGCTTTCTGCAGCAAGCTCAGAATCGGCGCTGCGGTTTTCACAGCCGTAATGGTTGCCGTGACAGCCGCACTGCTCTACTATGATTATCAGCAAATGAAGGAATACTATAATGTGGAGTTCACTCCGCAGCCCCGTTATATTGTTGAAGAAAAAGATCTTATCGGATATAACGCAAAAGGCGAAAAGATTGTTCTTAAAAACCAGTCCGCTTATTACAAAATTGTTGACTGTAACAGAACCGCGAACGCAGAGTTCTATAAACTGCTCGGCACGGGCAATGACCTTAACGGCGATGTCGGCAGGCAGTGGCTTTCTCTTTACGCGGTTAAGAAAGATCTTATGCCGCCGGTTCTCGCCTCCTCGCTCAAAGTTGTGGTTGACAGTGCAAATGTTCCTGCAGGCTACAAAACGGGTATCCATATGTTCGGCTCAGGTGCCGCGTTCAACCTTAACAGCAGTCTTTACGACTGGGCCGATGATGCTCCGGAAGTGTTTATCTATTTTATGACCGAAGACTCATCCGCAAACTCATCCGGCTCAAGTTTCACCCCGGGAACAGTCGCAATAACGGGCGGAGCAGGTCTTGCTGTCGGCGCGCTTGCAACAGCGCTCGGTATGAAATCAACCGGCAAAAAGAAAAAGGCAGGACAGGTATGAGTTTATTGAATACGTGGCTTGTGCTCACCGCCGGAGCGGAGCTTTCCGGCACCCTGCGATACTCATCTCCCACAGCATGCGCACATACTGTTACAGTCACCGAGGCGGACGGTACCGTACACAACCAAACTGTTACCCCAAATGCATCCGGCTTTATTGAGACCGATCTGGCGGGAGCCGTTTCGGTAGTAATCAGGTAACGACACACATAATAAGAGAGTCTTGTGAAAAAAGAACATTTTGAAATATTTGCTTACAGCTGTAGTTTTAATGGGAATTCTGCTCATCGGATGTAGCGCAAAAGGCATAAACAGAAAGAGGTATAATATATGAGCTATTGTTATTGTGGGGAAATGCTATGAAGATTTTAAACAAAAAACTCATTTCTTTACTGCTTTCGCTGATACTTGTTATCGGCGTGATGCCCTTTGCCGCGTTGCACGCTTTTGCGGCCAATGCTTCCGATCTGGAAGGATTGCTTAAAACCGTTAACAACGGCGGCAATGTAAAAATGACAAATGATATTTCTCTGACGGAGATACTTATCATCCCATCGGGCAATACTGTCACTCTTGACCTGAACGGCAAAACGCTTGACAGGGGGCTGCAGGGTGCGCAGAGCAGAGACCACGGCGGAGTTATCCGTGTTGAGCCCGGCGCAACGCTGACTGTTAAAGACTCTTCGGGCACAAACTCGGGCACAATCACAGGCGGTGCATCTTTCAACGGCGGCGGCATCTGCAATCACGGCACGCTTTATTTTGAGGGCGGCACGATTTCTGGCAACAGGTCCAGCCATTCTCACTACGGAAACGGCGGCGGCATTTTCAATTCCGAGTATAACGGCTCAAAGGCTACGCTTTATCTTAAAGGCGGCGTTATAACAAATAACGAAGCGAAAAACGGCGGCGGCGTTTATAACGGCACAAACGGCACCGTAATTATTGAGCAGGCTGTGGTAACAAAAAAAGTCGGCATTCTTTCAAAAACCACTTATACCAATATTAAGATTACCGGCAATAAAGCAACCAAGGATGGCGGCGGCATCTTTAACGGAAACGAGCTGACCGTCAGCGGAGCTCCCGAAATATATGAAAACGATCAGTATGATTTATATCTTGCCTCCGGCAAAAAGATAAGCTTTGCAGGGGAGCTTGGCAGCACACAGAAAATCAGAATCAAAGCCGCCGGAAACAATCCTGTCATTACAGGGGATTATTCAACATATAACACCAAAAGACCGTCAGAGGTTTTTGCCAGTGTTGATACAAGCTATGTTCCCGTTTTCTCGGCATCTGAAAACGGCGAAATAATGCTCAAAAACGACAGCAAGACAGTTGTTCAGATTTATGAGAATAAAAAGCTTGTTAAAATTGAGGAATTTGACAGCCCTGCAGACGCCTGGGACAAGGCATTGAGCTATGCCGGGGAAAATACATATACCTCGGGCGTTTCCAATGAAGAGTCCGTTGCGGAAATCACGCTCGGCTCAAACTGGGATGCCGGTAAGTGCCTTTACACAGGTAAAAAGAAAAATATAGTTGTTGACCTGAACGGCTTTTATATCAGGCGCGACGGTAAAAAGACCACAAACGGCAGCGTATTCAATGTCGGCGATTACGCAATGCTTACAATAACAGATTCAAACCCCGGTTCGAGCGGCTATTCCGGCCATAACGGCGGCGTTATTGCCGACGGCAACGCCAAGGACAGCGGCAGCGGAATCGTTCTTCAGAATTATGCCAAGTTTTATATGGAGGGCGGCACGGTCTATAACTGCAAAACCGACCTTCACGGCGGCGGCGTATATACCGCGGGCGAGCACACAACCGTTAATCTGCAAAACTGCACGATTGATGCCTGCCTTACCAAAGACAGCGGTGACGACTGCCACGGCGGTGGCATCTGCATCAAAAACGCAGACAGCGTCTTCATTAAAGATGTAACTGTTAAAAACTGCCACGCCGAGGATAAGGGCGGCGCTCTTTACCTTCGCGAAAAGCCCCGCAATGTTAAGCTGGTAAATGTTACTTTTGAAAAGAACTATGCCGATGACGGCGGCGGAGCAATTTTCATTGACGATATAAGCGACGACACCGCATTCAGATTTGAAGCGGAAAAATGCACTTTTACAAACAATAAAGCAAACGACAACGGCGGCGCTGTTAATGTCAGAGACGATGATGAATACGGCAACAGAAACGCTACCATATTCCGCGACTGCACATTCACCGGAAACGAAAGCACAAAATACGGCGGAGCTATAGAGGTTAATGACAACGGTGTTGTCCTTTCCGGCGGAACGATTACAAACAACAAGGCCTCAGGCAAAGGCGGCGGCGTTTATGTTGAGGGCGAATATGACATAAGCGTTTCGGGCAAACTGATTATCAAGGACAACGACGGGCAGGGAAATTACGATAACCTCTGCCTTGAGGAAAAGAGCGGCGACAAAGCCTGCTGCTACTGTGCAGGGCTTTACAAGGGCTCTGAAGTCCATATCAGCACCTCAAACAACAAAACAGGCTTTGCACTCGTTAAGAATGTAAATGAGAAACAGGCGGATTATTTCAAAATTGACAAGGGCAGTCTTGAGTTTAAAAAGACCGGCACGGGCTCTGCGGCGCTGGTAACCGCAAGCCTTTTCGGCGGAGGCACAGGTAAAGTGATAGCAATATTTGCGGTTGGCTTTATAGCATTGGCTGCAGCCGCAATCATAATCAAAAAGAAGAAAGGAGGCGGCAACGTTGACAATACAGATGAAGACGAATAAAATCACAAAATGCCTTGCGGCACTGCTGAGCATATTGCTGGCGGCTCTTATCGGCTTTGCCGGCTCCGTTCAGCTGATTGCAAGGGCGGCCGAAGAGGTCTTATATGTTGAGGATGTTCAGCTTGCAGTTGTTGACTCCGGCAGCGGTGCCAAATCAAGAGCTCAAAGAGCGGTCGGCAATGATTATATTATTGCCGAAAAAGTTGAGCTTAATCCCGGCACCGATACAGGCAAGGATGTTTATCTCGCTTATAAAACAACAACCAATAAGGATATGGCAATCCGCGATATCAAACTTATGAGCATGGACAGCGGCTACACTGTCTATGATTATAACGATATGATTGATTATCTGCGCTCTCAGAATGCCGGCAGGGCTCAGGCGTTTGCGGAATCGGCAAAGGGTTTCGTTGAATATTATAATGCCGGAAGCCCCAGAGCGATTGACGCCTATAAAGCGCTGAATCTTTTCAGAATAAACAAAGAAGGCAAAGATCTGCTCGGTGATTATATCGTTGAAGGAAAGGCCGATCAGTCTTTCTTCTCGGATTTGATTGTCAAGGCAAACACCCAGGCAATCAATGCCGTTATTGGCTTTATCAATATCGGTCTTACACCCTATCTCAATGAATATGATGAGCAGTCAGGCGAGATGATAACATCGGACTGGGCAAGCACTGTCTCGCAAAGCGAGCTCTGGCAGAAATATGACGCCGGTCTTACAGCCGATGAGGGCATAGCGCTTGACAAGCAGTATAACGATATTGCCCGCGAGCTTTTCCATCAGATTCAGGATTTCACCACCCTTTATGAAAACGCCCGCGCGCTTGCCGGCGAAAATTATGAAAACCTGAATCTTGACACTAACGGCGATATTGACGACGCGCCCGAGGCGATGGAAAACACGCAGTCGGAAGATACCGGCCTTTCATACATTGTTTGCTATGAAAAGCTCAATGAATACAATCTGAACGAAGAAACAAAACTCGGAGACTGGTTCCTTGAGCTCGGCCATCATACATCCGATAATATTGACTTAAGGCAGCTTTATCCCATCATTGACGCCATGGGTGAAAAGCAGGCATATATAGTTGAAACCGGCGGAATTATTTCGGCTGTTTTCAACCTTGCGAAAAACGAGCACATTGATGAAATCGATAAAATGATTTCCGATGTCAAGAAGGAAGTAAAATCCATTGACGGCAAGGAAACGCTCTACATATTTGACAACCATGACGACGATTTTATTGAGTGGTCAAGGTTTGCCGTTACCAACGAATCCTACCGTCAGTCGGCGGCCACAAATCCGGTGGACCGCACATCCTTCTGGTGGGACGACTTTTACAGCGTGTATTATCCCGCTTACACAATGGTCAGCTTTATTCTCGGCGCTGTTTACGCCGCGATAGGCGTGGTGGCGATAGTCGCCTTTGTGGGTGGCTTTGTTACCGGCCTTATGGCAAGCGCATGCGCGGTGCTGTCTGTTATCAGCGCCGTTCTCATGAATATTTTCAATGCCATCTGCTGGCTGAATACTGTCGCGGGGGCGGTTTTCTCAATGGTAACAATGGCTGTAACTCTCGTTATCGTAATATTTATGTTTGTTAACCTTTTGATTCAGGAATTCAAAAAGGTTGTAAAGTCCGAGTTCCAGTCCGAGAAACCCGATTATATTATTGATACGCGCGAAAACGGCAAGGAATCTATCAACGTCCTTTACGAATGTGTAAGAGACGATTATTTTAAAAATGTGCAGGATGTTAACGCCTCAAAGCAGTGGAAATGGACTGTAATGGCTGTTACCAGAGATCCCCGTGTCGGCAGTCCCATTGTAGCGGATGAAAACGGCAATGTTTTCAAGCAGGTCAACGGCAATGCCGCTTTTCAGACCGGTTATGAGAGCGTAAGATATTTCGGCGAGCGCAACCCCGGTGATTTCAACGCTTACTGCGAAAAGAATACTGTCAGCGGCGCTTATCTCCATTATCATACGGAAGAATCAGTTAAAAGCTACGTTCCTGAAGAAACCACCGAGCCCGAAGCTACAGAGCCGGCAAAAGAAGAAAACAACGCCGGAAGCAGCACCGAAAACAAACCTGCCGCAAAAGAGGTAAATTATATTTCCGATATTGTTGTGGCCATTGCTGCTACTCCCGAAAAGGCGAGAAACGAGATTATCAGAAGAGAAACAAAAACTTATGTTTTTGATCATAATCTGTCGCCGAATCAAGAATTTGCAACTTATATCGGCTACTCGCTGACTACCAAAGTCGAGAATGCCGTTACCGATATACGCATCGCGACGAATGTCGGTCAGTCGCAAAGTTCAAATAAGATATTATACGGAAATGCGGAATATGTTTATTCCCATATTATCGGTTGGGATACAGGCGAAGGCAGCAAGCAGGGAACTCCGACCTGTGACGCGCTCTATTACACAAAAGATTCAAAAGCGGGCGACCCGATTCCCGCCGATAACCTTATGACAACACAGAGTTTAACCGAGGTCGGCGAGGATTCCGAATGGATTCCCGTATCATTTTTCGGAAACGATCAGCCGTATAATTTTGATAACGCTTTCTACAATAAGTTCACTACACTTGAATGGTACAACTGCTACTGGTCGAAAGAGGATAATTATCTGAACAGTATGCCGAGCAGTTATCTCTACTTCAAACCTGAAAACGCGAAAAAAAGCGGCACGAAGTATCTTTCGGGCATCTTTTTCGCGGGCGGTTATGATAATAACGACACATTGTTTGACGATATCGGCGGCGATTCTCCGCAGCTGATTTCAAAACTTCTTCTTAATGAAAAAACAAAGGATGTGGGAATAAGTCTGTCCTATTCAATAGGTGACAGAAAGTGGGGCAAGATGTATAATGACATCAACCTGAGACTTCTCTATACATGGTCTTATTACCCCAAACGCGCGCTCACGAATATCGTGGCCTATCAGGGCGATTCTTACAGCACCTCCCTTCCTTATACTTTGAGTAAGCCCCTTGACGGCGTTCAGCAGAGCTTTGTTGCCGCCACCAATCTCCAGCAGCAGTTCCTCAACCCGAATGACGGCATGGCACGTTTTGCCATGCCCGGCAACACTATCAGAAACAGTAACGGATGTGTCTATGAAGACAGTTATCATGATTGGGAACTGGCGAGGGATTTCAACAGCACTCGTACCGATGTGTTGCCGGAAGGTGTTCCTTTCGGTTACAAAAAGGCGCACTTCCTTCCCACGGCGGCCTATGTCTGCGGCCCGGTAGAGGGTAAAGAACCGCTCAAGCTTGAGGATGTTATTATCTCCCAGACTATGCTGGCTCCCACCTATGAAGACGGAATTTATCGTTACACGCTCGATGAAGTCGGATGGGATACGGATTACACATACTCCGAAACACGCGAAGCACCCGACGGCAAAATCTGCACACTTGAACCCGATACTCATAAATACAATAACGGCAGAAAAGAAGCTGTCGGCGATTTCAAACCCGTTGTGGATATAAAGAATCCCAACTCGCCTGATCCCTTCAATTTCTCTTATCCGAGAGCGCTTAACAGCAAAAACAATCTGTTAAGAGAAACTCAGCCCTGTTATATCTACATCAGAGGAAAGAAAACTGAAAAGCAGAAATACATTTCTTCGCTTTCCGTCGGCGCTTATTCAAGGGCGCAGTTTAAAAAGGACAATCCCAGCCAGGACGAAAAGCTGGCGGATTCAATTGCCGAAGGCACCGCAATGTTTGCAGCAGCAAGCGGCTGCAAGGACGAAATAATTATCTTTAACATTGCCGCTGCAAACCAGAATAACGCTTGGTATAACTGGCAAAAAGACGGCGTGAGTCAAACGAAACCGCCCGAAAATGTTCCTGCCGCGTATATCGGCGTCAGCAGAACAGATGACCCGAAACAGGCAATTACAGGTGTTATTCTTTATGAGCATAATGAAATGATTGCGCCTAACCAGATAACAGTAAATAAAGTGAAATACACCTGCGCCGGCAGCACCATGCCGATTATAATGAACGGCAAAAAGTATTTCCTTTATTACTCCAAAAACGCCGGTGATTCTGTCGGTTTCCCCATTGAGGATATAATGATTGACACCACTCCGGTTGTTGCAGGCTATGCCACAAACCTCTGCGCCGATAAAGACAGCACAGAGCCTTACGGCAACCCCGATCTGCCCTTCTATATTCATACAAAGTATACAGCTGAAGGCGATTTCTTCAATAAGCTGTATATCGGCAGAGGCGAAACGAAAAAGCAGGCCATGGCTGATCTGCTTTCGCAGGGATGCACAGATTCCCTTGATATTGACCTTAATACCGGCATAACCGGCAAAACAATTCTGCTCGGCTACCGCAGAGGCTATATCAACTGGGACGAAGTCAACTCCAAGACAACTGTTGATGAAAGGAAAGATGAAATAAAGGCACAGACAACAGAGGCTATTTACGATATTGTTATAACCCGCGGCGAACCGTTCCACGCTGAAGGCATTGTGAGAAACAATATTTACTATTACCCGGTCGGCACATCTGCTCTTGATGCTGACCTTAACGGAGCAGAAGGGTATGAGCTTTATATGTATTATGCATCGCCCTATTACTCGGCGGATTACAACAAAAAGAACAACGCCTCAACCCTTTTGCCGCAGAATGTTTTCACCGGTTATTTAACGCATCTTGCCTTTAGCGAAAGCGACAGGGTTCCTTATAATGAAACGGTCTCTGTTTCGTCAGACGGTCAGGATAATATGCCCTGGGAATATGTGATGCAGGCAGATAACGCCGCTCCCGTTGACCTTAATGACGGCGCTGTCAGCTATTCGCCGCATCACGCAAAGGATATCCGTATTTCAATGTTTGCGCAGCGCTCCGATGGCAGCGTTAAACCGTCCGGTGAAATTACCGGAGGTTTTGTTAAAGAAAGATATGCTATCGGTGATTTGTACGGTAAATAAGTTTTGGAGGGAATTAAAATGAAAAAAGTATCAAGAATTATTATTTCGGTTGTTCTCGCTGTGCTGACCGCAACTCTGCTTTCGGCGCAGGTGTTTGCAGACTCTCTGCCCGATTACATCAGCGAAGTTAAGGTTTTTGAGGGCAGCTACGACAGCGCCTCAAAAGAGG
>Ga0310696_10001776_pt1 | contig 30315 bp, 25 predicted proteins | sample AusTroGonzalo_MG_4_FD_203885 | JGI IMG/M metagenome (GOLD analysis project Ga0310696, IMG submission 203885) | Bovine rumen microbial communities from tropical cattle in Woodstock, Queensland, Australia - Gonzalo_02 (v2) (version 2) | ecosystem: Host-associated > Mammals > Digestive system >... | reverse complement strand
CCATCCGCCGCTATCCAGACCTAATGGTGCACCGGCTGCTGGATCGCTACTTAGCGCACCAACCGTCAGTGAACAAAGAGCAATACGAGGACTACTGCAAGCACTGCTCCGACATGGAACGGCAGGCGATGGAGGCCGAGCGAAACTCCATCAAATACAAGCAAGCCGAATACCTTGCCGACAAGATCGGACAGGAATTCGACGCAGTGGTGTCGGGCATCTCCAAGTGGGGCGTCTATGCCGAGCTGAAAGATTCTCACTGCGAAGGCCTGATTCCGATGCGCTCCTTCGACGACGACTTCTACTACATCGACGAAGAAAACTATACGCTCGTGGGGCTGCACCACGGCCACTCACTGCGTTTCGGCGACCCAATCCGCGTGCGTGTGGTGGCGGTGGACATCTTGAAGCGAAGAATGGATTTTGAACGGGTGCTTTAACCTTTGCCCTCTGACCTTTCGGTCACATATCCTCATTTCTGATTACTCCAAATGTTGCGAATCCCTATTCTTGGGTATTATCGCAACATGGGGACTTTTACACTTTTGCATGCTTTAATGTATGATTATGAATAAAAAAATTCTATTTATTCTTATTAGCATGCTATTCTCTGTGGCTCAGATGGTTAGTGCACAAGAGAACCTTGACACAGTCAAAACGGAAAGTGCCGGGAAAGGCAAATCATTAGGAAAACTCTCCATCGGTGGGTACGGTGAGGCAGTTTACAAATACAACTTCTTCAGTGACAATGTTTTCCGCTATTCACATGCATCCAACTATGCGAATTCCAAAGGGCATGGGCGAATCGATTTGCCTCATGCCGTCATCATGCTCGGCTATGACTTCGGACATGGATGGAGTTTCAATACGGAGATCGAGTTTGAGCACGGCGGCACCGAATCTGCGGTGGAAGTGGAGGCCGAGGAAACGGGTGAGTTCGAAAAGGAGATTGAGCGTGGCGGTGAAGTGGCGCTTGAGCAATTCTGGCTTCAGAAGGCGTTCTGGGGTGGCAAAATGAACATTCGTGCCGGACACATGGTCGTGCCCGTCGGCGGCACCAACTATGCCCATTTGCCAAACGAGTTTTTCGGTGTCTACCGGCCCGAAGGCGAGAACACGATTATCCCCTGCACGTGGCATGAGACCGGCATCGAAATTTGGGGACGCATCAAGGGTTGGCGCTACGATGTGATGCTCATTCCGTCGCTAAACTCCAGTATGTTCAATGTCTCCGGTTGGGTCCACGACGGCTCCGCCTCCCCTTACGAATTTCGGATCGCTAACAATCTGGCCGTGGCCGCCCGTGTAGACAATTACAGCATCAAAGGGCTGCACATCGGCATCAGCGGATTTGTAGGCAACACCTTCCGCAACGACATCATCACCGACGAAGGTTCCTCTCGCTATAAAGATGTCCGCGGCACATTAGCTATCGGTGGATTGGATTTCAGTTACAAGACAGGAGGCTTGGTGCTGCGTGGCAGCGGTCTTTACGGATATCTCTCCGACTGCGAACTCATCTCCGTTTATAATTCCACCCTCCCCCACAGCGCTCAGGCTCCATACCCGCAAACCCTTGTGGGGCAATCGGCATGGAGCGCAGGTGGTGAAATTGGTTACGACCTCTTCCACCACCACAAGAATCCCAAGATGGACCGCCACAAACTCTATCTTTTCGCCCGTTATGAGTACTATGATTCATATATCCCGGGCCACAACATGACCGACTATGCCTGGACAGACCGCCATTGCATCAGCGGCGGCCTCAACTACAGCCCCATAAAGCAAATCACCATCAAGGCCGAGGGAGGCATACGTCTGCTCAAATCCCAATACAACCAAGAGCCGTGGTGCGCCCTCGGCATCACCTGGGCGGGGATGTTCGAGCGGGAGTTCCACAAACGGTAATGCGTGCTCTTGCGAGTCGGGGATTCCGGCCTCCTATTGTCGGCCGGAATGGTGCCGTGATAACAAACCTCAGACTTCCCGACACGCGTCAATCCAGGGCGAAGCGCGGAAACGTCCTGAAACTTCCAAAAAGGGCTGAAAGCCCGACCTATACTAACCTAGGGTGAACGAAGTGAGCCCTAGGACATAAGAAACAAACTAAAACAATATAAATATGAAAAAAACAATCATCGCCACCCTCGTGGCAATCGCAATCCTCGCCGTGGGCTGCAAGCACGGCGAAGGCAATCTGGTCAATGAAAAGCAGAAACAGGTCATCGAGCAGTACGTGGATCACACGATTGCGCCGACCTACTCGAATCTCGCCAATTACACCGACCAGTTGGTCATCGACCTGAAAGCTTTCAAGGCCAGCCGTTCCCAAAGCGACCTGAACAAGGTATGCGAAACCTTCCTGACCGCCCGCGCGTGGTGGGAGAAGAGCGAGGCTTTCCTGTTCGGTGCCGCCTCCGACTTCGGCATCGACCCGCACATCGACTCCTGGCCCCTTGACGTGGATGCCTTCAACAACCTGATGAACAGTCCGAACATGCTTGCCGCACTGGCGGGTGAGGACGGCGACGTGGTAGCCGGCGAGCAACTTGGCAACGCCCTGCTCGGATTCCACGGTATCGAGTACATCCTCTTCAGTAACGGCCAGGTGGAGAATGCCGACAACATCTCCGACATGGAGGTGACATATGCTGTAGCGGTAGCCGGCGACCTTCGTAACCGTTGTTTCCAGCTCGAAGTCAGCTGGCTTGGCGACAACGCTCCGCAATCCCACAGAGAACTTGTGGAAGAGTTGGAGTTTAACTCTTCGGTTAACGGCGGTGTCCTCAGCTACGGCGACAACCTTAAAACCGCCGGCAATCCGGGCAGCACATACGCCAGCACTGTAACGGGGCTTATGGCCATCGTGGACGGCTGCAAAACCATCGCCGACGAGGTAGGCACCTCCAAAATAGGCAAGCCCTACAACGGCGAAGACGCCAACTACATTGAGTCCCCCTATAGCCAGAAATCTATCGACGACTTCTACGACAACATCCTCAGCATCCAGAACGCCTACTACGGAGGTATTGAGGGGCAACGCAACGACAAACTATCCTTGCACGTATACGTAAAGAAGATGGATTCCAAACTCGACAGCGAGGTGGAAGACGCCATACAAAACGCCCTAAACAAGATTAGCGCCATGCCACGTCCCTTCGTGAACCACTACACCGACCCCAAGAATGCCGAAGCCATCGAAGCATGCCAAGCCCTCGACGAGGTGCTGTCAAAGGTGAATGAGGCGTTACGGACCTACGAAGAATAGACTTGAGACTTAAGACTTGAGACTTTCTTTAAAAAAAAATTCCTTAAGCAGCCTCGAAGAGGCAAAACGCGCAAAGCGCAAATAACCCCACACAAGGCGTATGCCGCAGTGTGGGGCCAGCCTCGAAGAGGCAAAACGCGCAAAGCGCAAATAACCCCACATAAGGCGTATGCCGCAGTGTGGGGATCTGAACAGAGCCACACAAGCGAAGCGCAGTGTGGGGTTACAACAAAAACGAAAAAAAAATGAAAAGAACCTTAATCATCATCTTAGCAGTCGCACTATTCGCGGGCTGCCACAAACCCGAGAACAACGAGATGTCGTGGATCGAGGAGGAAACCTATGCCGGCGGCAAGTTAGGCACAACCTTCAACAGTTCTTCGTCTGCATACGAGGACCCAACCCCGGCAGTCAACGACATTGCCGCGTTCAAGTACGGTGAGTACCTCTTCGAACGCGACTTCAACATCAACACCCCACCGTTCAACGGTCTGGGGCCGCTCTACATCCGCAGTTCCTGCATCGCCTGCCACCCCGGCTACGGTCATGGTAAGCGCATGGACCGCTACGCCGCCGGCGACTGGGGCAACGGCTATCTATTAGTGGTTACCGACCAGAACGACAACTACGTGTCGTCGCTCACCGGCATGCCGCAGACCAAGGCCGTGCCGCCCTTCAAAGCACCCATCGATGAGAGCCAGATAAACATCAGTTGGCTGGATTATACTGACGAGTGGGGCAACCGCTTCCCCGACGGCGAAACCTACAGTCTGATCTACCCCGAGGTGACCATTCCCGCCTCGGCCTACTACGTACCTTTGGAGTCTAACGGCCAGCAAATACCCTACGGCAGCGAGATTGTGCGTTTGGAGTCCACTATCGGCATTTACGGCACCGGCCTGCTTGACGCCATCCCTGATGACTCATTGAAGGCACAATACCTCAGAGAGTACAATGCCGGTGCGAATCTAAACCCGGCCATGTGGGCCGGCACGGATTGGGCCACGACAGGGCTTTATGGCAAGACCAACCATCCGAAGCGCTTCACCTACGCCTGCTCCCGCGGCCCGCTGCAGGACGGTCCTGGGGCTAATGCCATCTGGAATATCACCAACGTGACGCGCGGCGACCGCCGCTATCACTACATGACCGAGACCTACGCCCGCGTAGCCTCCCAAGACCCCGATGTGCAGGCATTGTTTTACACGTACTTTCCCGAGTATAATGTCACCGGCAATCCAGAGACCGACATCTACAACTATCTGATGAACAAGAATTTGCCCGCCGAAATGAGCAACGACGACTACGTCAACCTGATGGTCTGGCATAGAGGGCTGGCCGTTCCTGCCGCCCGCAACCTCAGCGATGCGACTGTGCAAAAGGGGCGCAAAATCTTCCGTGAGATTGGCTGCGCCACCTGCCACCGTCCGAGTTGGACCACCGGTCCCGACCGCTTCACCGACCCCAACGGATTTTTCACCACGGGTGACCAGCGCCTGCCACGCTACCCCAACCAGAAAATCTGGCCCTACACCGACATGGTGCAACACCGACTCTGTATGAAAAACGACATCCGCACCGGATGGTGCCGCACCACCCCGCTTTGGGGACGAGGGCTCTCCACCATCTGCACCGGCTCCAGCGACCGAATGCACGACTGCCGCGCCCGTAATGTCATCGAAGCCATCATGTGGCACGGCAGCAGCCAAAGTGACGCCCGCTGGACTGTGGAAAAATTCCGCAACCTCAGCAAGGAGGAACGCGATGCCGTCGTAAAATTCATCAATGCCATATAATGGTGAATGGTTAACGGTTAAAGGTTAATGCTGTTTATTAGTTTATTAGTTTATTTGTTTATTTGTTTATTAGTTTATTTGTTTATTTGTTAATTCGTTTAATTGCTATTTACAAATTACTATTCACAAATTAGTAGTGTTGAATTATTTTTAAAATATTGTCGTAACTCATTGTATTTTAATACATTGTAAACTTTTCTCAATTTTTCGATTTGAAATTAATTCCGTTTTGCGCACAACAAGTGCGGTCGCGAAAATTCCCCTTCTGATTTCAGAAGGGGTGCCCGAAGGGCGGGGTAGTAATATAAAAGATTGGCCGATAGGCCATCCGTATGTTTGGCAACAGTTTGATGGCCTTTGTGATGCCCCTACCCCGGCCTGCGGCCACCCCTTCCCCAGGGAAGGGGAATTGGGCTCGCGCCGTCACTGCGTGCGGACTGGATGGGTATAGCTCCAATGCGAGTGTGTAATCGTAATGCCTTGTCTCTCTACAAATTTAATATCTTTGCAACCCTTAAAACCCTTAAACTGCTAAACCGCTAAACTACTAAACCGCTAAACCATTAAACCTCTAAACCTCTAAACCTCTAAACCTCTTTAATCATTAACCCTTAAACCTTTAAACTTTAATATGAGATACATCCTCTCCAGCCTAACCATAGCCCTCATCGCCGCCATGGCCGCGGGCACCGTTGTGGAAAAATTCCACGGCAACGACTATGCGCTGAGCCATGTCTACGGGTCGTGGTGGTTCGTCGGACTGTGGGCACTGGCTGCCATCGGCATGGTGGTCATGCTCGTGCTGCGGAAGGCGTGGAAACGACCCGTGGTGTGCGCCCTATACAGTGCCCTGCTGCTCATCCTGCTCGGAGCCCTGCTGACCATGACCACCGGACAGCACGGCGAAATGACGCTGAAACCCAGTGTGGACACCAACCAGTTTACCATCGAAAAGCACGGAAAAAGCCAAACGGAAACCTTGCCGTTTTCCCTGACGCTCAACCGTTTCGAGGTTGAAACCTACCCAGGCACACACACGCCGATGGACTTCGTGAGCTATCTCCAAATCCACGACGGCGGAACAACCACCGACGCTATCATCTCGATGAACAACATCCTGAAATACCGTCATTACCGCTTCTACCAAAGCGATTATGACGAAAAGGGCAACTCGGTGCTGGCCGTGGCACACGACCCCTGGGGAGTCGGCGTGACATACGCGGGCTATATTCTGCTGCTCGCCGCCATGATCGGACTTTTATTCGAACGCAACGGACAGTTCCGGACGCTGCTGCGGAAGATTGCCGGGAAACCCGCTGCGTTGTTGGTGGTTATCCTGCTGTGCACCGTCCCGCCCGCCCAAGCCAACGAGAAACCCCGCACGCTGCCACGGGAAAGCGCCGATATGATGGGACAGCTTTACGTGATGTACAAAGGACGTGTCTGTCCGCTGCAAACCCTCGCCAAGGATTTCACCACCAAACTATACGGAAACGCCTATTATCGGGGATATACCCCCGAACAGGTTCTCAGCGGCTGGCTGTTTTACACCGAAGAGTGGCAGAATGAGCCAATTCCCCGCATAGAGCGTGACCTGAAACGGAAAAAAGTCAGGGAAGCCGAAGAGAAGAGACAACTTATCAACATGTTGCAGAACGGTCAGTTGCTCAAAATCTTTCCCCACACCGACAGTGCAAACACTGTAACCTGGTTTTCGCAGAACGACCAGTTGCCTTTGGACATCCCTGACGACGAGTACCTTTTTATCCGTAAACAACTGAGTCTCTGCAAAGAATATACGACATTAGGCGATTTTAACGCTCTAAACGAGGTATTCATCAAGACCAAAATCTATCAGAAAAAATACGCCCGAGAACAGGTGCAGCCCGATGCACAATACCGTGCCGAACGGATTTACAACCGGCTCACCGCAGGCCGCTGGTTAGCTATCGTGACCATCACGCTGGGGTTAGTCTGCTTCGCTGCCGCCATGATTTGTCTCGGGAAAGGGCGAAAACTTCCCAAATCCGTCCGTGCAATCGCTCTAGTGTGGATGTCGTTGCTATGCGTGTATTTGGCGTTAGTATTCATCCTTCGCTGGATTGCCGGCGGCCACGTGCCGATGGCAGGCAGTTTCGACTCCATGAACCTGCTTGCGCTGAGCATTTGTATCATAACGCTGATTATTACGAAGGTAGAGACGCGCCATGGCACGTCTCTACAAAACACCGGAAATAATTACGAGATTGCCCTCCCTGCCGGGCTGCTGATGACCGGCATCGTGTTGCTCGTGCAGATGATGGGCGGTTCCAACCCGCCTGTCACCCATCTGATGCCGGTGCTCTCATCACCGCTGTTGAGCCTGCACGTCACCGTCATCATGATTGCCTACGCCCTTCTGTTCTTCATTATGCTGAACGGCATCAGCGCGGTTATCATACGCCTTACACAACCTTCGAACACCGCCTGTCTGGAACGTTTGCGCGACATCAGCAGCATTATGCTTTACCCTGCGGTGGTACTGCTTGCGACGGGCATCTTTATCGGCGCGGTGTGGGCTAATATCTCTTGGGGCACCTACTGGTCGTGGGACCCGAAAGAGGTGTGGGCGCTCATCACGCTGCTCGTTTATGTCCTCCCGCTCCACAGTCGAATTTTCACAAAATTCGAGCGTCCCGTCTTTTTCCATCTCTATTGCATTCTGGCTTTCCTGACAGTGCTCATCACCTACTTCGGCGTCAACCTCATACTGGGCGGAATGCACAGTTATGCTTAATTGATTAAAGATAGAAAGTAGAAAAAATGTACTTTTGCCGCCGAATTGCCAATGGCAATCGTAATCTTTAACAATTAAACCCTAAACATCGAACCAATATGTTAGAAAAGACCATCAACGAAGACATCAAAACCGCAATGTTGGCACGTGATTCCCAGAAACTCAACGCATTGCGTGCAATCAAATCGGCTATTCTTCTGGCCAAGACCCAAAAAGGCGGCAACGCCGAATTGGATGAGGAAACCGAAATCAAGATTCTGAAACAACTGGTGAAGCAGCGTCAGGAGTCGGCGGAGACCTACCGTGCACAGAACCGCGAAGATTTGGCCGCCGAAGAGGAGTTCCAACTTGGAGTCATCAAAACCTATCTGCCACAAATGCTTGGTGAAGAAGAGATTGAGGCTACCCTGAAGTCCATCATTGCCGAAAATGGGTTCAGCGGAATGAAGGACATGGGCAAGGTGATGGGCATAGCCACCAAAACTTTCGCCGGCAAAGCCGACAACAAGATGGTGTCCGACATTGTGAAACGGCTTTTGGCCCAATAACAATGCGTTACTATATTGTGGCTGGGGAGGCCTCCGGCGATCTTCACGCCTCCAATTTAGTCAAGGCCATCCAAGAAAAAGATGCCGATGCCGTGTTTCGCGGATGCGGCGGGGATCTCATGAAAAAGGCTGGTGCAGAGTTGCTTATGCACTACAAAGACATGGCCTTCATGGGATTCTGGGAAGTGTTTGTGCATCTTTTCACCGTACTCGGCAACATCAAGCGATGCAAGGCCGACATCCTCGACTGGAAGCCGGATGTCCTCGTTCTGGTGGACTATCCGGGGTTCAACCTGCGCATCGCCAAATTCGCGAAAATACACAACATCAAGGTTGTTTATTACATATCCCCGCAGATCTGGGCATGGAAAAAAGGCCGTATCAAACAAATCCGTCGAGACGTTGATGAGATGATGGTCATCCTGCCCTTTGAAAAGCCGTTCTATGCCGAGCACGGAATGGACGTCCACTACGTGGGCCACCCCCTTCTGGACGCTGTGAGCCGCGACCTGCCCGAGCAACCGGAAGTTCGCAACTTCAGGAAAGACAACGGATTGGACGACCGTGAGATCATTGCACTGTTGCCCGGAAGCCGCCGGCAGGAGGTCAACGCACTGCTGCCCAAGATGCTGCAAATGTCAACCCTGTTTCCGCAGTACCAGTTTGTGGTTTCCACCGTTTCATGGTTGCCTAAAGAATTGTACGACAGACATTTGCATTCTCATTTCCATCCCGTAGAGACGGGGCATGCCCCGTCTCTACAAAATGGCAACGTGCAGGCGACCCATAACGTCCGCACCGTCAGCAGCAACACCTACGCATTGGTAGCCAACGCCAAAGCGGCCATCGTAGCCTCCGGCACGGCCACACTTGAAACGGCCATGATCGGCACACCGCAAGTGGTTTGCTATGCCGGCAGCGAGATTTCATACTTGATAGCCAAGCATTTGATTTCAGGGATCAACTACATATCCCTGCCCAACCTCATCATGGATGCGCCCGTGGTGACAGAACTCATCCAACATGACTTCAATACAGAACGATTGGAAAAAGAACTGCGCCTCATTACGGAAGATGTAAACCACATTTCCAAAATGAAAGCGCAGTATAGGGAATTATACCAAAAACTCGGCAACGGCTCCGCCTCGGCCAAGGCAGCAGAAGTGGTGGTCAACGCCGCCAAGAGATAATCCTACCAAACCAACTTGAAGCCGGTACTGTGAACATTGATGATCTGCACGTTAGGTTCGCTCCTCAACAGTTTGCGCAACCGCGTGATATAGACATCCATGTTGCGACTGTTGTAAAAACTGTCCTCACCCCAAATTTTCTTGAGCGCATAGCTGCGGTATAGCACATCGTGACGTTGCTCGTACAACATATCCAGCAGCGCCCCTTCGCGGGAGGTCATTTTTTGTTCTTCCCCGTTGATAATCAAAACTTGACGTTTGCGGTCGAACTGGATATTGCCGATATTCACGATATGGTTCTCAGTATCCTCCTGCAAGTCGGTGCGCCGTAACAGCGCCTGCATCCGAGCCAACAGAATCTCCATGGTGAACGGTTTGGTGATGTAATCATCGCCGCCGATGGAGAGTCCCTTAATCATATCTTCCTGCATCGTCTTGGCTGTCAGAAAGATAATCGGGATTTTCTTATCCATTTTACGGATTTCCTGAGCCAGCGTGAAACCGTCCTTGATGGGCATCATCACGTCGATAAGGCACAGGTCGAACTCGTTGGTACAGAAGAGTTCATAGGCGGCCTCGCCGTTGTTGGCGTGCTTCACATCGAAGCCCTTGCCCGTGAGCACGGTGGTGAGCACCTTACCCAAATTCATGTCATCCTCGGCCAATAAGATTCTTTTATTTTCCATAATCTCCGTTTTTCAAATGAAAGAGCAAAAATAAAAAAATTATGGTTTTGCGCTTATTAATTTTTGTTAAAACACCTATCTGCTGTGAAAATATCAAAAAAAATCATACCTTTGCGACCGTTTTTGCCAAATAAGATTTTGGATATAAATAATTGAAAGACAAACTGATATGGAAATCATAACCACCGTAGAAAGATTGACAGACATCGCCGCGCGGGAACGCGCTGCGGGCAAGAGCATCGGCATGGTGCCTACCATGGGTGCTCTGCACGAGGGACATCTCTCCCTCATTCGCCGTGCACGCAAAGAAAACGACACCGTTTTTTGTTCCATTTTTGTAAATCCGGTGCAATTCAACAATGCAGAGGATTTGGAGAAATACCCCCGCACGCTGGATGCCGACGTCGCGCTCATCGGAGACCTTGCGGACTATGTGTTCGCCCCGTCCGTGGAGGAGGTCTTTCCCGTCGCTCCCACCGAAGTCTATGATTTCGGGGCTGTGGCCAACGTCATGGAAGGCGCCGCCCGTCCCGGACATTTCAACGGCGTGGGCGTCATCGTGCGTCGTCTGCTTGATTGGACCCGTCCGCACAAGGCCTACTTCGGGGAGAAGGACTATCAGCAGATTGCTGTAATCAAGGAGATGTGCCGTCAGTGCCGCGTTTTGTCTGAGGTTATCCCCTGCCCCATCGTGCGTGAACCCAACGGTCTGGCTATGAGTTCCCGTAATCGCCGGCTATCGGCCCACGAGTTCGAGACCGCCGCGAATATCCACCGCATACTTGAGGAATCACGCAAATGCAAGAGCCTGCCGGAAATCAAACAGTTTGTGGAGAGCGAAATCGCCAAAATCCCCGAATTCCAACTCGACTACTTTGAGCTAGCCGACGCGGAGACCCTGCAGACCGCCGAAACCCTCGACAACCCGCACGGCGTGATGGGATTCATCACGGTCTATGTCGGCCCCGTGCGTCTCATCGATAATGTGAGGTATTTTTAACGAAGACATAATGAATGTAGGGGCGAATAATCATTCGCCCCTACACACCGGATTCTACAACCGATAACCCTTTACCAAAATGAACATCGAAATCCTGAAATCGAAAATTCACCGCGCCACCGTCACGGAGGCCAACCTCCACTACGTGGGAAGCATCACCGTCGACGAGGCGCTCATGGAGGCCGCCAACCTGATCGAAAATGAGAAGGTGCAGGTGCTGAATGTCAACAACGGCGAGCGATTGGAGACCTACGTCATCAAAGGCGCGAAAGGCTCCGGCGTGATCTGTCTCAACGGCGCCGCCGCCCGCAAAGCCGCCGTCGGCGACACCGTCATCATCCTCTCCTACGCCTCCATGGACTTCGAAGAGGCTAAACGTTTCAAACCCGCCATCGTTTTCCCCGACGCGGAAAACAAACTCTGACCATCAACGTCCAATCATAAACCTCTAAACCGATAAACCTCTAAACCGATAAACCTCTAAACCAATAACCATCGCATCCCAGGGCTCCGCTCCGCTCCACCCTGGGCTAACATATTTCGGGCCTTCAGCCCTTTTGGAATAAAATACCAATAAACTAATAAATCTCTAAACCTCTAAACCTTTAAACCACTAAACCTCTAAACCTCTAAACCTCTAAACCACTAAACCAATAAACCTCTTTAACCCTTAACCTTTAACCTTTAACCTTTAACCTTTAACATGTACAAACTGATCCTCATAAGACACGGACAAAGCGAATGGAATCTCTCGAACCAATTCACGGGATGGACAGATGTAGACCTCACCGAGCAAGGTGTAGAAGAGGCTAAACAGGCTGGCCGCATCCTGCGCGACGAGCCCGGCGTGGACATCCGTTACACCTACACCTCATTCCTCAAACGCGCCATCAAAACATTGAATTATGTACTGGAGGAGATGGACCGTCTATGGCTGCCCGTCTACAAGACCTGGCGGCTGAACGAAAAGCATTACGGCGCGCTGCAGGGGCAGAACAAGAAAGAGGCCGTATCGGTGTACGGCGAGGATCGGGTCAACAAATGGCGCCGGAGCTACGACGTCCAGCCCGAGCCGCTGGCCGACGACGACCCGCGCCACCCAAAATTCGACATTCGCTATCAGGACATCAAGTTCAAGGCCGCACGCCCTGCCACCGAATCGCTGATGGACGCCACCAAACGCATCATCCCGCTTTGGAACGTCAACATTGTGGAATCTCTGCGCGAATACAAGCAAGTGCTCGTTGTGGCCCACGGCAACAGCATCCGCGGTATCATCAAGTTCATGAAAAACATGTCAAACGAGGAGATTGTGAAACTCAACATCCCCACCGGCGTGCCTTACTTGCTGGAACTCGACAACGAGATGCAGGTCATCAGCGACCGTTACCTCGGCCTTTCCGAAGAAGAGTTGAAAGCCAAGCAGGAAGGTGTCGCCAACCAGACCAAAGCTTAGGTCAACCGTAACCGAGAAAGCCCAAAAACTGATTCCTGACCCACCCGATTTACAAGAAAACCATTTTAACGGCACAGAAAATGCAAAAAAAATTGTATCTTTGCCGCCGTTTTTATTCTAACTAAAATAATTAATATTATATGGCAACAACCGCTGATTTTAAGAACGGCCTCTGTATTGTTCACAACAACGAGATTTGGTCTATCGTAGAATTCCTGCATGTGAAACCCGGCAAGGGAAACACTTTCGTCCGTACCAAACTTAAAAACCTCAAGACGGGTAGAGTCCAGGAGTTCAGATTCGACGCCGGTATCAAAATCGAACTTGCACGCGTGGAGCGCCGCCCCTACCAATTTTTGTATAAGGAGGGTGACAACACCTACATCTTCATGCACAGCGAGACTTACGACCAACTCCCCATCGAGAAGGAACTCATCAACAACCCCGACCTGCTCAAGGAAGGACAGGATGTGGAAATTATGTACCACACCGACACCGATACCCCCCTCACCTGCGAACTTCCTCCGTTCGTGGATCTGGAAGTCATTGAGGCTGATCCCGGCGTGAAAGGCGATACCGCCACCAACTCCCTCAAACGGGCTGTTGTGGAGACCGGCGCTGAAGTCTATGTGCCTCTCTTCATCAATGTCGGTGAGAGAATCCGTGTGGATACCCGCACGAACAAGTATTCGGAACGCGTTAAAGAGTAAACTTCCGCATGATACTTCATCAGTCGCTGAATTTAGACGAACTGATACAACTGATTGGTCATCCCGTCACCGTGAGAGGAGAGACCTCCGTCAAGGTGACGGGAGTCAATGAGTTGCACTCGGTTCGCAAAGGGGATCTTTCGTTTGTTGATAGCGAACGATACTATTTGCGCATGCTCCAAAGCGAAGCCTCCGTCATCCTGATCAACAGCGCGGAGACCGATTGCCCTGAGGGCAAGACGCTGCTTGTTACGGACGACCCCCTCCGCGACTATAACACGGTGGTCAAACACTTCACCCATTTCACACCACAACAGACGCCCATCCATCCGAGCGCGGTTATCGGCGAAGGCACAATCATCCAACCTTTGGTGTTCATCGGCGAAAACGTCCGCATCGGCAAAAACTGCGTCATCCACTCCAACGTGAGCATTTATGCCGACACGGTCATCGGCGACAACGTGATTATCCACTCCAACAGCACCATCGGAGCCGATGCCTGCTATTTTCAAAAACGACCTGACGGATGGCTGAAACTCATTTCCGGCGGCGACACCTACATCGGCAACGACGTGGAGATCGGCTGCAACTGCTGCATTGACCGCGGCGTTTCGGGCACCACCTACATTGACGACGGCTGCGTGTTCGACAATCTCGTCCAAGTCGGCCACGACACCCACATCGGCAAACGCGTGCTCCTCGGCTCGCAATGCGGCATTGCCGGCTGCACCTACATCGACGACGACTGCAAAATTTGGGCCAAGTCCGCCGTCAACAAAGACCTCTACATCGCCAAAGGCACCGTCCTGCTGGCTTGCTCGGCCATCGACAAGGATGTCAAAGATGAGAACAAGACCCTCTTTGGAATGCCCGCCGGCGACGCCTCCACCAAGTGGCGCGAGATGGTCCTTGTACGCAAGCTCCCCGAGCTGTTCCAGGAGCTGAAGGAGATCAAGAAAAAATTGCAGTAGTCCATTGCGATGTTGTTCAACTCGCTAGCTTTCCTGCTGTTTTTCCCGATCGTCTGCATCGTTTATTATCTTTTACCTGTCACATATACGCGTGCCCGCAACCTGTTTCTACTGGTTGCGAGTTATTTTTTCTATATGTGGAACACCCCGGCCTACGCACTCATCCTGCTGGGCTGCACCATTGTCACCTATTTTTCCGCTATTCTACTGGAGCGCCTTGAGACGGGAAAGGCGCGAAAAAGGTGTCTTATCGGCAATATAATATTGAATATCAGTGTTTTAGTATTTTTCAAATACTTTCATTTTATCACAGACAACACGGTGGCGCTTCTGCGTCATGCCGGCATTCCGTGCGCCGTACCCGGTCTTGAAATCCTGCTGCCTGTAGGCATCTCATTCTACATATTCCAAGCGTTGGGCTACACCATCGATGTTTATCGCCGGCGGACGCCCGCCGAGCGCGACTTCCCTACCTACGCCCTCTTTGTGTCGTTTTTCCCGCAACTCGTTGCCGGTCCCATCGAGCGATCCTACCGACTGCTTCCGCAGTTCCGTGAACAGCACACTCTCGAATACGACAACGTGGCCGCCGGCGCACGCATGATGGTATGGGGCTACTTCCTGAAACTCGTGCTCGCCGACCGCTGCGCTCTCTACGTGGACTCCATCTTCAACAACGTTCCTTACCATAACGGCGGGTCATTTCTGCTCGCCACCCTGCTTTTCGCCTTCCAGATTTACGGGGATTTCGCCGGATATTCGCTCATTGCCATCGGCACCGCGCGCATCCTCGGATTCAGGCTGATGGAGAACTTCCAGCGTCCCTATTTCGCCGACTCGCTCACAGACTTCTGGCGGCGTTGGCACATCTCGCTCTCCTCCTGGTTCAAAGATTATCTCTACTTCCCCTTGGGCGGCAACAGAGTCGGCCCCTTGCGGCGAAGTTTCAACTTGTTTATCACGTTCCTAATCAGCGGGTTATGGCACGGCGCGAGCTGGACTTTCATCTGCTGGGGCGCGCTCCACGGCATCGTGATCGTGGTTGAGAAGTTTTTCCGTAACCTCGGGAGACCGTCCTCGGCGCTGCTACGCGTGCTCCGATGCCTGCTCACCTTTATCCTCGTCGCACTGCTTTGGGTGCTATTCCGCGCCAACAATCTATCTGACGCTCTGACGGTATATGCCGGAATTTTCACACAACCCGGTCTGCCCTTCCTTCAGGAGGTCGGTGTCGGCAATGTGGCCGCCGCTCTCGTCGCCATCTTTATCGTAACCATCAAGGATCTGTCCGACGAGAGAAGATGGTCGTTGCATATCGCCGCATCGCCGCATGCCTGGGTGCGCTACGTTTATTTTGCCCTAATGGTGGCTATCATCACGCTTTTCGGCGTTCTCGGCAGCGACCAGTTCATCTATTTCCAATTCTGACCATGAAGCGAATCGTCATAGGAATCATAGCCGTCGCAGTTCTTTGGCTGCTTTTTGACCGAATCGGCGGTATGCTGATGCGACAAGTCTGCCGTCACACGCACGACATGACCACTCCGGCCATCCGCCATTTGACCGAGGAAGCCGACGAAGACTTGATTCTGCTCGGAGCCTCGCGCTGCAACGCCCATTATGTGCCGTCCATATTGCAGGATTCGCTGCACCTCCGTGTCTACAACGGCGGTGTAGACGGTTCCCACGATATTTATGCCCACTATTTGAGTTTGTGCTACCTTTTGGAGCACCACGCGCCGAAAATCATCTGTCTGGAACTGTTTGATGGCGACCTCATCGTTGAGGAGGATCCGTTCTACACCATCAGCTACTATGCACCTTATTTCGGAAAGAGCGCGACAGCGGACTCAGTATTCGACCTCGCGGGTACGTCCGGCCTTTACCGGCTTTCGCATCTTTACCGCTACAACGCCAAGTCCATCTCCAACTTCACCGGACTGGTGAAACGGCGCCGTTCGGATGAGAATGGCGGATACACCCCCGTTCCAAAACCGCCCATGGCACCGCAGGAACTTTCCAGGCAGGCGGACATCACCGAGTATGACAGCACCAAAATCGCCTATATTGAGAAATTCATCGGACGCTGCCAAGAACGGGGAATTCAACTGGTGCTCACCATCTCGCCCTGCTACACGGTTGCCGACAGCAGCCATTACGCGAAAGTGAGGGAGATTGCACAAAAACATGACGTGCCGCTGCTGGATTACCACACTTCAGGACTGTTCCGCGACAAGCCTGTCTGCTTCCACGACGAGATGCATCTTTGGGACAGTAGCGCCCGAGTTTTCAGTTCTGTATTCGCCTCGGATCTGCTCCGTCTCGGCCTCTTGGACCAAGATGGAAAATAGGCAGAACCGGGGTGCAAATAATATTCCGAATTGTTGATAAATTAATGTCGTTCCCGCGCTCGGCGAATCGAAAAAAAACGTATTTTAGGCGTTTTATAATAGAAAGTGTAAGTTTTTCATTTTTAGAAAGTTAGAGAATCAATAGGAGAAAAATAAATGGAAGATAACGAGATTTTAGACGAGAGAATTGTTCCGTATAACATTGAGAACCTGATGAAGACGGCCTACATCGACTATTCGATGTCGGTCATTGTGTCACGTGCCCTACCTGATGTGCGCGACGGTCTCAAGCCCGTTCAGCGCCGCATCATCTACGCCATGTGGGACATGAACATCACCGAAAGCGGTCCCTATCGTAAGTGCGCCCGTATCGTCGGTGAGGTGCTCGGTAAGTACCACCCGCACGGTGACACGGCCGTGTATGACGCCCTCGTGCGCATGGCCCAGCCGTGGACCCTCCGCTACCCCTTCGTGGACGGACAGGGTAACTTCGGTTCGGTGGACGGCGACAGTCCCGCCGCTATGCGTTACACTGAGGCTCGTCTCCGCCGCTCCTCCGAGGAGATGGTGGCTGACATTGAGAAGGACACGGTTGACATGACCCTCAACTTCGACGACTCCACCCCCGAGCCTACGGTGTTGCCCGCCAAAATTCCCAACCTGCTCGTCAACGGTTCCTCCGGCATCGCCGTCGGCATGGCCACCAACATGGCCCCGCACAACCTCAGCGAAGTTTGCGACGGCATTTGCGCCTATATTGACAACAACGACATCACCATCGAGGAGCTGATGCATTTCATCAAGGCCCCCGACTTCCCCTCCGGCTGCATCATTTACGGCTACAGCGGGGTTCAGGATGCCTTCCTCACCGGCCGCGGCCGCATCGTCATGCGCGGCCATGCTGAAATCGAAACCGAAAAGAACCACAACTGCATCGTCGTCACTTCCCTGCCCTACATGGTCAACCCCTCCGACATGATCAGCCACACCGTGGAGCTCGTCAAGGAAGGCAAGATTGCCGGCATCACCGACGTGCAGAACCTCACCAACAAACGCAACGGCACCCGCATTGTTTATGAACTCAAGAAGGACGTGGTGCCCGATGTGGTTCTCAACAAACTATACCAGATGACCGCTCTGCAGTCGTCGTTCAGCATCAACAACGTTGCTCTCGTCGGCGGCCGCCCCATGACCTTGAATCTCAAGGACATAATTTCGGAATACGTGAAACACCGCCATGAGGTGGTCATCCGCCGCACCCGTTTCGACCTCAAGAAGGCCCAAGAGCGCGCCCACATTCTCGAAGGTTTCCTCAAGGCCCTCGACATCATCGACGAAATCATCGCCCTTATCCGCGCCTCCCAAACGGTGCAAGAAGCCCAGCAGGGTCTTATGACCAATTGGGGTTTCACTGAAATCCAGGCCAAAGCTATCGTCGAGATGCGTCTGCGCCAACTCACTGGTATGGAGCGCCAGAAACTTCAAGACGAATACGACGAATTGATGAAACTCATCGCCCACCTCAACGACGTGCTCGCCGATGTAAACCTTCGCATGGGCATCATCAAAGACGAACTCCAGGACATCAAGAAACGTTTCGGCGACGAGCGCCGTTCCCCCATCGAATACAGTTCCTCCGAATTCCGCGTGGAGGACACCATCGCCGACGAGGAGGTGGTTATCACTATTTCGCACCTCGGCTACATCAAACGCACGCCGCTGGCCGAATACAAGGTCCAGAACCGCGGCGGCAAGGGCTCCCGCGGAAGCAGTTCCCGCGACGAGGATTTCATCGAACACCTCTACATGGCCACCAACCACAACTACCTGCTCTTCTTCACGGAGAAAGGCAAGTGCTTCTGGATGAGGGTGTTCGAGATTCCGGAAGGGCTGAAGACCTCCAAAGGCCGCGCCATCCAGAACCTGCTGCAGATCGAGGAAGGCGACAAGATCACGGCCATCATCAACCTCCAGAGCATTGACGACCCCGAATTCATCAACAACCACTACATCATCTTGTGTACCGAGAAGGGCATCATTAAGAAGACCTCCATTGAGGCCTACTCCCGTCCGCGCAAGAAGGGCATCATCGCCATCAACGTGCGCGAAGGCGACCGTCTGCTGGCCGCCCGCTTCACCGACGGCAACAGCGACATCATGATGGCATTGCACTCCGGACGCGCCATCCGCTTCCGCGAGAACGAAGAGCTCCGCGCCATCGGCCGTACGGCTGCCGGTGTCCGTGGCATCAGTCTGGAAGACGACAACGACCGCGTGGTGGGCATGCTCGCCATCGACAACGACCGCAGCAACGTGCTGATTGTTTCTGAAAATGGATACGGGAAACGCTCATTATTAGAGGATTACAGAATCACGCACCGTGGAGGAAAGGGTGTCAGCACCATCAAAATCACGGAACGCACCGGAAAACTCATCGCCATCAAGGCGGTCACCGATGAAGATGACCTGATGATTATCAACCGTTCCGGCATTGCCATCCGTCTGCATGTGGATCAGCTGCGCATCTTAGGTCGTAACACCCAGGGTGTCAGACTGATCGACCTACGCGGCAAAGACACAATCGCCGCCGTCTGCGAGGTTCCACGCCAAGAAGATGAAGAACTCGACGAGGACGGAAACCCCATTGTTCCGGAAAACGGCGAACCGACTGAAGATACCGAATTAAACACGGCTAACGAAAATGAGTCTGAAGCATAATCCATCATAAATTCGAAACGATGAAAAAACATCTTCTGTTATTCGTAAACATTTTGCTCCTGATGAGTCTTTTCGCGCAGAAGCCGTCTTTGACGAAAGCGTACAACAACTTCTACGACAAGGACTTTGACAAGGCCAAAGAGCAGATTGACTTGTGCGCTGCCGATGAGAAACTTTCCGCCAAAGCGCAGACATGGCTCTACAAAGGCAATATCGAGTTCCTATTGGCCAACCGCGAATACAGCGAAAAACAGAAGGACGAACACTACCAAATCCGCTACCCCAACGCCCCAGCCGACGCTTTCGATGCTTTTGAAAAGGCCATCGCCATAAACCCAAAAGTCGAGGCATTGGACATGATGAATGCTCAAGATGCCCTCAAGCAGCTCTATCCCTACCTGCTTGTGCAAGGCGTGGACCAACTTATCGCCAACGACTACCCCGGCGCCAAAGCCACACTCGCGAAAGGGATCAAAAGTTATGAAATGGACACCCCGCAGTATCCGATGAACGGAGACCTGTACTACTACTATGCTTTCGCACTTGAGAACTTGGGCGAAACTGAGGAAATGATGCGTAACTACAGAAAAGCACTCGATGACGGCTCAACCAATCCGTATGTGTTTGCGAAACTTGTTGAGCATTACAAGTCTCAAAACGATCGCCAAAATATCGAAAAGACGCTGGCAACCGCCACGGCAAAAAATCCTAACGACATGAGTGTCAAATTGTTAGAAATCGACTATGCCTACTGGAAAGGGGACAGTCTGAAAGCCGCTTCGCTGCTTAACGGGATAGACCCTCAGTCGCTGACCAGCGTTGACGAGATGGTGAACATGGCAAACTTCTATATCAAGGAGAAACGCTACGACGACGCCGACAGACTGCTGTCCCGCGCCAACCGTATCAGTCCCAACAATTTTGTCATCCTCTACAATTTGGGTGTGTGCAGTTATAGTTCCTCGGAATACTACTTCAACCGCCAGAACCAACTAGCCATCCAGCAAGCGGCAAAGGAGGACATTGAGTCCGCCAAATCAGCGTCTGAACGCTATCTGAACGATGCCGCCGGCTACTTTGAACAGGCACGCAAATTGCAGCCTAATGATGTGAATCTGTTAAACACGCTTCGTGCCATCTACGTCCGCCAACGGTCTCCCAAGGCCGACGAGATTGACGCCCTCATTAAACAAATGGAGAAATAGTTAGTCATATTTATAAATCACTTAAAATTGAGAAAAATGAAAAAATGGATGCTTGTTTTAGTCGCGCTCTTCGTGAGCGTCAGTGCTTTCTCGCAATCTTGCCTTGACGATGTTTGGCAATGCCTCAGAAGCAACCAAGTGCCTAAAGCGAAGAAATTTATGGAAAGCTGCATGGCTTCCAACCCTGATAACGCCGATGTCTGGCTGATGCAGGCTAACGTGAATGTTAGACTCTACAACTACGACATGGAACGCCGGGAAAAAGACCCGTCAGTCGCTTTACGCTATCCCAATGCGTTGGAAGATGCCTACGCAGCATTTGTAAAAGCCGTAGAGCTTGACAAAAACGTAACGCCCAAGACTGGCATGTTAGGCGCTCGCGAGGGACAGCAACTGCTGGCCGACCCGTTCAAGGAAAAAGGCAAGGCCGCTTTCGCCAACAACAAGATGGATGAAGCGCTCAAATATTTCGGTCTCGCAGCAAGATGCTACGAACTGGCCCAGAAAAAGGACAACGCTTCAGCCATGTACCTGCAAACGGCCATTGTCTACAACCAAATGAAAGACAAGGATAACTATGAGAAGATGCTGAGAAAAAGCATCTCCGCCTCCCCCAGTTATTCTGAAGCAGCCTACGTGGAGCTCTACTATCTCCTCAAAGACAAGAACGACACCGTGAAATGCGGCGAAATTCTGGGCAAGGCTGAAAAAATCTTTGGCGAAAAGAACCCCGCCGGCCTCTACGAGCCTATGATGGACTACTATTCCATGACTGGTGACGAGGAGAAACTGCTGGCCACGGTTGAAAAGGCCATTACCACGGGCGATACCAACATGATCCCGATTTGCGCCACCTACCTCACCAACGCCAAGAAGTATAGTAAAGCCGAAGAGATTCTGACCGCTGCACTGTCAACGAATCCCAACAGCTTCACCCTCCTTAGCAAGATGGGCTATCGCTACGCAATGGAATACTACGACATCATGGACCGCCGTCAGACGGCCATGAACACCCGTCAGTGGGAAGAGGCTACCCGCCTGTTCCAGAGCGAAGAGCGCAAGGCCGCCATGCAAAATGCCCACGATTGGTGCCAAAGAGCATACGATGTCTATCCCGACGATTTGGCCAACAACCGCATTCTGCGCGAGATGAAGGTGCAGCTTAGCATCCCCGTCCCGCAGGAGTTGAACGACAAGATCAACGCCCGCATGCAGCACTAAATGTTCTCGAGAGTTAAACGGACAAATCCCCCTTGCCAAACGCGAGGGGGATTTTTTGTTGGGTTATGTTTATGTATATTTAAAAAATTAGTGTACCTTTGCGGCTTAATATTTTTGAGCATAAATAATATAAGAATCAACGTTTTATGAGAAAAAGTTCCCTCCTAACCATCGTTCTCACCCTTCTATCCATCGTATGCATGGGCAATCCCGTTGATCCGGCTACAGCCAGGCTGGTCGCCGCGAACTTCTGGTCTGCGGTTACAAACGATTCCGATGACGAACGATGGACGGACATCACCGCGCAAACGGGCTATCATGAGTTTTACATCTTCACACACAACGTGACCGACGGGTTCGTCATCGTGGCTGCGGACAACCGCGTGCAGCCGATTCTGGGCTATTCCACCGACAACCCCTTCGTCACCCCGCTACCCGCGCATACGGCATCATTCCTGCAGGGTTACGAGTTGGAGATTGCCTATTATCGGGAACAAGGCTTCGAGGCCTCGGAGGAGATCGCTTCGCTTTGGAATCGTCTTATCGGAGGCGTTTATACCCCGGAGGCTACCACGGCGGTAGCACCGATGCTGACCACCACCTGGGACCAAAGCCCCTACTACAACTACCTCTGCCCTGACTCAGCCGGTCAGCACGCTGTCACCGGATGCACTGCCACTGCCACGGCCCAGATTATGAAATACTGGAACTGGCCACCGACAGGTGAAGGCAGCCACAGCTACACCGACGACAACATGGGCTATCAGTATGCAGACTTCGGCGCCACCACCTACGACTGGGCGCACATGCCCAACAAGCTCTCCGGCAGCAGCAACAGCACGCAACTCAACGCCGTAGCCACACTGATGTATCATGTGGGAGTGGCTGTGGAGATGGACTACGGCCTCCACGCCAGCGGTGCCTTCGTGCACGCCTACTCAGGCTGGGAGAATATGGCCTGCAGCGAGCACGCCCTTCCGCAGTATTTCGGTTATAAGAACACACTTCACAGCTACTTTAAGGACTACACTTCCGACATCAACTGGATCAACGCAATCACCGCGGAACTCGACGCCGGAAGACCGGTTTTGGAAAGCGGCTACGGTGACGGCGGCGGACATGCTTTCGTGTGCGACGGCTACGACAACAACGGACTATTCCATATCAACTGGGGCTGGAGCGGCTACTATGACGGCTATTTCGCCCATAACGCGTTGAATCCGGGCGGCGCCGGCACCGGCGGCAACAACAGCTACACCTTCAACGACGGCAAGGGCATCCTTGTCGGCATCGAACCCGACGGATTGTTGGCTGTCAGCCCAACCCAACTCTTCCTGCCGCAAGAGGGCGGCATCAGCTATATCACCGTGAGCCCCAATGCCAATGATAGCAATATCTGGTATTCCGTCTCCAATCAGCCGTGGCTCACCTTGTCGCCAAACAACGGTAACGGTGTGGGCGGTTCCGCCACGGTCACGGTTACCGCAACCGCCAACACCACCAGCAGCAACCGCACGGCCACCATCACTGTGACCCAAGGTTCCAAACAACAGTCGGTGCAAGTCACCCAGGTGTACGACTCATGCATGATTGTCAACCTTCCGTGGTCAGACAGTTTCGAGGAGGGTATGGGCTGTTGGACAACCTTGGACGCTGACGATAACGATAATAACTGGTTTTTGGCGACTGGTGCGTCCAATAGCGGAGACCTCTCTATGGCATCCTATTCTTACATCAGTAGCCTTGGAGCTCTGCATGCCAACAACTACCTTGTGTCGCCGGCCATTGCCCTGCCTACGGAAGGGGAGAATGAACTCATCTTCTACGCCCGTTGCGGCAACGCCAATTACCCCGACACGGTGATGGTGAAATTGTCTACCGGCGACGGCACCGCCCTGTCCCAGTTCGGCAACACCCTAATGCCGCTCACGCCCGTAAACACTACCTCATACCAGCAATTCCGCGTAAGCCTATCCGCATACAGCGGCCAGGTTGTCAAAGTTGCCATCGTCCATAGGGCTTACGACGGCACCTATCTCGCCATTGATGATATTTCCTTTGTAAACACCGCCTCTACCTGCAATATCACGGCACTTTCCGCCAACGGTTCCATGGGCGCGGCAAGCGGCAGCGGTACCTACAACGCGGGGCAAGATGTCACCCTCACCGCCACGGCCGGCAGCAGCCACCGATTCACCGGCTGGAACGACGGCAGCACCCTCAATCCGCGCGAAATCGTGGCCACAGGAAACGCCACCTACACCGCCTCTTTCGCAGACTTGGGCGGTAGTGAGCATCATTACGACAACGGCACCTCGGCCAGCCATATCGGGGCGGGCGGCACGCTCTACTGGGGCATACGCTTCCCTGCCGGTGAATTGTCCGAATACACCACACTCTCCGGCGCGCGCATTTGGAACTACTCCGCCGGCAGTTATGAGCTCCGCATCTATCAAGGCGGAACAGAAGCACCGGGCACACTGGTGGCCTCGCAAACCTACACTTTGACGGGCGGCGACAGTCTTTGGTTCGACGCTGTCCTTTCCACTCCAGTCACCCTCAATCACAATCAGCCGTTATGGATCATCTTCTACAACACCGGCACCTCACATCCCGCTGCCGCTTGCCACTACGTTGGCAACCCCGACGGTTCGTGGGTCTCGCTGAACGGCAACAACTGGGCCTCAATCTGTGACTATGGCTTCAACCTCACGTGGCAGATTCGCGCAACGCTCACAGGCAGTACGTCCGCGCAACGCCACACCCTCACGGTCAACTCGGGCGATCAGGATAAAGGGGTGATCTCCGGTGGCGGCCGTTTTTTGACCGGCGACAGCACGCTAATCTCCGCCACGGCACTTCCGGGGTTCCGGTTCACCAGCTGGAACGACGGCGAAACCAACAATCCACGTTGGATAACCGTCACCTCCGACAGCACCGTCACAGCACATTTCGCGGACTTGGGTGACGCCGAGCGCCACTACGACAACGGTACTCGTGCCGGCTCCATCGGTGCAAACGGATCTTTGTATTGGGGTGTCCGATTCCCGTCCGGCAGTCTTTCCGGTTACGAACAAATGAACGGAATCAGAATCTTTGACTATAACGCAGGAACTTTCGAACTCAGCATTTTCCAAGGCGGCAATGACGCTCCCGGGACGCTGGTCACGAGCCAGACCCTCACCCTAAGCGGCACCAACGATTGGCAAACGGTCGCTCTTACCACACCAGTATCCCTAAACCAGACCACACCTTTGTGGATTGTGATCTACAACTCCGGTGTCAACTATCCTGCCGTGGGCAGCCACTATGCCGGCAACCCCGACGGTTCCTGGGTCTCCTTGAACGGGGAAAACTGGTCTTCCGTCTGTGACTACAATTACTATTACACCTGGATGATTCGCGCAGAATTGTCGAACACCGAACCCATGACCTTCTACACCATCACTGCAGGACCCGACAATACCAGCCACGGCAGTGTCACCGGCAGCGGCATCTATCCGGACGGGACAACGGTTCTGTTAAATGCTATTGCAGCCGCAAACCACCACTTCACCAAATGGAACGACGGCGTCACCGAAAATCCACGCACCGTCACGGTCACCGAAAACGCCACCTATACCGCCACCTTCCAAGCCAACGAATATCAAATTAACGTTGTGAGCGAACAACCCGAAATGGGCACTGTAGCCGGCGGCGGCTCCTACCCCTACGGTACCACCATCCAAATCGAAGCGATCCCATATACCGGCTATGAATTCTGGCGCTGGACAGGCGGCAACACCGACAACCCGCGCACAGTGACAGTGACAGCAAACAAAACCTACAGCGCTATTTTCCGTGAAACCGTCGGTATTGAAGAGATGGCAATGCCCGAGGTGGAAATCTACAGCAACGGAAATCAGATTATGGTGAATGGCGCCGGCGGACTGTCCGTGGAAATCTATGACATGGCCGGAAAACTCGTCACGCGCGAAAACGCTAACGACTCAGACCGCCGCGTGTTCACTGTCGCATCCAGCGGCACCTATCTTGTGCGCACCAGCAACGGAATCGCGAAGAAAGTAACGGTAATCTATTAATCAATAGATATAGAAATAACCATAAAGAAACCATTCCAGAAGGGGAGTTTGACACTGGCACCCGCATAATTCCATCCCCAAGACCAGTAATCCAGAATGCCTTTCTCCGCTTTTAGAATCTGGATATAATGGTTTGGAAAACCGCTGTATATCGGAGACGCGAACTTTGTATGGACCACTCCAACCACATAATGGTGTGTGTGGTCCATGCTTTCTATATATCTGGTGGTCGGCAAAAAGCGGAAACCGCACTTGGCACCGACAAATCTTCTGACCAAGTAAACAAAACGGCCTGGCCACATGAACGATCTCGCCCCAGAACCATCTTGAAACGGGTTATAACGTAAAAACAAGTTTTGGGAGTTGGTCAGCGCCCCTTGCATGATTGCATCCACAGTGTTTATACCTAGTCGGCGCAAATCTTTCATATTGCCGGAGAACGCCTCGTTCGGAAGTCCAAGCATAACACCATTATTCGAAAAAAAACCGCGGGAATATAATGCAATAGCGGTTCTGACATATAAAAGAGGATGCTCTTCCACCATGTATTTCAACAACGCGGCCGCCCCGCAAGTCCCGTTTCCACCCTGTTGAATGGATGTCGGATTTGTCAGATGGGCTTTCAAATCTTTGACAAACACCTCTTTGGGAATATTCGGAAAAACGGAGGCCGTATCAGACTGCAAAAAGAGATCAACCAACCGCAAAGCACCTGTTTTGGAAGATTTAGGGCTCGTATTGGGAATATCCCCATTGAGGTGCTGAAAATCAGAATATGCTTCCTCTTGCTTCATCATTACCTATTTATGTTTGCGGCGAACCTTCAGCGCTTTTTTGCCTTCCAGACGAACCTCTCGACCCTCTGATAACACAAACACGGCAAGCTGCTCGTTTTCAAGGCCGAAACAGATGGCGGCGGCGAGCGAGTCTTCGGGGAATATGCGGGAACTGTCAAAGTAGTAGAGACTGTCGGTGGTATCGAACCATCCCCCCACGTAGCCGTCGTGCCGTATTGCGTGCCGCACCACCCGATTGAGTTGCTTGCGGGAGTGGCAACCCTGCGTGGCGGCATATGCCACAACAACACCCTCCGTAGGCTCCGTCATCGTGGCAATATCCATCGTGAAACCGTCGGGATGGCGGAGGCTATAGGCCCACACGCTGTCCGCCACCGCCCTGACGCTACCGCCCGCCAACTTGCTATGGCTATAGCAGGAGGTCAGGAGCAGGCATCCTGCTATAAACAACGTGACGAATGTCTTATTCAGAAAATCTTTTACGTCCATGTTAGTTATTTGTGTGTCATTTTAGAATACGCCCTACAGCCAGGAGTTGAATTAGGTATTATTTTCTCTGTTATTCGTAGAGACGGGGCATGCCCCGTCTCTACATACAGCAATCACAAAATATCTGTGCATATTTAAAAGTTGTGTACATTTGCTGAAGATCCTATTTGAATTTAGACATGAATTTTTCGCTTTCAACGACAAACCGCTCATGGAACCCTTCGCCAACCAGTGTTTCACCTTCATAGCATTTCACTTCAAACACCAAACGGCGACGATCCACCTCGACAAGTTCCGCCTCACAGCGGATGGTGGCACCTACCGGACTGGCTTTCAAGTGCTTGATGTTTACGGAAATGCCGACGGTGGTATTTTCTTTACCAATTTTGTCGCAGACGCTCAGCAGGCAGGTCTTTTCCATCAGGGCAATCATGGCGGGGGTGGCAAATACCTCCAATGCCCCCGAGCCGTAGACGGCAGCGGTGTCTTTGTGTTCCACCACCAGCTGTTCGCTGTGATGCAGTCCTTTCAAAGTATCAAATTCGGTCATAAAGCAGGTGTTTTTCTGTGGTGCAAAAATAAAAATTTCGGGAATATGTATGCAAATGGTGTTCGCACTTGTAGATATGCGCCATGGCATGTCTCATTCGCCAGTCCATCCGACAGATCCGAGAAATTCTAAATAATCCATAAAAACAGGTTCCTTCCCGGGCTCAAGGATGAGCACGCCACAATCCGAGTTTTTCGGAGTACGGAAAACTCCGCCGGGATAATGGACAGCCCTGCCGGCATCTGTTTCATAGTATTTCGCCTTCATTTCCTTCAACCTATCTTTGCACATTGCCATATACCACTGCATATCATCTGCAGCTGTGTAGAAATTGTCCAAACCAACAGTATCACCAGATGATTCCAATTCTCTTACAGTGCGTTCCGTGAAATCATCTGACCAAAAAAATATCACATAAGTCAGACAGCTGCCATCAACAAAAATGTCATCAGCCGAACTGTGTTTAACCGTTGAAGTGTCGGATAGTTCCGTAGTGCATGCATCAGGGCGGTTAACGTTGCCGTTCTTACATGCCATTAATCCGAAGACAAGCAAGACGACATAAAAAAATATAGTTTTCTTCATGACTTTCTTTCTCTTGTTTGATTACTGCATTTTTTCAACAGCTATCTTATAATACCTCTTCCTGATCACCACAATCCGCACCAACCAGATGACAAAAAAAACATCAGACAGAATCTTATAGAGCGGGGGCAGGGTGACGAACCACGAGACCACCCAGAGGATGAGGTCGATGTCGAAGAGGATGTTCCACAGCCGTTCGCGGTCATGGAATTCGCAAAGGAGATCTCCCTCTTGCGGCACCTCCACTTGCGCGGTGGAAGATACCGATAAATCAAGGTTTTTGCCGCTTTTGCCCAACGGAATAAGCCCTCCGAACTGTACCTTCAGACTGTAGCTGCCTGCCGGGATTTCAATGCGGAGGTCGACGTCTTTCACCATACCAGCAAAATAACCGTTGACGAAGACTGCGTGCGGCAGTTTCGGCTCGTACCAATGTCGTTTGTGGCGGATGGTGAGGATGGGCATAATGATTATAACCACTCAAAACACCCGGCCCCGGCGCCGATCTCGAAATGGCATTTGGCGATGCCGAGGTCAAGGTGTGCGTAACCGATCAGCGAGAATTTGGCAACAGCCTCTACCCTATTGTCGTTGTGCAGCACAAACACGAACTTCTGCTGGTTGACGGCCGTGGGGGCGAGCAAAGCAGCCTCCACGCCATTTATGAACCAATCGGGGAATTCGGTCGCGGAAGATTTGTTCACCGCCACATCGGCGACTGTCTTCTTCTGCCGGTGCTGCACGCCGTCGTTGGCGCCGTAGCCGAAGGAAATCACGCACTTCAGCTCCTCATCCTCGCCAATCTGGAACAACGACATGTCTTTCTTGTAGGACGCACCCACCCAGCAGGTGCGGAGTCCAAGCATCTGCAGTTCCAGCACGAGCCGCTCACCCCAGTAGCCTGCGGTCACGCTGCCAGGCTTGCCTTTGGGCGCCACGATGGCAATGTAGTTGCTCACATTCCGGAATTTGCCGTATTTGGCCATGAGCGAAGTGAACGCTTTCGGCTCATTGGCAATCAATTGGATATGCACACCGCCCTCGCGGTTGCAACGGTCGATGCATGCTTGTATGGACTCGATTTTCTCCGCCTCGATGGGCTGTTCGGTGTATTGCCGCACACTATGGCGGGCTTTGATGGCTTCTAGTTCGGTCATAATGATGGTGTTTTTCTGTGGGAACAAAAATAATATTTTCAAAGACATGAAGACTATAGGCATTTGCCTTTCTGTAGAGACGTGCCATGGCGCGTCTCTACAACCGTTCAATCTCCTCCAACGCCCCTGTTTCCGAATCAATGATAAACCCTCGCACCACGATGTCTTTCGGCACGAGCGGGTGGGTGCGGATGGTCTCCACAGTCTTGCGGACGGAGGTCGGGGTATCTTTGAAACCCTCTAACCAGTGGTCAAGGTCGATGCCGCATTTGCGGATGGTGTCGAGGGTCTCGTCCGTCACGCCACGGGCAATCATCTCGTGGTGGAAGTGGTCGTAGCTCATGTGGCAGGCACCGCAATGCGAGTGCGCCACCACCATGATTTCTTGCACGCCCAATTCGTAGATAGCCACAATCAGGCTGCGCATGGCGGAGTCGAAGGCGGAGATTACCAGTCCACCTGCATTTTTGATGATCTTTGCGTCGCCGTTCTTCAGTCCGAGCGCGGCGGGCAGCAGCTCCGTCAGCCGTGTGTCCATGCACGACAGCACCGCTAACTTCTTGTCGGGGTACTTGTCGGTAAGATACTTTTCGTAGCCCTTCTGCGCCACGAATGTCTTGTTGTATTCGATGATTTGGTCGATCATAATCAGTTGTTTTAATATTGTTGTATAACGTATTACTTTGATTTTGATGATTCTATTACCACGGCTTGTGCTTCCTTAAGAAATCTTCTCTTACTTTTTCAGGGAATGTCTCC
>Ga0310696_10001775_pt1 | contig 30319 bp, 27 predicted proteins | sample AusTroGonzalo_MG_4_FD_203885 | JGI IMG/M metagenome (GOLD analysis project Ga0310696, IMG submission 203885) | Bovine rumen microbial communities from tropical cattle in Woodstock, Queensland, Australia - Gonzalo_02 (v2) (version 2) | ecosystem: Host-associated > Mammals > Digestive system >... | reverse complement strand
ATTTATTCGGTTATTCGGCCTACGACTTAGCCTGCCCATACTGCGCAAGCCGAGGTCTCAAGCAACCCTGCGAAATAAACGGCGCTTATGCTGTCTGCCCTAACTGCGGCGAAGAATACGATTTGGCTTCCGGGACTGCGGCGCCACAAAAAGGACTGATTAACGAGACGCTCCTGCGGCTAAACATCATCAACTCGGATGGTAAACTAACCGTCAGCCAAAGGTAGGAGGAATGATGAAATGATGGAATGATGGAGAAAAATCAATTACTATCACTCGGTTTTCTTAAACGGACGCATAACCGCGACCTGCCGGAATTCGTGTTTGTCCAACGCGACGGGCTCTTTGTGCCCTTCCGTTCCAAAGAAATAGCATCGCTTATGGGCGAAGAAATATGGGTGCTGCGGAGTGATATACAAGAGGACGAAGAGGGGCTGATGACCTGGCAGGACTTAGTGGGATACACGATAATAGATGAAGGTGCAAATGGCGAACAGTTAAAGGTAGGTGTTATTGCCGACATTGACGAATCGACCATCAATACGCTGGCCACACTGGAAGACGGAAGACTCTTGCCGCTACACGAAGATTTTATTGATGAGATAGACGAAGAAGCACGTATTTTGCGCGTCCATTTACCTTTTACATTATGAAAAAACTGACGACAGCAGAGATGGGGCGCATGAACGTAGCGCAGTACCGCGAAGCAGACAAACTGCCTCTGGTGGTTGTACTGGACAACGTACGAAGCCAACATAATGTAGGTGCTGTTTTTCGTACCGCTGATGCCATGCGTATCGAGCGCGTGGTGCTTTGCGGAATCTGCTGTTGCCCTCCGAATCAGGAAATACACAAGACGGCTCTCGGTGCAGAAGAAAGCGTCGAATGGCAGTACTACAAGGACACGCTTGAGGCCGTGCAGGCCCTGCATGCAGAAGGATTTACCGTCTATGCCGTTGAGCAGGCACATGACTCGGTGACGCTGGAAAAGGTCGTTGAACGATGTACGATGTACGACGTACAATGCACAAAGGATTTCAAAATAGCGGTTGTACTCGGCCATGAAGTCTTCGGCGTGCAACAAGAAGTAATTGATGCCTGTGACGGCTGTATAGAGATTCCCCAGTACGGAACCAAACATTCCATGAACGTCTCGGTAACGGCGGGCATCGTAATGTACAGACTAAGCGAGGCTCTTCGTGCCCTTAAAACGTCTAATAGTTAAAACTGCTATGCTTTCATTACTAAGTCCGGCCAGAGATAAAACCGTAGCGTTCGCCGCTATTCAAGCCGGTGCAGACGCCATCTATATCGGCGCGCCCGCCTATGGCGCACGGCAGGCAGCATGCAACAGTCTGGAGGACTTGGCGGAAGTGGTGAGTTATGCTCATATGTACGGGGTGCAAGTGCTCGTTACGCTGAATACCCTACTCCGGGAAGATGAGTATCCGGAAGCCGTCTCGCTCGCGCACGCGTTATATAAAATAGGAGTCGATGCACTTATTATCCAAGATTTGCGATTGCTGGATTTTGATCTCCCCCCCATTCGTTTACACGCATCCACGCAGTGTGACAACCGCACCCCCGAACACATAGCGCATCTGCGTGATTTGGGATTCAAACGCGTGGTATTAGCTCGTGAACTGGGCATTAACGAGATACGGACTATCCATGAAGCCGTGCCGGACATCGAACTGGAAGCCTTCGTTCACGGAGCACTCTGCGTATCTTATTCCGGAAGATGTTTTATTAGCGAAGCGCTGGCGAACCGCAGCGCCAACAGAGGTGCTTGTGCGCAATTCTGTCGCATGGCATATGACCTGCTGGACGCTGATATGAATGAGGTTTTGGACGAAAAAGGCGAACCTATCCATCAGCGTTACCTGTTATCGCTGCAGGATCTTGACCGAAGTGCTTATCTGCAGGAACTGATTGATGCAGGAGTGACGACTTTTAAGATTGAAGGCCGACTTAAAGATGCGGAGTATGTGGCGAACGTAACAGCCTATTATCGGGAAAAGTTAGGTCCGAACGGTCACGTGTATACGCGTTCCTTTACGCCCGATCCGGAGAAGACTTTTCATCGTGGAGCGACGGATTATTTCCTGCATGGACGGACACAACCGATGGCGAATCTGAACACTCCCAAATCGACAGGCGAATATATCGGGGAGGTAACAGAAGCACATGGCAACACCTTGCGCGTGCGACTAAATGAGGGCGTCGTGCTACATAACGGAGACGGATTGACGATAGGTATTGAAGGCTTTAATGTCAATGGCGTGGAAGGAAATATCGTGAAGATAAACAAACCTATCTCGGTATCCCGGTTCACCGGTATCCCGTTATACCGAAATTTGGATACCGAATTTATCAAGAATTTGCATAGCGAGCGCCGTATTCCGGTTGACATTGTGTTCCGCGAGACAGAAGAGGGCTTTTGTCTGCGTATCGGGAACAAGGAACGTACGTTTGTTTATCCCAAAGAGCCTGCGAAGAATGCCGAAAAAGCACTCTCAACCATCCGCACGCAACTGGCCAAATTAGGAGACACCCCCTATATAGCCCGCGAAATGCGGATTGAAAGTGCACCGTATTTTATACCCATTAGTGTTCTGAACGAATGGAGACGCAATACGATCATCTGATGACCTGCAAATACTGCCTTCTTTTTGAGTTAGGGCATTGCAGAAAAACGACCCCCTATCCAAAGGATAAGGAGCCGCGTTACCTTCGTCTTCGCACCGGAAAAATTCTCCGGCTGACATTCGATTGTAAGAACTGTCAAATGTTAGTCGATGAGGCTTAGCCTTTGACGGCTTTGAAACTCATATCAAGGCTCTTGTAAGAATGCGTAAGGGCACCTACGGACACAAAATCCACGCCTTGTACAGCATAGTCACGGATGGTATCAATAGTGATACCTCCGGAAGACTCAATCTCCATATGACGACCCGCTTTCTTTTCCCAAGCGCGAATGAGGTCGACGGCCTCTTTGGTCTTCGCAGGCGTGAAATTATCCAGCATGATACGGTCGGGAATATTGGTGGCCAAGGCTTCGTTGATTTCCTCAAAATTACGCACCTCAATCTCAATTTTCAGGTTCTTTCCCTTCTCTTTGCAGTAATCACGGGCACGCGTAAGGGCGTTCGTGATGCCGCCTGCAAAGTCCACATGGTTATCCTTCAGGAGAATCATATCGAAGAGACCGATACGGTGGTTCATACCTCCTCCTAAAGCTACTGCTTCTTTCTCCAAGTAACGGAGTCCCGGCGTGGTCTTACGGGTATCGAGCACATGGCAACCCGTGTCCTCGATAAGCGACTGATATTTATGCGCCGTCGTGGCTACGCCTGACATACGCTGCATGATATTGAGCATCGTACGCTCTATCTGCAACAGACTTAACTCCTTGCCATAGACCTTAAACGCTATATCGCCCGGCTTCACATGGTCGCCGTCATGCAGGAACTGCTCAAAGCGGCATTCGGAATCGAAATAATTGATGATCTCTTTCGCCACTTCCACACCGGCAAGGACACCGGTATCTTTGATAATCAACTGCTGGCATCCCATCTGCGTAGGCGGAATACAACTGAGCGAGGTGTGATCACCGTCGCGGATATCCTCTTCAAACCAAATAGCAATCAGCTTACGAAGTTCTTCTTTTTTCATAATTCATAAAATTATTGCGCAAAATTAATAAAAAATTTTGATATGTGCAAATTTTTTTGTACTTTTGCAGCATGAAAAAATTAATCTATCTATCTATAGCCCTTTTTCTTTTCGTTCTACCGCTTTCTGCGGAGGATAATTGGGCATATATCGAGTGGCGCAATGAGCTTCGATTAGGCTGGGGAGACCAGCTCTTCGAGAGCCTTATGTGGCATAATCCGACAAGTATTGCAACCACGCTTCCCGCGGATTTCCGGAGGACTTATCATGAGAACTACAGGCACAGCCAACATATATGGTTGGAGTACCAATGGCGACTCAAAGAGTGGGTTTCGTTCGGAGCGATGATGGATATCAGCGGAGTGGACTGGCGAGATGTTACCCGTAATGGCGCAGGACAGGAGATAGAACGAAGCGACCGTAAATATTTTTACAACTTGGTCTTCATGCCCACCGTGCGTTTCACCTATTTCTTCCATCCGAATGTGAATATCTATTCGGGTCTGGGTTTCGGAATGGATATCAATGGCGGTACGGAGACAAACGGCGCAGGTAAAACTACCGATGTCGGCATGGCCATCAATGTCACCGCTGTTGGCGTCAGCGCCAACTACGACCGATGGTTTATGGCCGTTGATTTGGGAGGTTTGACTGCACTCAAAGATAAAAATGCCATTTTCATGGCAGTCTCACGAATGATTAATGTCAGCATTGGCGCAAGATTTTAAATGATATGACACTACGTACATTAAAAATAGAGTTTTTGTTCCTGCTTCTTGTTATGATGTCCTCCTGTCAATTCAAGGACAACCCATTTGTGGACTTTACAGACACGGAAGCAGCAAAGGATTTGAAATTCCAAGTCATCAGCCAGCATGAGACGGATCTCAGTGGTGGTCTGCCTTATAACTGTTACCTGCCGGACGGGACATCCGTCTATGACTATTCGGAGGAATCAGAGACATCGGACAGAGCCAACGGTCCGCGCAAGACAAACAGTGTGACAGGAACGGCCATTGTGCAGGAGCTGCTCAAATACGGTAATCAGAACAAAGTGATTGAGATAGTGGGTACGTACCCCAGTGTTGACGGAGATCTGAACGAGGTCATTCTTTCGGGAAAAGTGATGCTTCCCAAAGGTCGCAAGCCCAAACGTATGATTCTCGTCAGCCATTATACCGTAGGCAGTAACGCCGAGGCTCCGAGTAACTGTTTCTCTCTGGAAGGCGTGCTCGTTAAACTGGGTTACGGTTTGATTATCCCGGACTATCGCGGTTACGGCATCACCGCAGACCAAGTACATCCGTATCTTGTAATGCTGGAAACAGCGCTTAATGTCACAGATATGTATTTCGCTGTGCGTGACTGGCTAAAAGCAGTAGATATGGCTCCGGAGTATGATGACATTTACCTCATGGGCTACAGCCAGGGCGGCGCCACCACAATGGCCGTGGAGTACCTATGCGAATTGATATACAGTTCTCCGGAGTATCCGGAGTTCTACATTCCTATCCACCGTGTGTTTGCCGGAGGCGGACCGTATGACGTGAAAGCCACTTTCGAGCGATTCATCAATACAGACGTAGCCGGTTATCCCGTGGCGGTGCCTCTTGTGCTGCAAGGAATGATCAAGGGAAACAACCTTGAAGTCAAACTGGAAGATATCATGCAACCATGGCTATGTGAAAAAATGGACGAATGGGTTAACAGCAAGAAATACACGACTGCCCAAATCAACGCTTTCATCGGAACAAAAGTCACTCATGAGTTGCTGACGCAAGAAACCATGGACCAGAAATCCGACAATGTAGCCGAGTTGTATAAAGCGATGACGGAGAATTCAGTCATCAATTACGACTGGCTCCCCGAAGCACCCGTATACATCCTGCACTCAATGGACGACGAGACAGTCCCCTACACCAATGCCTCCAATGCCAAAGCCAAATGGCAGGGCGCGAACATTACTTATAATTTCGGACACTACGGCGGACACGTGAAGACCGCGTTGCGCTTCATATATTCCGTACAGACACTTCTCCAACAAGAGGAGGAAGAAAGGAGGCAGTATGATTAAAGGGAAAATATATGATAAGTTGTTTGGACTAATGGTCCTCTCTATGTTCATTTGTCAATTTTCATTATCCTCATGCAATCCCGAGGCGAAATGGGAGACGAAGGATGTGGAAATCACGATGACCATCGGAGATATATCTGCCGGTTTTGTAGAGTGCTCTTTTAGCACCAACAAGGAAGCCTATTACCTCATCGCTATTACTCCGGCCAAAACCGGATACAATCCAATGAATCAGCAGAAACAATTCATGACCCTTGCATTGGATTCGGCGAATATGGAATATATCGCATGGCGAAACGAGCTGCTAAAGGCCGGGGAATTTACTGTTGCGCCTTTTGCCAGTCATGCCTTGCAGTACGGCGATGTTGATTATATCTTCACCGGATTGGAATACGACACGGATTATTGGATCTATGCCTTCGTCGTCAATCCCGAGAAGATGACTCCCGCCGGACGTTTGTACCTTCTGCCGGTCCGCACAACAAAGGGCACAACGAAAAAGATTGCCTTTGAGTATCGCGTCAAAGACCGCTGGGACTATACCTATCCCATCAACGAGTCCGGTCACATAGAGGACCATTATCCGTACGTAGCGGCCACACGGGACAGTCTGGAGATTGCCGAGTCAGGCGATAGTCCGGAGATGTATTTCGAGTTATGGTACTCCACCCAGGCGGCTAACCCGTCTACAGCGAATATTATCTACGGCGTCAAAGCCATATGTAATGACGGCTGGGAGTCATATCTGGAATTTGAAGAAGGCCATACGTATTACACCTATATCTCCGGTTTTGACGGTTTTTTCAATCACCACGTGTTGTATAAATTCACGTGGAAGGAGAAATTCCAGCAGTACTTCAAAGAAGAGGACTCCGTGCTGGAGGAAAACACGGGCCTATGAGAATAACGCTCATGGTGGTCGGCAAGACAACCGACCCGCGCTTGCAAACCCTTATAGAAGACTATCAGCAACGGCTCAAGCATTATGTACCGTTTGAGTTCGTTGTGATACCCGATATCAAGAATGCCAAATCGCTGAGCGAGGAGCAACTCAAGTCGGCAGAAGGAGAGGCTCTCCTCGCACGCTTGACGCCGGCAACGGAAGTAGTACTACTGGATGAGCACGGACGGGAGTTCCGCTCCATCGAATACGCCGAATGGTTGCAAAAGAAAATGGGGGCAGGGCGAGATTTGACACTTATTATCGGCGGTGCATACGGGTTCTGCAAAGAAATGTATGCCCGGGCTAACGGACTACTTTCCCTCAGTCAGATGACATTCTCACACCAGATGATACGAATAATGGCCATTGAACAGCTTTACCGCGCAATGACCATTCTTCGTGGCGAACCGTATCACCATGAGTAAAGGAACAAAGTCCAAAGGACTATGTACGAATTATCTCACTCGTATTTTCATACCTATCTGTAGTATTTTCGTTTCTTTGATGCCGTTCAGCGCACAAAGTTTCTTGACCGTTGTACCATATTTCTTTGCGATGCCGGATAGCGTGTCGCCACTTCGTACAGTATGATATTTACGCGCCGCAGCCTCTGCACGCGCCTGTTTCATGGCCTTGATACCGATGATGTATTCCTCTTTGGACTTCAATTCACCCGTTGTAAAATCAATGACCGAAGCAGGATTTATCGCCTCGCCCAAGTAGCGTATCTCTAAGTGCAGGTGACTACCTGTCGAGCGGCCTGTATTACCACCTAAACCGATGACATAACCAGCAGGAACCTGTTCGTATTCATCCACCAAGGGGCGGCTCAAGTGACCATAAACAGTCTCCAGACCATTGTCATGGCGCATGACGACAAAATAGCCGTAACCTCTCGGGTCCCATCCAACGATACGTATCTGTCCTCCCCAGGCTGCACGAATAGAATCGCCCACCTGTACCTTGATATCCGTTCCTTTATGCATGCGGTTGCGACGCCAGCCGAAGGGACTGGTCACGTAGCCCGGAGCAGGCAGACGGAAACCCGCCATCGGAATATGGACATCATCTTTCAGGCTGTCGAAAAGTGTACCGTATGGGTTGACACGCTCGTCAGTCCATATATAATGATAGATACTGTCCGCAGGGTGATGGTTGATAAGCATAGTGTCCAACATGAACTGCGGTGCAATCTTATACACCACATCACCGTCTTTCGTGCGTACGATAATCTTCTGCGGCAACAGATCCATCTCACATCCCAAGATAAGAGTATCGTGGGAGAAGAGACCCGCCAGACACTCCGGCAATTCGGATGCGCGGACATCCAGATCGTCCAATTCCTCCAATTCGTCACCTTCGCTGTCCACCGCCGCACTATCCAACGGAATAACGGGAACAGCCGTTTCATTCTGCGCGCTTAATGGAAGCAGAAGCAGCAGAAGCAAAATCCAAACAGATGTAATATAACGCATACAATAAGTAATACAACTAAGATAACACCTATAGCCAACAACCATTTCTGCCAGCCTTTCATACCTGCTTTCACCTTTGGTATCTTAACCACCGGGAAAGCCACTTGCTCCGTCAATGTACGACCGAAGAGAACTGATATCAACGCATCCGAGTTGATGGCCCAGCCGTTGGCATTGAGCACCGGAGCCAAATTACGACGGCGCAGTTTAAGCCAAGCCATCACCATGCTCGGGCCACTGATAAGCAGCAATATAACCACGAACAACACAATGTATTGCCACCATTTGAATCCGCTCAAACCTTGTGCCAAGGCAACCAAAGCCGAACCAATCATGCCTAATGCCATTCCGATGGCAGCGAAGATACCGGCGAACTTAGCTATGTCGAATGCCGGTTTCTGAGCGGCTTCGCCTCCTTCTGCTTTGGCCTCAATCTTCGTTGTGACGTCGCTCATCACCGCTGCATCTTTCTCGGCCGCGGACTTGTTGATTTTCGCAGTAGCCCAGTCGCCCAACTTACGATAAGGTGTCCAGAAAGCCTGACGGATGGATATCGGGTTGTCGATGATTTTCGTTACCGATGCGTCATAATCATTGCCGGCGTTATCATAGAAAACAGCATTCTTGCCGACACTCAAGTTCTTCACTTCGCCTTGCGTCATCGCAGCAACTATCTGCATTTTCTTTCCAAGTTTCTTGGACTCGCAATCGCAATAGATGAGGTAAATACCGGAAAGCGGAGCTTGCACGTCATGTTTCGGGAGGTCGTTGACACGCATACAGAGATGACAAGCGCGCTGGTCGATGATGAGTGTACCGGCCTGGAAGGAAGCAATCGTCTCGTCATTGCCGTCGTAGAAATCCTCGAAGGTCACGAAGTTACGCAGCAGGCGGGAGAAATCGCGGTGCAGGAGCAGCAATTTACGTAGGGGCATAAACTCCTCTTTGGCAGCAACGAGCGCATCAGCATTGGCTTTTTCTGCCGCTGCTTTCTCGGCTTCCCATTCGGCTATCTGCTTGCCCATCTCAACAAATTTCTTCTCCGGCATGCCGGGTTTCGGGGCATCTTCAGCAATCACAGCCAGTCCAAGTTTCTGCAATTTCTCTTGCTCGAAATAAGCGGCGTATTCAGCCTGTTTCTCTTTATATGCAGCAATGACGTCTGCCTCGAGGGGTGCGGAGGGAACAGGTTGTTCCTCTATAGTCACCGCTCCTATCGCGGCGTCAACGGCAGCCAGCGTAATTTGGCTGTTCTCCGCCAAGCGCTCAGCTACAGCTTTTATCGATTCGTCGGAGATATTATCCAGCGCAATGCTGTCACTCATCTCCAAGAGTGTGTCTGGGTTCTTCAGCGTAGCGCACAACCAATCGGCCGTAGCAATCACCTCTTTCACACGCAACTTGCCATCACCATCCAAATCCATGCTCTTAAGCGACTCATCGCTAATCTCTAGACCTGTCGTAGGACAAGAGAGCACAGTCCACATCTTCTTATCCAACTCTCCCAGGTGACGGATGTCTTCACCCGATTGAATGCGCACACGGGTAACACCACCCACGTTTGCAAAACTCCAATTGTACTTGCTCATAATATATCGTTTTTTGTTATGCTTACAATTTTGCGGTGCAAAATTACTATTATTTTTTGATGTATGCAAATAAAGAAGTAAAAAATCGCCTTTAAGAGTGTTTTTTTGCTGCCATCTCCGGATATTTAGAGTTCTATTATTTCGCCTTTGGTAGGAATGGAGATATTTTGGAAACCGGCTTCAGAAAGGTGTTCTCTATATGCCTCGGCGGCGGTGAGGTCACCATGAACAATAAAAGTGCGTTGGACCGCAGAGACCTGAAGACTGCGGGTTAGATAGTCTATCATCTCTTTATAATCGCCGTGTCCGGAGAAACCTTCAATCTTGGTTATCTGCGCTTTGATACGTCTGTCTTGGCCGAAAATGGAAATCCACTGAAGCCCGGGTTGTTGAATTCGCGCGCCAAGGGTGGTCGGCTCGCAGTAGCCTACGATGAGAATCGTACAACGCGGGTCAGAGATATGATTCGCCACATGATGCTTGATACGTCCCGCCTCCAACATGCCCGACGCCGAGATGATGATACAGGGTTCTTCCTTATGGTTGAGGGCTTTCGATTCGCGTATGTCGGTTATATAACGGAGAGTATTGAATCCGAAGGGGTCAGAGTCGAATCGGAGGGTATCGCGTACTTCGTCGGACAGTTCCTCCGGGTACATACGGAAAATCTGTGTCGCGTTCGTGCTCATCGGCGAATCCACATAAACGGGTATATGCGGTAACCGGCCGTCGTTATATAACTGGTTCAGCACATACACGATCTCCTGCGTGCGCCCTACAGAGAAAGAGGGGATGAGCAACTGTCCTTTGCGATAGACACAGGTGTCGTCCACCACGCCTAACAGCATTTCTTCCGTCACCTGGTCCTCCTCATGCAGCCGGTCGCCATAAGTCGATTCACAGATGAGGTAGTCACACTGCGGGAAGAGCATCGGCGAAGGCAAGATATGACAATGCTTGCGGCCGATGTCGCCGGTATAGGTCAAGCGCTTCCAGCGGCGAGTCGCCCCTTTTCCGTCAAGGTTTTCCCCCGTTCCGTCGGGGGACACCGTCTCATAAATCTCAAGCGAGCAGATGGCGCCGCCGAGCATGTGGCCGGAGTTGGTGAAAGTGAGCAACACGTCGTCGAAGAGCCGAAACCGACGATCGTAACCGTAGGTGACGAAATGATGCATCACCTTATCCACGTCATGCTGGTTATACAGGGGTTCGATGAAGTATTTCTTTCCCTTCTCCTTGTGCGGATGCTGTTTGTCTATCTTCTTGTTGTATGTCCGCACGTCCTGCTCTTGGATGAACGCCGTGTCGGCAAGCATCAGCGCGCAGAGGTCACGCGTCGCCGGCGTACAGTAGATATCTCCGCGGAAGCCCATCTTATAGATATACGGAATGAGCCCCGAATGGTCTATGTGCGCGTGCGAGAGTACGACGCAGTCCAACTTAGCGGGGTCAAAACCCAAATCACGGTTGGCAGCGTCGGTCTCCATGCCTTTTCCTTGGTACATACCGCAGTCAAGCAGGATGGTATGTCCCGAATCGGTGGTAATGAGGTGCTTACTGCCCGTTACCTCCCGCGTTGCTCCAAGAAACTGAATTTTCATTCCTGCACTACTGCGTTGATATGGTAATACCAGTTCTTCACAAACTCCTTGTCAAGTTTCTCGTCGTAGGTACTCTGAGTAAATTGACTAAAGAAGTAGGCTTTCTTCGGGTCATCGAGGCTCGGGTTGAACACGATGATTCCTCCGGGGAGCAGGGATTCACCTTTGGTTAACTCTAATCGGATGAATCCGGTATATAACGGAGAGAGGCCTTGGTCTTCATCTGAGGTCTTGTATTGCGAGATGAGATTTCCGCTCTGATCGGTAATATTAAGCAGGTGCTCAGCAATATTGAATGTGAAGACGCAGTTGGCCGGCATTTGGTTCACTTTGCGCTCATTGAAGACCTCATCGTAATAAATGGCATCTCCTTTCTCCGTGCGGATGACATCGTAGATATCGATAGTATCGGACGTCACTTTCCATGCATACTTTGCAAGTCGCTCAACGGGAATTTCGGGCGCAGGGGGAAGCGTTTTGGCGCGTGTGAAACCATAGTACAATAGATCCGGGACACCTGTTTGGTCATTTGGGACCTCCTCGTAGTACACGAGGCGGTTTTCTTCGAGGATTTGAATGGTATAGTTATCTGGTTCGGCGTATATTTTCAGGGCGACCGTCCATTTATCGGGGGCGGTAAATTGCCATGTACCCTCCCGTTTGTTGAGCATGGGAATGTATGCCCCGGACTCGGTGGATTGCGGATAGTAACCGTACTCGGTCAAGGTCTTGTTTCCGTTGATCTCGTAGAACGTGCTGTCGTCCACATAAACCGCTGCGTACCATGTCCAGAAAGGTTCTGTTTTGCCCTTTTGTACATGGGCTTGGTAGGAGAGTTTCCAAAGTCCGATGAGTCCCTGCTCACTAAATGATTGGGGTGCAGTTGTGTCGGTAGGCGTAGTCCACTCTTCAAAGATTTCTTCATCCGTTTTCGGTTCCGTCGGCTGGGGTTGCTCGGGGTTAGTCGGATCCGTCGGGTCCTCAGCGGGATTCTTGGTCTTACAACCCGTCATGAGCGGGAAGATCAACAATGCCATCAAGGCTAATCGCATTACTTTTTTCATAGGATTTATTTATTTTTTATTTGTTTGTAGCAATTTGGCTACAAAGTTACAAAAAAAATCTCACATATACAAATTTTTTTAAGAAAAATAAGAAAAAAGTTGCAAATTGTCCGCTACAAAGTTACTACTTTTTTTGCATATTTCATTTTTTTTTTGTAATTTTGCACGCAAAATTGTGAACAATGAAAAAAATTCAATTATTTATTATGGCAGCAGTTGCTTTAGTTGGCGTTAGTTGCCAGAAGGCAGAAGAAGGAAAAGCCCCCGTTACGAAACCTCAGATTACGATTGAAGGCGGTCGTCTGACACCGGAAGGATTATGGGCAATGGGTCGCATTGGGAGTGTGGTATCTGACATCGAGACAGGTTTGCTGGCCTATACTGTCAGTTATTACAGCGTAGACGAGAACCGCTCAACCGGTTGGATCCGGGTGTGTAACCCGTTTGGAGAGATTACGGGTGACGGATTACAGGTTGCGGATGAGTTTGTAGGAAGCGAACCGGCATGGTTCGGATGCAGCGGCTGGTTGGCATATATGCGCGGCGGCAAGTTATATTTACGACGCGACAAAGAAGAGGTTGAAGTCGAAGGTGCGGATGAAGTAGAAGGTTTCCTACTCTCCCCGATGCGCGATAAGATCATCCTTATCAAGCAAGTCAAAACCGTTCCTTCGACGGTTGATAAATATCCGGATCTTCCATTAGCGACCGGCCGTATTCACGAGGACCTGATGTACAAACATTGGGACGAATGGGTAGAAACGGCTCCGCAGCCTTTTGTCTGTGATTTGGAGATAGAATATTACGGCGAAGGAGAACGGATTAAGACTGCCAAGGTAAACGAAGGTGTGAATATTCTGGATGGCACAGCATTCGAATGCCCGATGAAACCATTCGGCGGCGTGGAGCAGTTGGCCTGGAATCCGAACAACGAAGAGATTGCATATACCTGCCGCAAGAAGACGGGGCTTGAGTATGCCGTGAGTACTGACAGCGATATATTCCTTTATAATGTACGTACAGGCGCGCACAAAAATATCACCGCTCCGAACGGCGGCTATGACACCAATCCGAGTTATTCGCCCAATGGCGAATGGATTGCATGGTTGTCCATGGAGCGTGACGGGTATGAGAGCGATGAGAACCGGCTGATGGTGATGAACCTGCAGAACGGCGACAAACGCTTCATCAGCCATTATCTGGATTCGAACGTAGATGAGTACACATGGTTGGATGACTCTACCCTGCTTGGCACAGCTGTTATCCAAGGCACTATTCATTTATGGGCAATCGGAATAGACGGATCGTTGGCCAAACTAACGGAAGGTCAGTTTGATGTTTCTTTAGGTAGCGTATCTGACCATTATGCCTATCTGCTCAAACACTCTATGCGAGAAGCGAACGAGATATACGTGCTGGATGTACGCAAAGCGATAGACAAGATTGACGGGTACGTAGAACTGACACAACTGACGCATGAGAACGATAATATATATGACCAGATAGAGCGCTCGACCGTTGTGCCGCGCTGGCAGAAAACGACGGACGGAAAGAACATGCTGACTTGGATTATCTACCCGCCGCATTTTGACCCGAGCAAGAAATATCCGACGATTTTATATTGCGAAGGAGGTCCCCAGAGTCCTGTGTCACAGTTTTGGTCCTTCCGCTGGAATTTTATGATGATGAGTGCGGGCGATTATATCATTGTTGCCCCGAACCGACGCGGTCTGCCCGGCTTCGGCAAAGAGTGGAACGAAGAGATAAGCGGCGACTACGGCGGACAATGTATGAAGGATTATTTCTCGGCAATAGACGAGTTCTGCAAAGAACCGTACGTTGATAAAGAGCACCTCGGTTGCGTCGGTGCGTCCTTCGGCGGGTTCAGCGTTTATTGGATAGCCGGCCACCACGACGGCCGCTTCAAGGCATTCATTGCGCACGACGGCATTTTTAACCTGGAAATGCAATACTTGGAGACCGAAGAGAAATGGTTCGCCAATTGGGACATGGGCGGCGCTTATTGGGACAAGAAGAACAAGATTGCACAGCGTACGTTCGCCAACAGTCCGCATAAATTCGTAGATAAATGGGACACGCCGATATTATGTATCCACGGCGAGAAAGACTATCGTATTTTAGCGAACCAAGCGATGGCCGCCTTTGACGCAGCCAAGATGCAAGGCGTGCCGGCGGAGTTGCTTATTTTCCCGGATGAGAATCACTGGGTACTCAAACCGCAGAACGGTATTCTATGGCAACGGGAGTTCCGCGGATGGTTAGACAGATGGCTGAAATAAGCCGTCTTTCGGACTGAAAGAACAAAGGCAAATATGAAATATTCTTACGAATACGAGATAAAATATCAGGAGGTAGATGACCGGAAAAAATTACGGTTATTCAACTTGGAGAACTATCTGTTAGAGGTAGCAGGGACCGTTGCGGATGACTTGGGCTTCGGTATCAAAGTGCTGCACCCCAGGGGCTTGACATGGATACTGACACGAATGTCCATAGAGATGTATGACTTACCGACACACAACGACAAGGTGCGCTTTGAGACATGGATTGAGGGCAACGCGCATATGTTGAGTACGCGTGATTACCGTATTTACAAACTTAACCCCGACCCGTCCTCAAAGGGAAGTGAGAAGGAATGGATATTAATCGGTTTATGTAAGTCCGTATGGGCAGTGCTGGATATGGAGAAACGGGAGATTGTGAACTGTTTTGAGGAGCCCATCTTTGACGGTTGCGTGGACGGCGAAGTGATTGAAATGCCGCGCGTGAGGATGACAACGATTCCGGAGCCTACCGGTTGCGTACCTCACAAAATAGTATATTCGGATATTGACTATAACAGTCACTGCAACAGTTGCCGCTATCTGCAGGCCATGTTGGATGCATATCTGCCAAATTATTACCGGAAGAAAATACGTTTGGATATCAATTACTCGAAAGAGGCGCTGCTCGGCGAGACGCTGCAGACGAATTATCTCGTTACCGAAGACGGTGTGCAATACCAGCAGAAGAACAACAACGGCGAAACGAGTTGCTCTGCGAAGATTTCGATTTGTGATTTATGATTTAAGCTCTTTGATTTAATATGGAAATACAAGAAAGTACGACGTTATTAAAACGTCCGGCAGAGTTGGAAGCGGATGTCGTTCGATTCCAGAACCAAAAAGACAAGTGGATTGCGTTTGTCGGTTTGATGGACGGTCATCCGTATGAAATATTCACAGGTTTAGCTGATGATGAGATGGGTATTGCTTTGCCTAAGAGTGTGACAAAAGGAAAAATAATCAAGGTCGTTCAGGAGGACGGGACGAAGCGCTATGATTTCCAGTTCGTCAACACACGCGGTTTCAAGACCACCGTGGAGGGCTTGAGTTATAAGTTCGATCGCGAGTTCTGGAATTATGCCCGTTTGATTTCAGGCGTACTGCGTTACGGGATGCCGATTGATCAAGTTGTTCACATGATCAGCGGTCTGCAGATGGACAGCGATTCGATTAACAGTTGGACGACAGGTGTCGCGAGAGTATTAAAAAAATACATCCCCGGCGCAGCCGCCGAGGATGACTTTACTTCTCTGCAATAAATCTGGTTTCCAACATTCCAAGGGATTGATTCTCAACCACTTTGATTCCATATTTGCGTCGCCACTGGTTCGCGAGGCTTCTCCACCATCCGCGCGTGACGTACGCGTAGACATAAGGATGGAGATGGAGCTGCAATCCTTTTCCATGCTGCTCAAATTCGTGCTCAATCTGTTCCGCAATCTGGTCGGTAAAGAGGATTGATGCCTGGATTTTCCCCTTACCACCGCATGTCGGACAAACCTCATCCACCGGAACTTCCACTGCCGGTCTGACGCGTTGACGCGTTATTTGCATGAGACCGAACTTACTGAGCGGTAGCACGTTGTGTTTGGCTCGATCGCGCTCCATGAGTTTACGCACATAGTCATAGAGTTGCTGCTGATGGTCCTTGTCATCCATATCGATGAAATCGACAATGATGATACCGCCTATATCGCGCAGGCGCAACTGGTGCACCAATTCGTCCGCAGCGAGCATATTAAACTGGAACGCGTTCTGTTCCTGGTCCTCAAAGATTTTCTTACTGCCTGAATTGACATCAATGGAGAACAGTGCTTCGGTTTTGTCGATAATGAGATACCCTCCGTGTTTGAAACCGACCGTTCTACCGAGTCCCGTTTTCATCTGACGGGTGATGTCGAAATGGTCAAAAATAGGCTGTTCGTCCTTGTAATACTTGACGATTTTCGCACTTTCCGGAGCGATGAGTTTCAGATAATGGCGGACTTCTTCATAGATGTCCTTGTCGTTAATCTGAATAGAGGTAAAATCAGGGCTGAGCACATCCCGGATGATACCGAGTGTCCGTCCCATTTCTTCGCTCACGAGGCTTACGGGTTCGCGTTGCTGAAGTGTCTTAACGGTTTGCTCCCAACGCTCGATAAGCAGACGCAATTCGTTGTCCAACTCTGCTGCACGTTTGTCTTCCGCGACGGTACGGACGATGATGCCGAAACCGTTGGGCTTGATGGATAACATGAGTTGCTTCAGACGTTGGCGCTCTGCCTCCCGTTTAATTTTCTGGCTTACCATGACACCGTCGGTGAAGGGAATAAGGACGATATTACGTCCCGCGATAGATATCTCTGCAGTGAGGCGCGGGCCTTTGGTGTTAATGGGTTCCTTGGAAACCTGTACCAGAAGCGTGTCTCCCACTTTGAGCACATCCGCTATTTGTCCCTCTTTACCTACTTCGGGTTGCCGCTGCGTCTTCGTCATCGAAGGGATACGGCGTTTGTCCGAGACGGCCTTGGTAACATACGATTGCAGCGTACGAAACTGAGAACCTAAATCCAAATAATGCAGAAAAGCTTCTTTTTCATGACCTACATCCACAAAGACAGCGTTGAGCGCCGGCATGACTTTTTTGACGCGTCCGTAGTAAATATTTCCTACGGAGAAGTTATCCTGGTCGCGTTTTTCACGCGCAACCTCTTGCAGTCGGTCGTCCTCTGTCAGCGCGATAGCGATCTCCGTAGGCTGTACGTCCACAAACAGTTCGCTTTTCATACTTGAAAGGATTAAAAAATAAATAAAAAAGCCTTGTGGCATACTTGCTCACGCTTGAGCAAGTCTCACACCACAAAGCTAGTTAGCATCGTCAATTACTTATGCTTATGACGATTCTTACGTAAGCGTTTTTTGCGCTTATGCGTAGACATCTTATGTCTCTTATGCTTCTTTCCGTTTGGCATAATGTGTGATGATTAAAATGTTAGTATAATGAATTTATATGATTTACTTGCGAACCTCTGCCTTGAACTCAGCAGCGGGTCTAAAAGCCGGGATTTTATGTGCCGGTACGCTGACTGAAGTCTCTTTCGCAATATTACGAGCAGTTTTAGCCGCACGCACTTTGGTAACAAAACTACCAAAACCACGGATGTACACGTTCTCTCCCTTAATCAAATTACTCTTAATACCTTCTGTGAATGCCTCAACAATGACACCGACTGTTTTCTTGTCATAGCCTGTTTTAAGACACATTTCTGCAATGAGTTCAGCTTTAGTCATATTCTATTGATTTAATATTAAACTTTTAATAATCCGAAAAAACTTTGCAAAATTACTACAAATAATTGAAATACAAAAGTTTTTTTGAAAAAAAATTGCAAATTTATGCATTTTTTTGTAATTTTGCGGTCGATTTAGGTCGTTTTGATTGCATTTTAGGTACTTTTCATGTTCAAATCGTTAATTTATAAGCAGTTATATGAGTGGTTTGAAATAAACCACCGTATCCTTCCGTGGCGCGAGACGGAAGATGCTTATGCGATATGGTTGAGTGAGATTATCTTGCAGCAGACGCGTGTGGCACAGGGGATGGAGTATTACATGCAGTTTGTAGCACGATGGCCTAAGGTGGAAGATTTGGCAGCTGCAGATGAAGCAGAGGTGTTGCGCGAATGGCAAGGCTTGGGTTATTACAGCCGCGCGAGGAACCTGCACAAGGCTGCGAGAGCAATAGTTGAGAGTCAAAAGTCGAAAGTTGAAAGCGGGCTGCAGGACACATTCTATTTTCCTAACACATTTGAAGACATTCGCGCATTACCGGGCGTAGGCGATTATACCGCGGGCGCAATCGCCTCTTTTGCCTATAACCTACCATACCCGGCCATGGATGGCAATGTGTACAGGGTAGTGGCACGATTGTTGGATATTGACGAGGCTTTTGATACGACTGCGGGAAAGAAGTTGTTCCGAAAGAAAATAGAAGAACTACTGGATAGAGAGCACCCGCGCTTGTTTAATTCGGCCATTATGGAATTTGGTGCGCTGCAGTGTACGCCGGTATTAGGGGATAACTGCGCGAGTTGCCCATTGCAGCAAGTGTGCGCAGGCTATGCCCATGGGACAGCGGAGTTATTGCCGGTGAGAAAACCCAGACCAAAAGTGCGCGACAGATGGTTCACGTACCATATCTATTTACAATCACCAATCACCGATGACCAATCACCCATCTTCACGCTTATCCAACGCCGTGAAGCCAAGGATATCTGGTACCATCTGTACGAATTTCCCTGCGAGGAACCTAATAGTCCGCAGGACGGTCTAACAGGCGCAGCGGTCTCACTCACACACGTGCTCTCGCACCAGAAAATCCATGCGCAGTTTATTGTGCATAAAGTACAAAAAATGCCGGAGATACCCGGCACTATTACTATTCGATGGGAGGAACTTAATGATTACGCCCTTTCCCGATTAACGCTGCGAGCGCTTGATACACTTCGCGGTAAGGCGTAGCCTCCAATATCTCCAGATGATGCTTGATAACAGCTTCGTCCCCACGTTGTGCGGGACCTGTTTGTGCGTCGACAGGTTTGAGAGTGTGCACCTTGGCGGCAGTCTGGTCAATAAGCGGCAGCAGCGCCTCGAAGGGGATTTGCGTATTTCGCAGTACCTCGGCTGCAATGCGGTACATGAGGTTGGTATAGTTATTGGCAAACACCCCGGCTATGTGCAACCGTTCGCGGTCATGCTGGTTCGCCTCGTAGATGCGACTCGTCAGGCATTGTGCCAAGGAATAAATAGCCGCTATGTCGTCTATGTTATGACCCTCGATGAAACAAGGGATGCCGCTCCAATCGTCTATCAACTTTTCCCGACTGAAGGTTTGCAAGAAATACATTATTCCCGAATGCGGTTTATCGGCATCGAATACCTCTATCGGCATCGAACCCGAAGTATGCAGATGCAGCGCTTTCGGAGCATCAATTATAGAAACCACTTCCTTCAAAACCTTATCTACCACCGTGTAGATATATACATCTGCATGAGGTATCGCCTTCACCGCCTCAGGATCAGCGGTGAGCGGTCGGGCATGCACCAGTTCTGTGCGAATCCCTTTCATTTCAAATGCATGGTGCAGATTTGTGCCTACACTACCGGCCCCGATAATCGCTATTTTCATAAATCATCAATCTTAAATGCTGTTTGCGAATTGTCTATAGAATTCGCTGACGGCGATTATACCTTTTTCCCATACTTCAAGGTCCATCGATTCGTTAGGAGAGTGAATCGCGTTCTGCTCCAAGCCAAAGCCCATGAGGATGGTTTTGCAGCCTAATATTTGCTCGAAGGCGGAGATGATAGGTATGGATCCTCCACGGCGAGCCGCCAACGGACGTTTCCCGAAAGCAAGCTCAAAACCTTTCTCTGCCGCTTTATAGGCAGGAATATCAATCGGGCAGACATATCCCTGTCCTCCGTGCATAGGGGTGACGGTTAGACGGACTCCGTTCGGTTTAAGGGTGTGTAAATAGTCGATAAACGCCTGTGAGATTTTTTCATGGTCCTGATTGGCGACAAGACGGCAAGACACTTTGGCAAACGCCTTGGAAGGAAGGACAGTCTTGGATCCTTCTCCCGTGTACCCTCCCCATATGCCGCACACGTCAAAGGACGGGCGGCATGAGTTACGCTCAAGCGTACTGTACCCTGCTTCTCCGAAGACATCGTCCACATCGATTGCCTTGTTGTACGCCTCTTGCGAGAACGGGATTTGGGCTATCATTTGCCGTTCGGCTTCCGGTATCGGGAGTACGTCGTCGTAAAAATGCGGAATAGTTATCCGACCGTCTTTATCCACCACTTGCGCCAGCATCTCACAGAGAGCGTTGACAGGGTTCTTGACCGCTCCTCCGAAATGTCCGGAGTGCAGGTCCCGGTTCGGGCCGTCAACCTCTATCTGCCAATAGGCCAGTCCGCGCAGACCCGTCGTGATACTCGGTGTCTCTTTGCCGATCATCGAGGTGTCGGAGACAAGGATGATGTCGGCTTTGAGCAGTTCTTTATGGTCTTCAAGAAAAGCCTCGAGGGACGGCGAACCTATTTCTTCTTCACCCTCAAAAATGAACTTGACATTGCAGTTCATCTGCCCTGTCTGCACCATATATTCAAAAGCCTTGGCCTGAATCATCGCCTGGCCTTTATCGTCATCCGCCCCACGCGCATAGAGACGCCCGTCGCGTATCTCCGGTTCCCATGGGTCGGATTTCCATTGATCAAGCGGCTCGACCGGCATCACATCATAATGGGCATAAACCAAAACGGTAGGCGTTTTGGTATTTTTGATTTGTGATTTGTCATTGGTGATTGTATACTCCCCATACACGAAGGGATTACCCTGAGACGGCAGGATCTCCGCTTTCTGACAACCGGCAGCAAGGAGAAGTTCTTTCCACCGCTCGGCACAACGAAGCATGTCGGGCTTATGTTCCGGTTGACAACTGACGCTGGGGATGCGGAGAAGCGATGCCCACTCGTCCATAAAACGCGCCTTATGCGCGGAGAGGTAGTCCTCAATATTTACCATTTTACTCATTTTTTTGTTTCTTTAGATAAATATAGAACGTTGTGCCCTTGGGAGATGTTTCAAAAGTAATATGTCCGCCGGATGCTTCAACAATGTGTTTGGATATAGCCAATCCGAGACCGTTGCCGTTAGACTTCGTGGTGAAGTTCGGCATGAAAATACGCGGTTGTATCTCCTCCGGTATTCCGCATCCGTCGTCAGAGATAGATATCTGTACCTCACGGTCAGAGTACGCCGCATTAAGCATGACGATGATATCTGTGGGCGAAGCCTGCAAAGCATTGCGGATAATATTGACGAAGACTTGTGAAATCTGCTCCTGGTCAGCCAGAACGATAACGCCCGAGTCGGCTCCGACATAACGGATAGGTATCTGCTCGTCATTTGCACGCTGAAGGGTGATGACGTTCGACAATTTCTCCGCAATGTCCACTTGTGAGGTAATGACCTCCGGTTGTTTCGCGAAGGTAGAAAACGATTGGGCAATGTGCGCCAAGTTGTCGATCTCGGAGATGAGCATCTTCGTAGTTTTGTCGAAATATTCATCAAAGCCGTCTGTACCTCGTTTGAGTTGCAGTTTCTGTACCGACAATTTCATGGGCGTAAGAGGGTTATTTATCTCATGCGCTATCTGCCGCGCCATGGTTCTCCAAGCCCCTTCACGTTCCGCCGAAGCGAGCCGTTCGGCAGACTCCTCCACACGATCCACCAGCATGTTATAGCGCTCCACGAGTGCTCCGAGTTCATCGTGGTAAGGATAATCAATATGGTTATCTTTTCCTCCTATCTCAAAGCGCCGCATCTTATCCGTGAGCATGGAGATGGGGGCTGTTATCAGCCGTGCGGCCTGATAAGCGAAGAAGAGGGCGAGAATAAGAACAATGATATAGGGCGGGAGAAGCCGCGCAAGGAGAGCGTCCACTTGGGCATTACGTGTCTGCTCGCTTAAGAACGAGGGCACAGCAATGTAACCGATCGTGACGAACGAGCCGTTATGGAAGGGGACATAGGAAACGAGGTAAGGATGCGAAGCAAGGTGCTCGTAGCAAATAGCCGTGTGCTCTTCGCTGAAAATAGCTTCAGGAGCCATACGGTGCGAGATTATGCCACTATTGAACAATGCCGGCGAAGAAGAGGCAATCAGTTCGCCGGAAAGACCGTAAACATGGATATCCTGATTCATATCATAACCGAGGTCATGCAGGTCGATGGATAATCCTTGCGCCTGAGCAGGCGTGAGCGCTACGTCCCAATAGTAAAGCGAACGGAGATAAGACTGGATGTACTCCGAGCGCATCTGCAGGTCATGTCTCTGATGGTCTTCGTAATTACGGTGAACATAACGGATTGACATGAAGAAGATATAGATGAACACCGCCAAAACAGGTGCCATAATGATGTACATGATTCGCGTAGAAAGACGCATGTTGCGTATCCCGCGATAGCGAATCAAGCCGATTATTCCGATAAGGACAATCAGGCTGAAAAGCACATGGCAAAGAATGAAATAGAGACGTGAGGCGGCATAGGGCTTGTCACGCGATTCCAATACCTGACGGAAAGAGAAAGTCTGCGAAGCCACCGAATAAATATCGGTGTAATCCTGAATCTCCGTATAGGCGAGAGGGAGTACCGTCAAGACATTATAGATCCCCGCCTGGGTCCAACGCGTGAGTGTCTTGGCATTGGCAAAAGTCTGCTCGCGCCAGGTGTCATAGGCAGCAAGATAGACCATGCCCGACGCCAGACGGTTGGATGACCAATAAACCATCTGCTGAGCGTCAAAGACATAGAAAAGAACATCTTCGTCTTTTTCAGCTATGGCGCGGATTGAGTCCAGAGAACTGTTGTGTATCAGCGCATCGCACAAGACAGCCGTCTGCTGCTCTGCGTATGCCTTACGTTTGAGCAGCGCTTTCTCTTCCGACGAGGAAGAATGGCAGGCCGTAAAAGTAATGATCAGACCTAAAACGGCTATAAAATGAATTATTTTTTGCATATTTTTCATTTCTGCTTGCAAAATTACAACAAATTTCGTACCTTTGCAAACTTTTTTGAAAAAAAATCACAAAATGGTGCAAATTTTTACCGCTTTACTGCTTGGATTGCTCACTATTCTCGATCCGTGTACGCTAATGACGAGTATCACGGCTATCGGATATATTGATAAGGAAATCAATAACAAACGGCTCGTGCTGACGAACGGTTTGATGTTTGTGTCAGGCAAGTTGGCGACCTATATGCTGCTCAGTATCCCGTTCCTCATGGGTGCCCAAACGGAAGGTATCCAACATATTTTGGGACACTGGGGCGAACCGATTTTAGCGGGCTTTATGTTAGTGTGCGGTATCGTACTGCTTTTCAGCGGGCATCACCACCACGAGCATGACCACGGCATCAGCAAATGGCTCAAAGAGACGGACAGCAAAGAGAGTTGGCTGTGGTCGTTTATCTTAGGTATTTTCTTCGCCATCGCCTTCTGCCCGCACCGACTCATTTATTTCTTAACGATGATTGATATCACTCTGACCTTACCGAGTTCCTGGAACTGGTTGATGCCGGTAGTGTTCGGTTTAGGAACGGGTTTGCCTATTATGCTGATTGCATGGCTGGTAAGTTACAGCGCGGTAAGCATCGGCAATCTGACACAGAAGATGGGAGCCTTCGAGAAATGGTTTCGGCATATATGCGCGGTATTGTTCCTTGTGTTGGGCGCGTACCTGACCATTCATTGTATCATCGAGTATCACGAGCACAGTCATGGCGACTGTTGTCACCATGAATTGGTGATCGGTGATTTGTGATTTATGAGCTTCCGCTTTAAACAATTTTATATTGAGGATTCGAAGTGCGCCATGAAGGTAGGAACCGATGGCGTCCTTCTCGGCGCATGGAGCCCCATCACCTATCACCATTCACCATTCACCAATGCCCCTTTCAGGGTGCTGGATATCGGAACGGGTAGCGGATTGATTGCACGGATGCTGATGCAACGTTGTCCGGAGGCGGAGGTCGAAGGCATTGATATAGATGAAGCATCTGTCGAACAAGCCCGTGAGAACGGCGTAAAAGCCTATTGCTCCTCGCTGCAGGATTGGCACAATGACCAATCACCAATCACAAATCACCAATACGATTTAGTCGTCTCCAATCCTCCCTATTTTCAGAACTCGCTTAAGAACCCCGATGAGAGCAGAAAGACCGCACGACATACGGACAGTTTGTCATATGAGGATTTAGTGAAACATAGTGCCCGGTTGCTGAAAGACGGCGGTCAATTGGCCCTTATACTACCGGCAGAGGCGGAAGCGGAGATTCGGCAACTTGCTGCTACAGAGAACCTCTTTCTCACGCACGTTACGCGCGTATTTAGTAAGGAGTCGAAGCCGGCAAGACGGGTGTTGATGGCCTTTTCTCGAGATACCGGTATACCGGGATACCGCTATACCGAAGACACGCTCATTCTTGAAAACGAAACAGGCGGCCGTTCAGCCGCCTATTCGGAACTCTGCAGAGAATTCTATCTCTAAACCTTAAACCTTAAACCTTAAACCTTAAACCTTAAACCTTAAACGTTCAACCTTACTTCGCTACATTCACGGCGCGAACCTCACGGATGACAGTCACTTTGACTTGTCCCGGATAGGTCATTTCGTCTTGGATACGTTTAGCGAGGTCGAAGGAGAGCAGTTCGGTATCCTTATCGGAAATCTTATCGGCTCCCACGATGACGCGTAACTCGCGACCGGCCTGCAGAGCATAAGTCTTGACAACACCCGGGAAGGACATAGCGAGGTTCTCGAGGTCATTCAAACGTTTCACATACGATTCCACGATCTCACGACGGGCACCCGGACGGGCACCGGAGATAGCATCACAAGCCTGTACGATAGGCGCAATGATGGTCGTCATCTCACACTCGTCATGGTGGGCACCGACTGCATTGCAGATATCCGGTTTCTCTCCGTATTTCTCGCATAGTTTCATACCCAACTCTGCGTGCGGCAGTTCGACGTCGTCTTCCGCCACTTTACCGAGGTCGTGCAAAAGACCGGCACGCTTGGCTGCTTTGACATTAAGTCCCAGTTCACCAGCCATGGCGGCACAGAGGTTAGCTGTCTCGCGCGAGTGCTGCAACAGGTTCTGACCGTAAGACGAACGGTATTTCATCTTACCGACCAGACGAATGAGTTCCGGATGCAGACCGTGGATACCGAGGTCGATGGTGGTACGTTTTCCGGTCTCTATGATCTCATCTTCGACTTGCTTGGTCACTTTCGCCACTACTTCTTCGATACGCGCGGGGTGAATACGTCCGTCCTGCACGAGTTGGTGCAGCGCAAGGCGTGCTATCTCGCGGCGCACGGGATCGAAAGCAGAGAGGGTGATGGCCTCCGGGGTATCATCTACCACAATCTCGACACCTGTTGCGGCTTCAAGAGCACGGATATTACGTCCTTCGCGACCGATGATACGACCTTTGACTTCGTCATTCTCGATATGGAAGACAGAGACGGTACTCTCGGCGGCTGTCTCAGAAGCCACACGCTGGATGGTCTGGATGATGATTTTCTTCGCCTCTTTATTGGCCTCCAAACGTGCATTGTCCATTATCTCGTTGATATAGGACATCGCAGCGGTTTTTGCTTCATCCTTGAGGGCTTCCACCAGTTGTTTCTTGGCCTCTTCGGCACTCATGCCACTCAGTTGCTCGAGTTGTTTCTCGGCTTCGTGGTGGAGTTTCTCTACTTCCTGTTGCTTGAAGTCAAGCGCTTGCTGGCGCTGCTCAACAGCCTGTGTCTTTTGATTTACTTCGTTGAGGGCCCGTTGTACATCTCCCTGGCGCTGGTTAAGCTGCTGCTCACGCTGCTGCAAACGTTGCTCGTGTTGCTGTATGCGTTTGTCCTGCTCACGCACGGCGTTGTCGTGCTCCAGTTTCAGGGCGATAAATTTCTCCTTGGCCTCAACAATCTTGTTCTTCTTCACCACCTCGGCCTCCTCCTCTGCTTTCTTCAGCAGATTAGCACCGGCCAGACGAGCGATGAGGTAATAGCCGCCGGCTCCCACTAAGAGTCCGCCGACTAAACAAATCACAATTAGGATTGCTGTGTTCATTTCGATAATTTTTCAGTTATTAATTGATTTAACTCTTTGAGTTCTTATCTCGTAAACTCGAACGATTACTTCAGAACTTCATTCAGTAATTCATTCAGTCTCTTCATTTCTTTTTCTATGGGCATGAGTGATTTCTCCCGTGCGTCGGATTGCAGCGCTACTGCTACCTCAAGGGCTGTGTACATCCATAGTTGCTCGGCAGAAGCGTTGGGTCGCAGTTTGAGGTAATACTGATATCTCTGATTAAGCAACTGCGCGGCCTTGCGGAAATTGGGTTCCTGGTCACGCGGCACATCGAGGCCCACCGTATGGGCATCGAGATGCAAATTAATATGTTGCTTATCAGACACCAATTCTTAATTCTTAATTCTTAATTTTTAATTTTCAATCAGCGTTTCAACGCTGTAATGGCTCTATCCACTTGAGCGATGAGTGCGTTGATACGCTTGAGAGCGTCTTCATTCGACTCTGCGGACGTAAGAGCGTTCACCGTTGCCAAGCGGCGGTTCTTCTGCTGCAATTCGACTAACTCGCTATGCGTGCGGATGAGTTCCTGCCGTTGTCTCTCGATATCTTCGCGTAAAGACGCATTCTCCTCCCGGAGCGCCGTATAACGTTCCAAGAGAAGATGCACATTTTGCGAAAGGTCATCAAGAACTTGCATTAGAACGCGTAGCCAATACCTATACCGATTACACCCTTGAACTGAACGCGCTCAGACATAGATACCTCGCCGGTCTCTTTGTTGGTCTTGGCGATGAGTGTACCCGGATAGTATTTGAGGTTCGTTTGAAGGGTCACTTGCAGACATTTGAGGAACTGATAGCCGATAGCCACATCCCAGTCCACATCAAAATGACCGAACGAACGGTTCATGTTCGAATAACGGAAATAGGAATCCGCCTCTTGGCTACCCTCTATATAAGTAGGTAACTCAAAACCTTTGCCTTTGTACGGCGAGAAGAGGGTGAGCGTAGAACTGAGGGTCAGGTCCTCATATTTGTAAGCTACAGAACCTTTGAAGCTCAAACCGAGCTCGGCACGGAGGTTGCGGTCATACATTTTTAAGCCCTCTTTGTTGTAGTAAACAACACCGTAGGCATCTTTCAGCGTAGAAGCCAGGTCAGTATGACCTATCACCTGCGCATCATAACTATAGGCATTTCTTGCTTCAATCAAAGCCGCTTCCGCCTCGATGCGCTCAGCGTCCGTCAGCGCATGGTCAACCGCGTACTGGTAGGGGCCCAGGTACATCTCTTCGGAATAACGGCGGTTCCAGGCAGCACCTACGTAAGCCGTAGTGAAACGTCCGGCTATAGGAGAGAGGTAAAGCGAGAAGTCCGCGCCGTTAACGCTGTATTTCCAATCGATACCGACAGATATATCGGTATAGGAAGGAGCCAGCCATTTGGAGATAATGTCATTGTAACCCGTAACATAGTTACGTCCCAAAGCATACTGGCTCTGGAAAGAAGCGAGAGCGGTCAGATACCATGTCGGATGAAATTCCCAGCCGAACTTGGTTGCGAGTTTGATATTATCGCTGGATTTCTGGAAGGCATCCTCCTCCTGGTCAATCCATGTCATACCGAAATCCGTATCAAAATTGGTCTCCCAAGCGAAGGCATCCTTGTTGTACAACAGGTGCAACTTGGCATAAGCCAATCCGTTCACATTGTTCTTACCACCGGCAGCCCAGTTTACCAGTCCGGTAGCAGCCGCGTTAAGGCCGACTGAACCATCAAATTTCCAAGGACTCTCAGGAGCAGCTGTTTCTTCTTGTGCCGAGAGAGAGAGTGCGGCTAATACGCACAAAGAGAGTGTAAAAATTGATTTTTTCATACTATCCAAAATTGTTTGTTACTTTAATCATTTGTTCGGTTTTCAAAAAACCGCACAAAGGTACAAAAAAAATCTCATATGTACAAATAAAAGATATAAATATGCTACTTTTTTCTTGAAATGTGTCAATTTTTCTACATTTTTAAGGAATATATACACACGCGTTTGCAAAAAAAGCAGTAATTTTGCACCCGATTAAATATACCCAAATGCGGGTTTATAGAATTTGAATTAAAAACACAACAGATATGAAAAACATTTTCAGGAAAAGTTTATTCATTGTAATGGGTTGCCTGATGGCCAGTGTAGTATGGGGAGCAGAACCTGCTTTGACCATCACTGCCGCCAGTAGTACCAACGACGATTGGAACAAGACGTACAATTCAAATACGCCCCTTGAAGTAATTGTTTCCACGAGCGGAGCTGCGCTGGCAGAGAAAAAGCCTTGTGGAACAAATACCAAACAGAATGTAATGAGCATTAGTTCCAATGCTCACTATTTGGCATTGTCATTGCCAGCAAATTCTACCGCTCAAATTGATTCCGTATTATTTCGGTCGAGCGGAAATAATACCGGTACCAGTGATTGGATTTCTCCATTGTTTTATTGCCCGGAGCCAAGTTTTAATACAGAGAATGTGATCGGAGTATGTGATGTCCATCTTACCGGTTATAATCAACCATGTGAGGATTTTATGGCAAAATTGCCTGCCGGCGTCCAATCATGCCGTTTGTATCGTAAAACCAAATATACCGAAGGCACTCCCGGTAAAATAGGAAGCGGTAGTGACTACGGTTCCGGACAAACTACCAATATTACGTATATTGAGGTTTACGTTTCCAATGGCGGCGGTGAAGAGCAGAAATCCAATATTGCAACGCTGAACAAGATCTCTTATACGCTTAACGAGCAGAATTATTCGTTGGGAGGGCTGCCTGACAAATTAGACCATGAGGTGACGGTACCCGCCGGAACCGTACCAAGCGACATCACTAATTTTGCTTATGACCCGACGGACCATAAGGTGAAAAGTAAGACAGATGACTTTTTAGAAAAGCAAGCTCTGAATACTATGCCTTTCACCGTAACCATTACTGTGATTGCCGAGGACGAAACAGCCACTAAGACATACACCGTGACCTTCAAAGAAGCCGAACCGGAGAAATCTCATGACGCGACCTTGAAGAGCCTGGAGGTAAGCGGTTACAATATCGGTTTTGAGACAACGACCACCAGTTACAACGTCGAGTTGCCGGCCGGTTCGACCATCAATGATCTGCCCAACGTGACGTATAAGGAGAATGACGAGACGGCAACTGTAAAAGTTACGAAGCCGACGGAGTTACCCGGTACAATGACTATTGAAGTGACGGCACAAGACTTGACAACGATCATCACGTACACCATCAATTTCTCGGTAGAAGGAGTCAAATCCGATGACGCTACATTGAAGAGTTTGACGTATGGCGGCACCAGTGTTCCGGACTTTAACGCAAATAAACTCGAATACAATATTGAACTGACATACGGTATCAAGACGCCTCCTACTGTAGCGGCAGTGCCGAACTTCCCAACGGCCGATGTAAAAGTGACGCAAGCAAGCTCTGTACCCGGTACAGCTAAGGTGGACGTAACCGCAGAAGACGGGACCACCAAACTGCAGTACATCGTCAATTATATCGCCGGCAAGTCCAATGACGCAACGCTGAAGAGCCTGAATGTAGCGGGTTATCCGATTAATTTCAATGCGAGCACGTACAGTTACGACATTACCTTACCTGCCGGTTCGACCATTGCCAACCTCCCGGATGTGACGTTTGAGGTGAATGAAAACAATGCAACACCGGTGAAGACAGACGCAACCGCCTTGCCGGGTGCTACTACAATCAAGATAACGGCACAAGACGGTACAACAACCAAGACCTACACCATCAACTTCAAAGTGGAGGAAATCCAGACGGCCAAATACCTGCCGCTGGGTGTGAAGACATTTACGGAGAATACTACCATTTATGGCAAAG
>Ga0310696_10001773_pt1 | contig 30328 bp, 21 predicted proteins | sample AusTroGonzalo_MG_4_FD_203885 | JGI IMG/M metagenome (GOLD analysis project Ga0310696, IMG submission 203885) | Bovine rumen microbial communities from tropical cattle in Woodstock, Queensland, Australia - Gonzalo_02 (v2) (version 2) | ecosystem: Host-associated > Mammals > Digestive system >... | reverse complement strand
TGTCACCCGCATTGCCGTGAGCCGCTACGGAAGGAACAGCGTCACGCCCGATGCCGTCAAGCAGTGCCTCGACCGTATCCCGTGCGGCGTCTGCTGCTTTGGCGATGACGGAAGGGTCCTTTTCTCAAACGTATGCATGAACAGGCTCTGCGTTGCCGTGACGGGTGAAAGGCTCTCTGACGGCAGGAAGCTTTCGGATGCCGCCAATGGCCTTGTGGTGAACGCTGAAGGCCGCAAGTGGCGCTTTACGGCAAGCGAACTTACCTTTGACGGTGAGAAACTCCACGAACTCATTGCCTCCGACGTAACGGCCGAATACGCCGAGACAGAGGCCCTCCAAAAGGACAAGGAGGAGCTCTCGACCCTCAACCGGAAGCTCAAGGAGTATATGCTCGGCATTGACGAGTCAGTCAGGCGCAGGGAGATTCTCCAGGCGAAGGTGAACATACACGACGAAATGAACCGCCTGATGCTCTCGACCGCGGCTGTCGCGAGTGAAGATTCTGCCGCGGAAGAAAGGATTTTCTCGCTCTGGGAGCAAAACGCGCTGCTCCTCTGCATGGAGGCCGACAGAAGCTCGGACTCGGAAGAATTGTCGGGAATCGAAAAACTCGGTGAGGCCCTCAAAGTAACTATCGTGTGGAAAAACGAGCTTCCCGAATCGCTGACTGACAGGAGGCGCGAGCTGTTCTTCTCAGCCGCAAAGGAGGCCGTCGTAAATGCCGCCAAGCACGCAGGCGCAAAGCAGGTCGAAATCTCCTTCAGCGAGACAGACGACGAAATACGCTGCTCGTTTGCAAACGACGGAAAGCTCCCTGACGGCAAGGTGAAGTTTGCCGGAGGGCTCAGCAACCTGTCTCTCCTTGCAAAGAGGCAGGGCGGGAGCATAGAGACTGACATTGGCGGTGTCTTTAAGGTAAGTCTTGTGTTTCCGAAGAATACTTAAATATCAGCCGTGCGGCTGATGCGGACGGGACGGGAAAAGTGTAAAATCAATCTCAGAAAAGGAAAGGAGGCGGATGACGTGGCGTACAACGTGCTTATTGTGGAAGACCAGGATATACCGCGCGAGCTGTTTGAAATTTACATCAAGACGAGCGGCATGTTCAACCATCTGCTTTCGATCACAAGCGCCTCTGCGGCGATGTCGGTCTGCAGGAACAACAAGGTCGACCTGATCCTGATGGACGTTATGACGGAGCTTGACAGGAGCGGTCTTGACGCGGCGGAGGAGATCAAGCAGCAGTTTCCGCAGATTAAAATCATAATTGTCACGTCGATGCCCGAATACTCCTGGCTGTCGCGCGCAAAGTCAATCGGGGTCGATTCGTTCTGGTACAAGGACGGCCAGAAAGAGGGACTGATGGACGTGATGGAGCGAACGATGGCGGGTGAGCATATTTACCCCGACGAGACACCTCTTATACGGATCGGCAATGCAACAAACCACGAGTTCACGGAGCGCGAGCTTGACGTGCTAAAAGAGCTCACAACGGGCGATACGAACGCCGAGATTGCCGAGCGGCTGTTTATATCCGTGGCGACAGTAAAGAGCCATATCCAGCATCTGATGGAGAAGACGGGCTTCAAAACACGCACCGAACTTGTGTCGGAGGCGAGGGGGCTCGGAATCGTGATAAAAAGCAGGCGCGAAGAAAAATAGCCAATGAAACAAACGCAGCTGAAAAACCTTTCGGGATTTCAGCTGTTTTTTTGTAAAAAAGCCGCCTTTATCAGCCGTTCGGCTGATGTAAAACGCCTTGAAATCGGCAATAATACAAGAGATTATAAATATAACGAGGAAATATGTCTATAAACGTTTTTGAAAGGAGTATGCCATGAAAAAGAAACTGATGTCTTTGATGCTTGCCCTGGTATTGCTGATAACTCCGCTGTCAGGGGTGATGAACCGGCACGTTCACGCATCAGACGGCTTCTTCTGTGAGTTTTGCGGCGAATGGAAAGAAGACTGTGCAATGTGTTTTAACTGTTATATATGCGAAGACTGCGCCTCGGATTACTGTCAGGAGTGTCTCGCATGCTTGCTGTGCGCTCAGGAACTTGAATTCCATTGCCCCTCTTGCGGAGAGACATGCGTAGATCCCGAATACGGCGACTATCCGCACTGCGAAAGCTGCAGAAGATGCGAGGACTGCGTTGAGCTCATAGACACCACGATGGGTCTTCTCTGCGAGGAGTGCCTTCTGGAGATGGATGAGAATGAATTCAAAATCATTTGTCCCAACTGCGAGACCAACGTCATCGGCAACACATTTGACGAGAACGACCCGATGGACGATAACCTTGGCGAGTGCGGCGAACACTGTGTTGAGTGCTACGAGAATTTCTTGTGCGGCGAGTGCGGCGAGTGCACCCTTTGCTCGGGAGCGGAGCTTTGCGAATACTGCGGTATCTGTGCCGACTGTGCGGTTTCCGACGGTTATCACTGCCCTGACTGCGGCGCGTGCTATTCGGATGCAGGACAGTGCCCCGAAGGCGCGGAACATTGCGTAAACTGCTGTGAAAACATTTGCGAGAGCTGTGAGACGTGTACGCGCGGCGCAGAGATAGAATACTGCGAAGAGTGTCACCTGTGCGAAAACTGCTGGGAACACTGCCCGCTCTGTGAAGAGTGCTATGAAGTTGTCGGCAGGTGCGAAGACTCCGGCGAACACTGCATAGAGTGCTGCATGTCGGAAGAATGGTTATGCGGCCAATGCGACCGATGCACCGAAGCGCTCGGACTTGAAATCTGCGAATACTGCGGCCTTTGCGAAGATTGCTGCCGCGAAAACAGAGAATACTACGGTGTTGACCGCTGCATCCTTGACGAAGAAACCAAGCCCGAAGAGCTTGACGTTTCAAAGCATGACGAGAATCACCACATACTTCGTTACACGTCATCGTCTGACGAATGCCACGACGTATGGTGCGCTTTCCCCGGATGCGATTACTATATCAGCGACTCGACTCCCCACGTGTTTATTTGGAAGACGCTTGAACATCCCACACTGACCAAAGAGGGCAAGCGCAAAGGCACGTGCATATATTGCGGAGCCGTTACGGAGGAGACAGTGCCCAAGATTGTTCCGCCGGAGTACTGCTTCGTTGAGCAGCCCAAGAACATTGAGGTGCTGCCGAACAAGAAAAAAATTGATTTCTACGTGAGCATTGGCGAGGTCGGAAGCGAAACACCTCCGTCATGGGGATTCTACACTCAGATCTCAGCCATTCCGGTGATTGACGGCGAGGAGCTTCCCAAAACCGTTAAGGAGCTGATGAACAACTGCTATCACACTGAAATCAGAAACTACAGGTATTGGCTTAACGACATGACATACGAGGCAGGAACAGGTGTGTTCCCCTGCACGATCTACGGAAAATCGGGAACCGGCAACGGTAAATTCGCCGGATTCACGGCTCAGGGCAAGAAACTGACCTGGAGACTGGCTGTTTACGACGTGCGCGGAGAAAAGGTCACCTATTCCGAACCGTTCACAATCGACTGGAACGCAAAACACAATCAACATACGTGTGTCTGGGTCAGCGGAAAGATAAGCAAGCGGGACGAAAAGATTTACTTCGACAAGGACTACAGCGCTTCGGCACTCAAGTTCTACGACGGCACGTATCACTGGCAGGAATGCTCGGTCTGCGGCGCCAGGCTTACAATCCCGATGAAGCACCGTTACGTGCTTGAAAGCAAGTACGGAGACTGCAAATCCGCTACAGGTCACTATGTCTGCAAGGACTGCGGCCATTCGATAGACATTTTCCTTGGCGGCAGTTATCTGCCCCATACATATTCGGACGACTATAAGTTCAACGGTGATAAACATTGGCAATACTGCACGGTGTGCGGTGTAGCGAAAAAACAGGAGCCGCACAACCTTAAAGAGTACGTCTACAGCGACTGCACCAAGACGGTTAAGACCATTGTCTGCGAGGACTGCGGGTATGCGCATCTTGAGCATGACTCAGGAAAGGGACACAAGTACACAAACGACGGCGATTTCAACGGATGGTACGGCGACCGCACGAAGCACTGGAAGATTTGCACCGTCTGCGGAGAGGTCAAGGAGGCAGAACACAAATACGTAAACGGAGCCTGCGAGGTCTGCGGCATTGATTTGCCTCAGTTTGCGATTGTCGGCAGCTTCTGTACGCACAACACTCTGCTAACCATCGAAAAGAAGGATGAACTGGTTCCCGAGGATGAGGCTCTCTTCAATGCAGGAAACTGGAACGGTACATGGATAGATGAGATTTCAGGCGACACGGTCGGTCTGGGTAAGACTTACGAGCTTACCGATGATGATCTGGGGCGCTGCCTGAGAGTCGAAATTCAGCTCTTCAACGGCTCGGATTACAACGCCTACATGGAACAGGATATAGAGTGCAAGTACATTGACGTTGCCGGATATCCTGCGACCTGCGCCGCAGAGGGAATGCTTGACCACCAGGTGTGTCTCAAGTGCAACAAGAACTGCATTGGCGGCAAGCCGGTAGATAACGTGATCATACCGAAGCTCACGGAGCATACATACGACAACTCGTGTGACACGGTGTGCAACGTCTGCGGCAACGTGCGCGAGATAACTCACCAATGGGAAGAGGCTTACATCTGCTCTCCCGAGGGTCACTGCCACAAGTGCTCGGTCTGCGGCACGATTTCGGGCACGGCTCCTCACAGCTATACGATAACCTGGTCGAAATACGCCGACTGCGAAAACGACGGCATCTGCGGCATGCAGTGCGAGTGCGGCTACTACGAAGAAAAAATCGAGCCTGCAACAGGCCACTCATGGATCCACGCTGACGCAATTCCGGGCCTTTGCATCTACGACGGTGTTGACGAGCACTACTACTGCGAGAACTGCTACGCTATGGCCAAGGACGCAGAGGGCAAGGAAAAGGTAGGCATCAAGAAGATACTGCTTCCGATTGACCCGAACAACCACGTAGGCAGCGACCTCATAGGCTTTAACGAGAAAGAGCACTACACAATCTGCGAGTGCGGCGCTCACATTGACAATGCAGAACACACGCTTGACGCAAGCGGACGCTGCACGGTCTGCCACTACAAGAAAGGCTCGAACGTAAAGACCGCGGTCCTTGACCTCACAAAGCACGACGCGGTACATGCAAACTGCATCACGCCGGGCACCAAGACGTATTACACCGACAAAGACGGCAAGGTTTACCTCAGCCCCGTCGGTGTGGTCGCGGTCAGCGCAGAGGACCTTGTGATGCCGGTCTCCACGGTCAACCACGTCGGCGGAGAGTATGCTCACACAAGCACGGAGCACTGGATTGCCTGCGCCTGCGGAGCCGAGCTCAGGAAGACGGAGCACAGCTTTGACGAGAAGAACGTCTGCACCGTCTGCGGATACGAGAGCAAAAAGTCCGGAAACGACCCCGCCAATCCTTCCGGAAACGGCGGCGGAAAAGTCTCGGGCTTCCCGTGGTGGATATTCATCATCATAGGCGTTGTTGTTGCCGGCGCGGCGGTTGTCGTGATTATAATCGTAAGAAAGAAAAAAGAAACCGCCAAATAACAAAAAACAATAACCGGTAAAACGTGCCGGCGCCAAGGCCTCTTAAGCCGCGGCGCCGGCTTTCATACTATCCGACAAAGGGAGCGGCTTTTAGATTTTATTTCAATCAAACCGGTGCTATAATGAACCTGCCAATATCTGCAGGGGTGACGGCTTTTAGGACAGGTCCTGCGACAAAGGAGGATTAAAATGATCAGGATTGATAAGCTTTCAAAAAGTTATGACGGAAAGAAAAACGCGATTGAAAACATAGATCTTACGATTTGCGACGGAGATATTTACGGCTTTGCGGGGCTCAACGGAGCGGGCAAATCGACCACTATTAAGTGCCTTGTCGGCATTCTGCCGTTTGAGAGCGGCGAAATCACGGTTAACGGCAAGTCAATCAAAACCGACCCCGTGGCGTGCAAGTCCGAGATGGCTTACATTGCCGATAACCCGGAAATCTATGCCTACATGAAGGGAATCGACTACATAAAGTTCATATTGGCGATTTACAAGACGCCTTTCGACAACGCCAAGGTGCTCAAAGCGGCCGAGAAATTTGAAATTGCGGACGTTCTCAACAACCTTGTTTCGAGCTATTCTCACGGCATGAGGCAGAAGCTCGTGCTTCTCACGGCTTTCCTGCACGAACCGAACCTCCTGGTGCTCGACGAGCCTTTCGTCGGACTTGACCCGAAAGCAACGCACATGCTCAGAGAGATGATGAAGGACTATGCCGCCAAGGGCAACACCATCTTTTTCTCCACGCACGTCCTCGAGGTTGCCGAGAAGCTCTGCAACAAGGTCGCAATCATCAAGGACGGAAAGATTGCCGTCAACGGAACGATGGAGGAGATAACAAGTAAGGGCTCCCTCGAAGAATTCTTCCTGGAGGTCAACAATGGATAACTATCTCACCTTGACGAAGGTTTTCTTCCTGAGCGGCATCAGCACGAACAGAAAGGCAAACAGTCAGCGGCCGGTTTTCAAGCAGCTCGGAATAATGGCTGCGGTGTTCACGGCAATATCACTCTTCTACAACTTTACCATGTTCAAAGCGGTGGATGCCGCGGCAGAGGGCGCTCTTGGCGTGTACAGGGACATTTTACTGTTTGTGCTCACAATTGCGTCTTTCTTCACGGTGGTCATGACCTTTAACCAGATGCAGACCGCGCTCTTTAACAGCAAGGACTTTGAGTTTGTGGAGTCCCTGCCGGTCAAGAGCAGCACTGTTATAGCCGCAAAAATCACGTCTGTGCTGGTGTATTGCATTGGCGAGGACATCATTATTTTTCTTCCCACGGTGGTGCTTTACCTCGTATTTACAGGGGATGTTTTCGTCTCGGCGCTTGGCTTAATAGCCATGTTCTTTGTGTCTCTGGTACCGCTGCTTGTGTCCTCGCTGCTGGGCACACTTGTGGCGCTTTTGACAAAAAAACTCAAAAAGAAGAACGTTTTTCAGATAATCGTTTATCTGATGTACTTTATATTGGCGTTTTCGGTAAGCTTCAGTATAAACGGCTCCTCCTTTGTGAACCGCGCTGAAATCGCCAAGGCAATGCCACACCTCCTTCTCTTCAAGAATGCGGTGTACAATCACAATGTTCTGTCGTTCCTGCTTTTCATTGGCGTCAACCTGGCGGCCTTCGCGGCGGTGGTCGCGGTGATCTCGCTTCTCTACAAGCCGATCAACTCCATCAGGGAAAGAACCGGCGGCGGGGGGTACAAAGAGGTCAGATCGGGCGGCTCGAAGCTTGCGATGATACTGATCAAAAAAGACCTGAAAATGCTCACGGGAAAGCCGAACTACTTCATTAACTCGATTTTCGGCTCGATTCTTTACCCGATTTATTCCATCATGTTTATGTTCATGAACAACGCCAATTCAGACGGCGGCAAGTTCCTTGGCGTAATGGTATTGACGATTCCCGTCATGGGCATAATCATGAACAGCATCACCAACAGCACATTGGCGTCAATCTCGCTGGAGGGAAAGAGCTTTGAGAACCTTCTCAGCTACCCGGTGAGTTCAAAGGAAATCATCAGGAGCAAAATAAGGGTCGGATTCTTCGTACCCTCGATTATCTCAATTGTAGGAAGCTCGCTGATACTGGTGATGCTTGGGGTGAAGAACGTGCTCGGAGGTCTCACGTGGCCCACATTGGCGGCAATATATCTCGCGCCTCAGTTCGCGCTCATGTATGCTTCTGTGACCGGCATGCTCTGCAATCTCAGATGGCCTAAGATCCATTTTGAGAACGAGATTCAGGTCATAAAAAACAGCAGAAGCGCTCTTTTCGGAATGCTCTTCATTTTCCTGCCTGGTATGGTTGCCGGCGGTATCGTGTTTGTCCTGAACTTTATTTCGCCTTTGGCATCGCTCATCGCGCTTGCGGCTGTTTACACGGCAATGGTACTGACATCGACAATGATCTTGAAAAAACATGAAGAAAAGTTGTTTGCGGCGGTTATCGCCAAGTAACAGTGTATAATCAATAAAACGGTTTTCAGCTTTTGTCAATGTGACAGGTTGATAATACTGTTATGCAGGAGAATCCGTACAACCTGATCACATTCCAGACGGAAGAATACGAGAAAAACGCCAAATTAAACATCTCTCCCGAACCGGATACCGTTATCAGAGTGTTCATGGTCTTCAAGGCTCTTGACCGCGAGGTTGACATAGCGGCGCCCGAAATTCAAACACCTTCACGCGAAGGCTTTACAGTTATAGAGTGGGGCGGAAGCGAAATCAAGTAAAATAGCAAACATTTTTTATAGCAGACACCGGAAGGAAAATGACAATTTGTCACTTTCCTTCTTTGTTTTCGGATGGTATTATAATCTGCGGAGGAAAAAACATGGGCAAAGACATTGGCGGTGTTATTAAAAAACTGAGAATCGACAATAACCTGACGCAGGGGGAGCTTGCCGGGAAGCTTTATGTTTCGCGCGAGCTTGTGTGCAGATGGGAGTGCGGCAGCAGGTATCCGGGAATCGACGTTCTTACGGAAATGTCGAAGCTCTTCGGGGTCAGGCTTGAGGCGCTCATGATTGTTGACGCCAAGGTCATCGGCGATCTTGACCGGTGCATTCCGAAATGGATGAACGCGGCTCAGGCAATCAAATCCGTGAATGATTTCCTCCGGACTTTAAACGAAGAAGATCGCGACGTTTTCGTACTAAGGTATTTTAAATTCAGAAGCACAAAGGAGCTTTCGCGCGCCGTTGGGAAGAGCGAGGGCACCGTACGCAACAGGTTGACGGGTTTGAGAAAGAACCTGGCAACGTATTTAGAGGAGTGCAGAAATGAAAAAGAATGAACTTTATGAAGTGGTTTCAAACATAGAAGAAGGGTTTGTGGACCATGCCCTTGAAACCGAAGAGAAAAATATCAGGAAAGCTGACGCGAAAACCAAGGCGCCAAAAAGACGCCTGCCGCTGTGGGGCGCCGTTGCCGCGGCTGTGCTTGTGGCTGCTACAGTTATAACAGTGTCGATTGCGGTCACGAACAGGTCGGGCAAAGCCGGAATGACAAATGGCGGCGGCTCAACAATCGAAAAGCCTACGCAGGGCGAGATTATAACGGAGCATTCGCTGACCAACCTCATGGAGGGAATCAAGGCAAAACCGGCGCCTTCAATCAGAAAGGTTTCAAAGGCGGAGGCTGAGACCGTTGCCGATTTTGCCGTAAAACTGCTCAAAAACGCGAAGAAGAACGGTGAGAACTCGCTCGTTTCTCCGATATCCGTCATTGCGGCTCTTTCGATGACCGCAAACGGCGCGAAGGGCAATACACTTTCTCAGATGGAGAGCACGCTCGGTATGAGTCTTGAGGACCTTAACAGCTTCTTCAAGGCATACGTGAGATCACTTGCGCAGGACGACAAAAACAAGTTCAGCCTTGCGGACTCGATCTGGTTCAAGTCGGGCTGCGTTGATTTCAACACCGGTTTCCTGCAGGCGAACGCGGATTTCTACGGAGCGGACGCGTACGAGGCTTCTTTTGACGAAAAAACGCTTGCCGACATCAACAAATGGGTCAACGATAACACGAACGGGATGATACCGAAAATACTTGACAAGGTGCCGGACGGCGCGGTCATGTATCTCATTAACGCATTGGCGTTTGAAGCCGAGTGGATCGTTCCGTACAACGAGGAACAGGTGTTTCCAAGCAAGTTCACTCTTGAGAACGGCCAAAAGAAAGACGTCACGCTGATGACGTCAAACGAGAGATTTTATCTCGAAACCGCCAATGCAACAGGCTTCATAAAACACTACGCCAACCACAAATACGCCTTCGCGGCGCTCCTTCCGAACGAAGGTGTTACGGTGAATGAGCTTGTAAGCTCGCTTGACGGCAAGACCCTTTCAGGCATTCTGGCAAACGCAGAACAGACGTCAGTAAGAGCTGTAATCCCGAAGTTTGAGGCCGAGTTCGGCACAGACCTTGCCGACTCTCTGAAGGCGATGGGGATGACGGACGCCTTTGACAGCTCGCTTGCGGATTTTTCGGGCATTGGCACGTGGAAGCTTGACGGTTTCACACGCATCGGCCGTGTGATCCACAAGACGTACATCTCGGTCACGGAGCAGGGCACAAAAGCGGGAGCCGCAACAGCCGTTGAAATGACAAACGACAGCATACCGATCAACAACAAGGAAGTTATTCTGAACAGACCGTTTGTCTACATGCTGATCGACCTTGAAAACAACATACCGTTCTTCATCGGCACGCTTGAGGACGTTGCCGGCTGACGTGCAAAAAGATTACAGAAAAGAAACGGGTCCTGACCGGCGCAGATAATAAAGGCGCTGGGCGGGACTTTTGTGGTGTGCCGGGCACGGCACAGTTCTTGCGTGTGAAAGTCCCGCCACAGGTATTTACCGCCAAGTGCAGCGAACCGCAAGCCGGCATCTGCAATGGTGACTATACAAACCAAAGCAAAAAAACTGTTCGCAAACGTTGTCTTAAAGTGATAGAATGAAACCATAAATTGCTCTGCATAACGGAGTGAACTGACGTTATATTAACCGCATTGGCGTTACGCGCGATTGAAACTGAACGTTGATTTTATCGACATATGGATTTTTTACGGAGGTATTTTATGAAAAAAGTATTATTGTTAATTGCCGCAGCATTGCTTCTGGCGGTGCTGTTTGGCTCGTGCTCAAGCGTGACCGACAAAACAGGACCCGATATTCCCGAAGAGACAACGCAGACGGAAGTGCCCGAAACGGAGGCTCCAAAGGAAACCGAAAAACCGGTTGAAACGGAAGCCCCTAAGGCAACTGAGGCGCCGTCTCATGTTCACACCTGGGGAGAATGGACCGTTGTGGTGGAGCCCACCTGCTATTCCCAGGGAGTGAGAGAACGGGTGTGCCTTCTTGACGTCACCCACGTTGAGAGAGAACTTATGGACATAGTGGATCACGTTTATGTAACTCGTGAAGATATAGCTCCGACTTGCGTTGCTCGGGGGCAACACGGCGGAACCCAGTGCAAATATTGCGGAAAAACGAGGCGCCAAAGCAAAGATGTTCCCCCTACGGGCATCCACGATTATGAGGAAACCCTGGTTGAGGAGCCGGGATACATGAAGGAAGGTCTTGCAACCTGTACCTGCAAGGTCTGCGGATATTCATACAACAAAAAGATAGGGATGCTTACATTCAACCCTGACGATGTTTGGGACGGAACCGTTGCGGATGGGTATGCTTCAGGCGACGGCTCAAAAGAGAATCCATACATAATTGAAAATGCGGCCCAGCTTGCTTATCTTGCCGAACACGACCAGGATGAAACTAAGGGAAAGTATTATAAACTCGCCAAGGATATTATCGTAAACGATCTCCGTGGCTGGGAAAACTGGGATTTAGACAACGGCCCTGCAAACAGAATGACACCTATTGAATTTTTCTATGGCAGTTTTGACGGCTGTGGACATTCTATCAGAGGCTTATACTGTTCAATGAGCGGAAATAGGACCGCAACAGGTAATCATTATGGGTCCCGCGGGCTTTTTTATTCAATAGGGTTAGGTTCGGAATTAAGAAACCTCAATGTTTCCGAATCATTCATGGTTGCTGACGGAGGAATTGTCAACAGTGTAGTTGGTACTTATGACAGCCACATATTGATTTCGGGATGTTCTTTTTCAGGCAAAATAATAGGTGCTATATGCGGCGGTATTGTAGGCCGTGTATCCGTCGGCCTGGCTCACAACGGGGGCGAACCATACACTTATGGCTATGTGACAATTGAAAACTGCATAAACAACGGCAATATAATGTCTTATGAGACCGAAGAAAAAAATACTCACAATTATTGCACAGGGGGAATTGCAGGAGATTGCGTATGTCTTTTCGGGTACTGCAGAATTGAGAATTGTGTTAACAACGGTACGATCAACGGGGCGAATAAAACAGGAGGAATCGTTGGCGAAGTGGCTACCAGAGATTACCCGAATTCCGAGAGATCTGTACTGATCAGTTCCTGCAAAAACTTCGGGGACGTCACATCTAAAAAAAGTGCAGACGGCATAGTGGGAAATATCTGGATATATGATGAAACGGCACCTCAGTTCGAGGATTGCTTCAACTACGGAAATGTCAGCGAAAATGTCAAGTAAAACAACGGAGGCTTTAGAAAAATGGTTATCGAAAAAGGAACGGTTATAAATGGCTTTAAGGCGGTGAGAGTCCGCAGGGTCGATGAACTTGGCGGTAATTTTTATGAATTTGTACACGAAGAGACCGGCGCGGAGCTTGCCTGGCTTGACAACGGCGAACTCAACAAGCTGTTCTGCGTGGCGTTTAAGACGCTCCCCGAGGACAGTACGGGCGTTTTTCACATACTTGAGCATTCGGTGCTTTGCGGGTCAGACAAGTTCCCCGTGAAGGAGCCTTTTGTCGAGCTGATGAAGAGTTCGATGAACACGTTCCTCAACGCCATAACGTTTCAGGACAAGACAATCTACCCGGTATCGAGCCGCAATACGCGCGATTTTCTGAACCTCACCGAAGTGTATCTCGACGCGGTTTTCAGACCGGCGCTTCTTAACAATCCAAACATTTTTTACCAGGAGGGCCGCCATATCGAGCAGGCCGGAGACGGTACGCTGTCGTATAAAGGTGTTGTCTTCAACGAGATGAAGGGCGCGCTCAGCAGGGTTGACAGGCTCACGGGAGAGAAACTTGAAGAGATGATCTTTAAGGGCAGTCCCTACGGAGTGAACTCGGGCGGCGACCCGGCTGTGATCCCGGACCTCACGTACGAGAAGTTCGTCGCAACTTACAAAAAGTTCTACCACCCCTCGAACTCGCGCATTTACCTTGACGGAGACATTCCGGTAGAGGAGACATTTGCTCTGATAGAGAGCTACCTTAAGGGCGCAGGAAGAGGCGTCAGAATACCGGATGCGGAGCCTTCCGAACCGATATCGAGAAGGGCTGACATAAAATATGCTCTTTCGGCAAGCGAGTCGCAGAAAGACCGCGTGATGTATTCCCTCGGAAGGATCATCGGAACCTGGGACGAGAAGGTCAAGATGATGGCCGTCGCGATAGTCTCGGAGGTTCTCCTTGGCGGCAATGAAGCTCCGCTCAAGAGAGAGGTGCTGTCGTCGGGCCTTGCAAAGGACATCGAGCTTTACATCGACACATCTTTCCCGCAGCCGTACATTGTTATCGAGTGCACCAACGTTGCCGACGGCAGGGAGAATGAGCTCAAGGAACTGATTTTTAAGACGGGAAGGAAGCTTGCCGAGGCGGGAATTGACCGCGAGCAGCTTCAGGCTTCAATATCTCACGCGGAGTTTGTCACGCGCGACCGCGAGGAACCCAGGGCTCTCAGAAGGGGCACGGACGGTCTCCTCAGCTGGCTGCACGACGGCGACCCGCTCCTGTACATGACTTATGACAACGACTTTAAGGAACTGAGAGCGCTTCTCGGCACCGGCTACTACGAGGAAATCGCCAAGGAAATCTTCTCAACCGGCGACGGCCTCTGCGAAGTCTGCGCGCACCCCGACGTCAATGCTGACAACGAGCTCCGCGAGATCGAAAAAGAGCGCCTCGAAAAGATACGCAAGTCATGGACCGATGAAGACGCCAATGCAAACCGCCTCATGAACGAGGCCCTTGCCCTCTGGCAGAAGACACCGGACAGCGCGGAAAACCTGGCAACGATACCTGTCCTGACGCTCTCCGAAATCGACCCGGAACCTGTTGTACCGCCGACGGAGGAACTGAAGAAGGACGGAGTGACGGTCCTTTTCCACAAGGTTCCGTGCAAAGGCATTGTCCATTTCACGATGTACGCGGACCTTTCGGACTTCTCACTGAGAGACATAACCGTCATCTCGCGCTGCGGGCACTTTTACGGCGTGCTCCCGACTGAAAAGTACGACTCGCTTGAGCTTCAGAAAAAGATTAGGGAGACTGCGGGAAGACTGTATTTTGCCTTTACGACGAACGGCCGCGCAGGCGTCACCGAAACAACGAAGCCTTACTTCACGGTGAACTGCAGCGTGCTTGAAAGAAATCTCGGGGAGGCATGCGAGCTAATCCGTGAGATACTCGAAAACACCGATTTTTCCGACAAAAACAAGATCAAGGAGATTGTGATCCAGAACGACGAGCGCCTGAAACAGTGGACGGTATCGTCAGGTCACAGCCTTGCCCTGAGCGTCGCTTCGGCGGGCTATTCGGCGGCGGACGCGGTGACTGAAGCCGTAAGCGGTGTTACATACGTGAAATACTCGCATGACTTTGCCGATAAGTTTGACGAGTACATTGGCGAGTTCTCGGAGTGCTTTGAAAAGCTCAAAAAGCATTTCCATCAGGGCAGATTGATGGTCAGTGTAAGCACGGACGAGCTTCCGGACATATCCCCGATCATCGGCGCTTTCAGAGAAAATGACGAGACCGACAAGGCTCAGAAGGGCGGCGCGGGATTCACAAAAGACTTTCCTTCGATGGTCGGCTGCGTAATTCCGGCTCAAATCGGCTTTGCGACGCAGTGCTACAACTTCGGCAGGGACGGAATTAAATACGACGGAACGATGAGCGTTGCCGCCAAGATCGCGTCACTCGACTTCATGTGGAACGTCATCCGCGTGCAGGGAGGCGCGTACGGCGCGGGGCTCTTCGTCACACCCGCCAATGACATCAAAACGTACTCGTACAGGGACCCGTCACCGGACCGCTCGCTTGGCGAGAACAAAAAGGTCGGCGCATTCCTTCGTGAATTTGCGGCCTCGGGAAGCTCCCTTGACAAGTACATCATATCCGCGATTGCAGACAGCGACCCGTTTGCATCGCCGAGGGTTATGGGTATAATTGCCGACAACAACTGGTTCGCAGGCCTCGGAATCGAGGACGCGAGACGGTTCAGACGGGAGATGCTTGCAACAAACGCTGAGGATATCAAGCGCTTTGCAGATATGCTTGACAGGTTCGCGGAAGAGGGCGCCGGATGCGTTGTAGCGTACAAAGATGCGCTTGACAAGTGCGGAGACATAACGGTTTACGACATCTGAAAAACGGGAATGACGGTATGCCCGAAGAATCCGGAAACGGCGACGTCAGCGTCAAAATCCACCCCGAACGGAGCAAATAAAAAAGTCCGCTTTATATGCAGACTGTAATCCAAAAGCGCCTGAAGATGCATTTTGCGGCATTTTCAGGCGCCTTTTTGTCATTGGCGGTTTAAAATCAGGGTCAGTCGGACACGATTTTTACGTCGCCCATGTTGTTTTTGATCCTTATGTGGAGCGTGCGGACAGTGACTTCGTCTTCGCTGCGGACTGAGATGTCGCCCATCGCGCTGTCCTGCGAAACGTCTGCGTGCCAGTTGTGCGGAATGTGAACGACCGTCTCGCCCATCTGGTTGACAAGGTTCAGGTTGAGGTCATCGTTTGAGTCGCCCATGTCGGTGTTCTGGTAGTAGATGTTGAGCTCGCCGAGCTGGTTCACGAGGTTAACGTCGGTTTGCGTCGAGGCGTCAACGTAGTAAACGTGGTTGCCGAGTTTGAAATTCATTTGAGAGCTGCCGCCCGCATTGCCGGAGCAGTCGTTTGTGACGGTAGAGGTCCTTGTGGTCGTGCTCTTGAAGAACTTCTTGTGCTTCGTTCTGAATATTGCCCAGACCGCGATGTCGAGCATCACTGCCGCCAATATGATCAGCCAGTTGTTCACGAAATCCGGTCCTCTGCCGATTGCGGTGCCTATCTCGCGCTCAAAGAGCATGAAGCCGAGTGCGAGCAGTATAAAGATGCTGAGCTTATTGGCGATTTCTCTTCCGAAAACCACCTTTTTGATGAGCCAGTAGAGCAGGGCCGCGGCAAGTATCCATTTCCAGACGGGAACGGTAAAGACCTGAAGGCCGGGGTTGAAGGCGTAGAACAGAAGTCCCACCGCCGCGATGAGTATAAGTATTCCGATGATTATCGCATTGTTCCTTTTCATTTCAGTATCATCCTCATTTCTTCGAGTTTTTCACGGAAGGGTTTGTAGTACATTCTTGAGATGAACACCTGTTTGGGTGAGGTGGAGAAGCCGATGCGGCAGAGGCCGGTGAGTTCGCGCTTCATGAAGCAGACCGCTTCGAGGTTAAGAATGCACATTTTTGAGACGCGCATGAAGTTGTGCGGAAGGATGCTCTCGAGCTCGTAGAGCTTCATGTCCGTGTAGTAGATGCGCTTGTCGGTGTGGGCGGCAACGCGTCCCTCGCTGCTCTCGAAAAACAGTATTTTCCGGATGTCCACGAGGTACTCCTCTTCGCCGATGACCAGTGAAAGCTTTTTCACGTTCGGCTCCGCGGTGCCTGTCTCAAGCAGTTCCTGAAGCCTGAGAACTTCGGGGGTGAGCTTTTTGCAGCGGATGACGACCTCCTCGGGCCCTTCGGGGTCAACTTCGATCTTTATTCTGTTTGCTGTCCCTTTTCCGGTTGTGTCTTCCACCGCGACTCAGATCCCTTTCTCAAAGCTTCAATCGGCATGTCTCTTTGCCGGTTGCAAACTGATTGTAAAGAACTTCGGCGCGCTTGTCAATTCCCCGAAGGTAAGTGGTAGAAAATGCGCGGTAAGTTGCGGAAATCGCCAATGAAGCCGCCTGTTCGGGCGGCGCTGCGAAAACTATTTGTGACATTTTTGCCGCCCGAACGTTGGTATAATAAAGCTGCACCGGCATCATGCAAGGTTACCCCCTTAAACTCTTCGGCCGGTGCAGAAAAGCGCCTTTTTTCCGCGAAAATCTGCAGAAAAAGGCGCTTCTTCTATATAGCTTGTTAGGCTTTATTCAACGACCGCGCACTCGATGCCGAGTATGTCCGCAATCTTCTTTATTGTCGATGCCCTGTGGCCGATGCCGAGCGCGTAGTGGTGGGTAGGTCCTTCCATGACCCAGCGCTTCACAAAATCCTTTGTGTTTGGCGGGAAGAAGCCTCTTGTGTTGGTGTTTCCCGTCGGCGGTATCGGGCCGTGCTTTGACTCGCCTTCGCCGACAACAAACTTGAAGCCCGTCCTTGTCTGCGTGATGCCGAGGATGGTGATGGGGCCTTCCTTGAGCTTGAATTCGACCGAGGCGCCTGAGCCGGGCTTGCCGTGGAACTTCTTGAGGCTCCTCAGAACCGGCTTTCCTTCCGCGACGGCAATGTGGTGCGGCCCGTCGTGACCCACGAAAATGAAGTCTTCCTCAAAGTCGAACGGGTGGAACTCCGCAAAGCTGCCGCCCATGCCGAGCCTGTCCATGATGAACATGGCAATGAGCGTCTTGATGTCAAACTCGCCGCACATCGGAATACCCTTGGCGTTAAGCATCGAATTTCCCGCAATGAACGAGCTGACAAGGTCCCTCTGAGGCGAACCGTCAAGGCCGTTATAGTAATATGCGAGGCCCGAAAGGTCGTATTTCGCAACGAATTTCTCAAGCGCGACCGCGGTTTTGGCGGCTTTTTTGAGGTCCTTTTCGGTGAGCTTCTCGGTGAGCGGGTCGGAGACTGGGTCGGGCGTGTCGAAAATCGCCAATATCTTCCGCTCCATCTCAGCAGTCTCTTCGTCGGTTACGGTCGCGTGAACGTCGGCAACGTCATCAATCTCAAGAAGGGGCACGTGGACGCCGAAAGTCGCTGCGACGGCGGTGGGGTCTGCGTGCATGTCGTACATCGATTCAAGGACGTGTCCCATGAGGCCGAAGCGGGCACCGCGGAGGCCGTGGAGCACATTGGCGATGTCGCACCACTCACGAATGGCCTCCTGAGCCTCAGAATCGCCGTACAGGCGTCCTATGACCACGTCCGATATCTTTTTACCCATCCTGACGGCAACGCCCGTAAACTCGGGTACGGAGCAAATACAGTCATTCTCAAGCTGTTCCCTCGTGTTGGCCCTGCTGTAGTCAAGCCTGGTCTTCGGCTGCAGAGCGATCAGAACCACGGGCGCGTCAGCCTCGGCAATCACCGGCGCAAACACGGAGGAGGTGGCATAAGTCAGCATGTTGCAGAAAATGACGTCAACGCCGTCCCGCTTCGCCTCGCGCGACACCTCAAAAGCTCTCTTGTTTGAATCGACCATCCCGTAGTCGAAAATCTCAACGCCGAAACCGCCAATGATCTTCTTCAGATCCTCGTGGTAAGAAAGAAGCTTCTCCCTGAGCCCCTCGAACTGGCCCCAGTAAACCGCGTGTCCGACCCCGAAAAGGCCTATCCTTGCAGGCTCCGTCTTTATTCTCTCAATCATTTTTTACCTTCCTTTACGCAAAATATCGTAAAACTCACTTCTCAGCCCCGCAATGAACGCGTCGTGCATTGCCGGCGAGTGCTGGTGCATGTAAACAAAATATATATCGTCCTTCGGCGAAACGAAGAACCACGTTCCGAGCGCGCCCGACCAGCCCCATTCGCCGACCGAACCCGTCTCCGCCTCCCTGTCCTGAACCCTGACGCCAAGGGCAAAAGTGTGCTCCGGCCCCGAAATGGAAGGGTCGCCGCAGGGGTTGTTGTAGCAGGCCCTCTGTGCCTCGCCAAGCTGCGGCGACGCCATCATGGAAAGCGTATCAGGCTTTATGATACCCTTTTCGGGTTTAAGCATCTCTGCGAGGAAAAGCGCGTAATCCCTTGCCGTGCCGACAAGCCCTGAGCCTCCGGAAAAGACGCCCGGGTCATCCGTGCCCTCAAAAAGCGGGATGGGCACGGGCCGCGGCGGCAGCGGTATGTTTTCGTACCTGCCGTTTATAAAAGCCGTGTTTGCCGCGAGGCGGGGTTTAAGCCGCTCGGGCAGCTTCTGATAAAAGCACGTATCCTTCATCCCGAGCGGCGCTGTAACGTGCCTCTCAAAATACACGTCAAGCGTCTCGCCCGATATAACCTCTATAATCGCGCCGAGCACGTCGTGCGAAAGCCCGTAGAGGTATTTGGTGCCCGGCTCGAAGGAGAGGGGTACCTTGGCGATTTCGTTTGCAAATTTTACGGTGCTCCAGCTGCGGCCGTTTTTCAGGTCACTCCGCCACCTGCCGGCAAGCTTCTCCGCCTCACCGCTCTCATCCGAAAGAAAATACGAAAGCCCCGAGGTCATGGAAAATAGCATGCGCACGGTCACGTCGCGCCCGGCAGGGCGGACCTTGGCGTTTTCGCACACGCGAAGGTTTTTGAACCCGGGAATGTATCTGTAAACAGGCGCGTCAAGGTCAAGGAGTCCTTTTTCGTAAAGTTGAAGCGCTGAGACGACGGTAACAATCTTTGTCATCGAATAAAGGTGGAAGACTGTGTCTTTCGTCACGGGGTCGCCGGAATCTGCGCTCTTTGTGCCTCCGTAGTTTTCAAAGAATATGCCTTCCGGGCCGCCGCAGATGAGCGCATTGCCTGACGAAAAACCGTTTGCGACTATTTCTTTCTGCTTTCCGGCAAGCCTTTCCCAATCACGTTTCACAGCACTCACGTAAACGCCCCGTCCTTTATTTTTTTAGGATTTTACCACCCGCGGGATATTGTGTCAAACACATAAGGAGGCGCAAAAAAACGTGCCGGCAGGTACGTCCGGGAGAAGACGCGGAGGGCGAATGAACGGAGAAAGAACGGAGGAAGAGCGGCGAAAGAACGGTGGACGAGCGGCGGATGCGCGGTATGCTGAAAGCAAGTTGAAAACAAGTTGAAAAAGAGCCCGAAAGGCGCATTCGTTCGTTGACAGCAAACCGGTGTTTTGGTAAAATGCAGAGGTGAGGATACCCTTGTGACTGACGGAAAGGTGGAGTTAACCACATGGAAGCAAGGATTTACAAAATGTCGACCGTCTGGGCAGACCTGACCGATTAAAAACATCGGGGGTACTGCCCTATATTTTTGCGGAAAGGACTTAATATGAAAAAGATTGGCATTGTTATCGGAAGCGACAGCGACCTTCCGGTGATTGAAAAAGCGACAGCCGTACTTGACGAGTTCGGAGCACCGTACGAAGTGCACGTTTTTTCGGCACACCGCACACCCGAGGAGGCAAAAGCATTCGCAATGAACGCTTCTGAAAACGGTTTCGGGGTGATAATTGCAGCTGCAGGCATGGCCGCACACCTTGCCGGCGCGATTGCCGCCAATACGATCCTCCCCGTCATCGGAATTCCCTGTAAATCGGGGGCACTCGACGGGATCGATGCACTTCTCTCAACTGTGATGATGCCGAGCGGAATACCGGTTGCTACTGTAGCTATAAATGGGAGCGCAAATGCTGCGCTCCTTTCTCTTGAAATTCTGGCACTTTCGGACGCCGGAATTGCGGAAAAACTTGTCAAAAAGAGGCAGGCCGACGCGGAAAAGGTGCTCGAAAAGGACAGAGCAATCAGCGAGAGATTCAACAAACCCTGAAGGGTCTAAAACATAAAAACGAGGAATTTTCAATGAAACACGTCTACACAGGAAAAACGAAGAACGTTTACGAACTCGACAACGGAAACTACCTGCTCAAGTTCAAGGATGACTGCACCGGAAAAGACGGTGTGTTCGATCCGGGCGAGAACTCCATCGGCCTTACGATTGAAGGCGTCGGCGACGTAAACCTTCGCATGAGCATCTATTTCTTCGAGAAAATCAATGCTGCCGGCATCAAGACCCACTACGTGAGCGCCGACCTCGCCAATACGACAATGGAAGTTCTTCCCGCAAAAGTGTTCGGAAAAGGCCTCGAAGTCATCTGCCGCGACAAGGCGGTCGGAAGTTTCTACCGCAGATACGGAGAGTACATCGAAGAGGGCGCGGATCTTCCTTCCTACGTTGAGATGACGTTCAAAAACGATGCAAAGGGCGACCCGCTGGTCACCAAAGAGGGCCTTGAAGTCCTTGGCGTCATGAACTCGAAGCAGTACGAAGACATCAAGGAGATGACAAAGAAAATCACCAAGATCGTCTCCGACGACATGAAAGAGAAGGGCCTTGACCTCTACGACATCAAGTTTGAGTTCGGCTACGACAAGAACGGCGACGTGATGCTCATTGACGAAATCGCTTCCGGCAATATGCGCGTCTACAAAAACGGCGAATACATCGATCCGATGACTCTTTCAAAACTCTTCTTCGCATGAACCGCGGCCGCCAAAGAACGGTCCTGCAGCAATCAATCAAAAAGTCTTTTAAGAAAGGTACAACAACATGGGTGGTTTTTTCGGCGCAGTCGGTAAAAATGACGTGATATCCGACGTGTTCTTCGGAACTGATTACCATTCCCACCTTGGCACCAAACAAGGCGGTATGGCGGCCCTCAATTCGGAGCTGGGCTTTCAGCGTGTCATTCACAGTATCAAAAACACGCCTTTCCGCACAAAATTCGAAAACGTTTTCAACGAGATGGCCGGCAAGGCCGCAATAGGCATCATAAGCGACTCGGATCCGCAGCCGCTCCTTTTCCGCTCCTCAATCGGAACCTTTGCAATCTGCATCATCGGTATCATCAACAACAAGGACGAGCTGATCAACAAGTATTTCAACTACACCAAGGGGCAGCTCGGGGCAATGACGGGCGGCGCGATCAACTCCACGGAGCTCGTTGCCGCGCTCATCAACCAGAGGGACAATTTCCTTGACGGCATCAGCTTCGCACAGGAAGAGGTCAAGGGCACTCTCTCAATCCTGATCGTCACCGAGGACGGAAAGCTCATCGCCGCGAGGGACAAGTACGGAAGAATCCCGGTCCTTGTCGGCAAGAAGGATGACGGCTACTGCGTTTCGTTTGAATCGTTCGCTTACCTTAAGCTTGGCTACGACGATTACAAGGAGCTCGGCCCCGGCGAAATCGTCAGAATCGGCGTCGACGGTGTCACGGTCCTCTCACCCGCCAAGAAGAAAAAGAGAATCTGCGCCTTCCTCTGGTCCTACTACGGCTACCCCACGTCCTGCTACGAGGGCAAAAACGTCGAAGTTATGCGCAACATCAACGGCAGAATCATGGCCGAGAACGACATGAAGAACGGCACACTGCCCGAGAACGTCGACTACGTGAGCGGCGTACCGGATTCGGGAACTCCCCACGCGATCGGCTACGCAAACGGAAGCGGCAAGCCTTTCGCAAGACCTTTCATCAAGTACACGCAGACTTGGCTCAGAAGCTTCATGCCTTCCGACCAGGGCGACAGAAACACTATCGCCAAGATGAAACAGATCCCCGTCAGGGAACTGATCCACGGCAAAAATCTTCTCTTTGTGGACGACTCAATCGTCAGGGGAACGCAGCTTAAGGAGACGGTCGATTTCCTCTACAGCAACGGCGCCAATGAGGTTCACATGCGCTCCGCGTGCCCTCCGATCATGTTCGGCTGCAAATTCCTGAATTTCTCGCGCTCCACAAGCGATATGGAGCTCATCACCAGGAACACAATCGTTGCTCTTGAAGGTGAGGAGGGGCTCAATCATATTGACGAGTACGCGGACGGCTCCACCGAACGCGGCAAGAAAATGCGCGAGGCAATTTGCGAAAGTCTTCACTTTAAATCACTTGAGTTCCAGACTCTGAGCGGCGTTGTCGAGGCGATTGGCATCGACGAGGACGAGCTCTGCACATACTGCTGGAACGGGAAGGAATAAACATGAACTCTGAATCAAGATCTGACATTTACGCAGCGGCCGGTGTAGACATCACCGCGGGTTACAAAGCTGTTGAGCTTATGAAGCAGCACATCGCAAGGACGATCACCTCGGGTGTCGCGTCTGACGTCGGCGGCTTCGGCGGCCTTTTCGAGCTGGACACAGAGGGCATGAAAAAGCCTGTGCTCGTCAGCGGAACGGACGGCGTCGGAACCAAGCTCAAGCTAGCTTTTCTCATGGACAGGCACGACACGGTAGGCATCGACTGCGTGGCAATGTGCGTCAACGACATTATCTGCTGCGGCGCAAAACCGCTCTTCTTCCTTGACTATATTGCATGCGGCAAGAACTACCCTGAGAAGATTGCCGATATCGTTAAAGGCGTCTGCGAGGGATGCGTTCAGTCGGGCGCGGCTCTCATCGGCGGCGAGACTGCCGAGATGCCGGGGTTCTATCCCGTTGACGAGTATGACCTTGCCGGCTTTGCGGTTGGCGTTGTCGACAAGGAGAAAATCATCGACAATAAGAATATGGTTCCGGGCGACGTCATCATCGCGCTGCCTTCGAGCGGCGTTCACTCAAACGGTTTCTCGCTCGTGAGAAAGGTTTTCGACGTTGAAAACATCGACATCAAGGCGCCGGTCAAAGAGCTTGGCGGTAAATCCCTCGGAGAGGTCCTTTTAGCACCTACAAAGATTTACGTGAAGCCTGTGCTCGCGCTCAGGGAAGAGGTCAACATCAAGGGCATTTCGCACATCACGGGCGGCGGCTTCTACGAAAATATTCCGAGGAGCATTCCCGACGGACTGGGAGCGCTCATTGAAAGAAGCTCCGTCAGAGTTCTTCCGATATTCGATCTTCTCGCAAAAACAGGCAATATCTCAACGCGCGACATGTTCAACACGTTCAATATGGGCGTCGGTATGAGCATCGTTGTCCCGAAGGATGAGGCCGAAAAGGCGCTCGAAATCCTCAAGGCAAACGGCGAGGATGCGTACGTGATAGGTTCGATAATCGAGTCAAAAGATAAGATCACAATCCGCTGATCGGAAGCCGGAAATGAAGTCCGAAAGGAAATGACCGTTATGAAAAGACTTGCAAACATTGCCGTGCTCGTCTCCGGCGGAGGCACAAACCTTCAGGCGCTGATCGACGCAGAGAAGTCGGGAATACTGAAGAGCGGTAAGATAGTTCTCGTGATTTCAAACAACCCCGACGCTTACGCGCTGAAGAGGGCCGAAAAGGCGGGCATCAAGAGCGAAGTCGTAACCAAAAAGGATTGCGGCAGCCGCGAGGGCGCGGAGAAAAAGATGATATCGATTCTTGAGGAGAACAGAATCGACCTCATCATCCTTGCCGGATTCATGAGCATACTGAGCGGGTCTTTCACAAAGAGGTTTGACCGCAGGATAATAAACGTTCACCCATCGCTGATCCCGTCGTTCTGCGGAGAGGGCTTCTACGGGCTTAAAGTCCACGAGGCCGCTCTTAAGAAGGGGGTCAAGGTGACCGGTGCCACGGTGCATTTCGTCAACGAGATACCGGACGGCGGCGAAATAATAATGCAAAAAGCTGTGGAGATCGAGGAGGGCGATACCCCCGAGGTCCTGCAGGAGAGAGTAATGCGGAAGGCGGAATGGATTATTTTACCTATGTCCGCGGAAAAAGTTTCAGCACAGATAATCGAAAAGGAGCAGAAATGAACATTTACGAGACAAAAACCATTGGCAATACCATCGCCGGCAACCCTTACGTCGGCAGAGGAATAGTGACAGGCATGACTCCTGACGGAAAATACGCCGTCTCCGCCTACTTTATCATGGGCAGGAGCGCGAACAGCAGAAACAGGATATTCGCAAAGAAGGGCGACGTGCTTTTTACGGAGCCTTTTGACGAGTCCAAGGTCGAGGACCCGAGCCTCATCATCTACGCAGCCGTTCGCGAGCAGAACAACGCTCTTATAGTCACAAACGGAAACCAGACGGACACTATTGCCGACGGTCTCAAAGAGGGCAAGACATTCTCGGAGGCTCTCGAAAGCCGCTGCTTCGAACCCGACAAGCCGAACTACACCCCCCGCATCAGCAGCATCACAATCTTCGAAAAGGATTCGTTCCGCTACGAGATGAGCATACTGAAGAGCATTGACGGGGACGGTTCGGATTGCGCAAGATACACTTTCTCCTACCCCGCCAAGGCAGGTCTCGGCCATTTCATCCACACCTACGTCACCGACGGCAACCCGATTCCGACTTTCCAGGGAGAGCCGGAGCGCATCATGATACCGAATGACATTGGCGAGTTCACAAAAGACATCTGGGACAATCTGGATGACGCCAATAAGATTTCCCTCTACGTCCGATATACAGACGTAAAAACAAAGAAAATCACCGAAAAAATCATAAACAAGAACATTTAAAAGAGGAGCTGCTGAAATGAAAGAGTTTGAACTGAAATACGGGTGCAACCCGAACCAGAAACCTTCAAGAATCTTTATGGCAAACGGAGCCGACCTTCCGGTCGAGATACTGTCCGGACGCCCGGGATATATCAATTTCCTTGATGCTTTTAACAGCTGGCAGCTCGTTAAAGAGGTGAAAGAGGCCCTCGGCATGCCCGCGGCAACGTCTTTCAAGCACGTCAGCCCCACCAGCGCGGCTGTGGGAAACAAGCTCAGCGACAAGCTCAAGAAGGCGTGCTTCGTTGACGATATCGAAGGACTTGACGATTCACCGCTCGCCTGCGCATACGCACGCGCAAGAGGCACGGACAGAATGTCATCGTTCGGCGACTGGATCGCTCTCTCGGACGTCTGCGACGTTACGACGGCAACAATCATCAAAAGAGAAGTCTCCGACGGTATAATCGCCCCCGGATTCACGGATGAGGCGCTTGAAATCCTCAAGACCAAGAGAAAAGGCAACTACAACATCGTTAAGATCGACCCTGATTACGTACCCGAGGTCACGGAGCGCAAGCAGGTTTTCGGAATCACTTTCGAGCAGGGCAGAAACAACTTTGAAATCAACCGCGAGCTGCTTTCAAACGTTGTAACTAACAACAAGAACCTCCCCGAGAGCGCAATCCGCGACCTCATCATCTCGCTCATCACGCTTAAATACACCCAGTCAAACTCGGTTTGCTACGCAGTCGACGGACAGGCTATCGGCGTAGGTGCGGGCCAGCAGTCAAGAATCCACTGCACAAGGCTTGCCGGAACCAAGGCGGACACATGGCAGCTCAGGCAGAGCGACAAGGTGCTCAATCTTCCCTTTAAGGAGGAGCTCGGAAGGGCGGAGCGCGACAACGTCATTGACGGCTACATCAACAAGAACGAAGAGGACGTCTGCGCAGAGGGCATCTGGCAGCAGTATTTCACAGAGAGACCTGAGCCGTTCACACGCGAAGAGCAGGCGGCTTACCTTGCGACCCTTGGCGGTGTCTCGCTCGGCTCCGATGCATTCTTCCCGTTTGCCGACAACATCGAACGCGCAAAGAGAAGCGGTGTCAGCTACATTGCCGAGCCCGGCGGATCGATCCGCGACGACCTTGTTATCGAGTGCTGCAACAAGTACGACATTGCAATGGCATTTACAGGCATGAGACTTTTCCATCACTGATCGGAGGACCTGATGAAATTATTGGTTGTAGGAAGCGGCGGACGTGAGCACGCTATAATCAAGAAACTGAAAGAGAACAAAGACGTCGAAAAAATCTATGCGCTCCCCGGAAACGGCGGTATTGCCGCTGACGCAGAGTGCGTGGACATCGGCGCCAAGGATATCGTGAAGATTGCCGAATTCGCCAAGGAAAAAGGCGTCGACTACGCCGTTGTCACCCCGGACGACCCGCTGGTACTCGGCTGCGTTGACGAGCTTGAAGCCCGCGGAATCCCCTGCTTCGGACCGAGAAAAAACGCGGCCGTCATCGAGGGCAGCAAGGCTTTCTCAAAGGACCTTATGAAGAAGTACGGCATCCCGACGGCCGCCTATGAGATATTCAACGACGCAAAAGACGCGCTGGAATACGTAAAAACATGCGACATTCCGATCGTCATCAAGGCTGACGGACTCGCCCTCGGCAAAGGCGTTATAATCGCCGAGACGCGCGCGGACGCGGAAAACGCCGTCAGGGAGATAATGCTTGACAAGAAGTTCGGAAACAGCGGCAACGTCATCGTCATCGAGGAGTTCCTCACAGGTCCCGAGGTATCGGTGCTCTCTTTCACGGACGGCACCACGGTCGTCCCCATGATATCGTCAATGGACCACAAACGCTCCGGCGACAACGACACAGGCCTCAACACCGGCGGAATGGGAACGATCGCTCCCAACCCCTACTACACCGAAGAGGTCGCAAAGGTCTGTATGAACACGATATTTTTGCCTACAATAAGGGCAATGAAAGCAGAAGGAAGAGAGTTCCGCGGCTGCCTTTATTTCGGTCTTATGATAACGGAGAAGGGCCCGAAGGTCATCGAGTACAACTGCCGCTTCGGCGACCCCGAGACGCAGGTCGTGCTCCCGCTGCTTGAGACAGACCTTCTCACGGCAATGAAAGCGACCACGAACGGAACGCTTTCCGGAACCGAAATCAGATTCAGCAAAAAGAGCGCCTGCTGCGTTATCGTGGCTTCCGAAGGCTACCCGGTAAAGTATGACTCGGGCTTTGAAATCACGCTTCCTGAAACTCCGGAGAACGGCACGGTGTTCGTTGCCGGCGCCAAACTCAGGGACGGAAAACTTCTCAGCTCGGGCGGGCGTGTCCTTGGCGTCACAGCAGTCGCCGACACACTGAAAGAGGCAATCGACGAAGCATACGCAATCACCGCCAAGGTCAAACTTGAGAACGGATACTTCCGCAAAGACATCGGACAGAGAGCTTTAAAGGCAAAGGAGATTATCGGCTGATGGTTTACAGAATTTTTGTAGAGAAAAAAGACGCATACGCCAATGAGGCAAGGAACCTTCTTGACGAGGTCAGGGATTTTCTCCAGATAAACACACTTGAAAAAGTGCGCGTAATAAACCGCTACGACGCGGAAAACATCGACAAAGAACTTTTTGACTATTCCGTGAGGAACGTTTTCTCGGAGCCGCAGGTTGACACGGCTTTTGAGTCGCTTGACGATGACGGAGCTTACTGCTTCGGCGTCGAGTACCTCCCCGGCCAGTTTGACCAGAGAGCGGACTCTGCGGCGCAGTGCATCCAGATCATCTCGCGCGGCGAGAAACCTGTTGTGAAAACCGCCAAGATATACAAACTCTACGGAAACCTCTCCGAAGAAGACGTTCAGAAGATCAAAAAGCACGTTATAAACCCCGTTGAGGCAAGAGAGGCTTCGTTTGAGGAATTCAAAACGCTGAAGATGAACCCCGAGATACCTGAGACGGTTGAGACGCTCAGCGGCTTTACGAAGCTTGACGAGGGCGGCCTTGCGGCATTCATAAAAAAGTACGGCCTTGCGATGGACCTTGACGATATCAGGTTCTGCAGGGACTATTTCATTGGCGAGAAGCGCGACCCTACAATCACCGAAATCAGGATGATTGACACATACTGGTCGGACCATTGCCGTCACACGACGTTCCTCACAACCATCGACAGCGTGAAGTTTGAGGACGAGCTGCTCGAAAAGACGTATAACGACTACATTTCGACGCGAAAAGAGCTCGGAAGGACCAAGCCTGTAAACCTTATGGACATCGGTACGCTTGCCGCCAAGTACCTCAAACGCACGGGCAAACTTGACAAGCTCGACGAGTCAGAGGAGATAAACGCGTGCACGGTCAAGATTGAGATCGAGGCAGACGGCAAAAAAGAGCCCTGGCTGCTCCTTTTCAAAAACGAAACTCACAACCACCCGACTGAGATTGAACCTTTCGGCGGCGCGGCGACATGCATTGGCGGTGCCATAAGAGACCCGCTCTCCGGAAGGTCGTACGTTTACGGGGCAATGCGTCTCACCGGCGCGGCCGACCCGCTGAAGCCTGTTGACAAGACTCTCCCCGGAAAGCTTCCCCAGCGAAAGATCGTCACCACAGCGGCGGCGGGATATTCCTCCTACGGAAACCAGATAGGTCTTGCGACCGGAATCGTTGACGAGCTCTACCACGAAGGCTACGTTGCAAAGAGAATGGAAGTCGGAGCCGTTATCGCGGCAGCTCCTGCGGAAAACGTCAGGAGAGAGTGCCCGGCGGCCGGAGACGTTGTGATACTCCTCGGCGGACGCACCGGAAGGGACGGCTGCGGAGGAGCTACGGGTTCCTCAAAGTCGCACACCGTAGAGTCGCTTGAAAGCTGCGGAGCCGAAGTCCAGAAGGGCAACGCACCCGAGGAAAGAAAGCTTCAGCGCCTCTTCAGAGACAAAGAAGCGTGCCTCATGATCAAACGCTGCAATGACTTTGGCGCAGGAGGCGTTTCGGTTGCCATCGGCGAGCTCGCGGACGGACTTGACATCGACCTTAACGCGGTTCCGAAGAAATATGACGGACTTGACGGCACGGAGCTTGCAATAAGCGAATCCCAGGAGAGAATGGCTGTAGTCATCGAACCCGAAAACGTGAAGCGCTTCATCGAAATCGCCAATGCTGAAAACCTCGAAGCGACGGTTGTCGCAACGGTTAAGGCTGATCCCAGGCTTACGATGACGTGGAACGGCAGAAAAATTGTCGACATCAGCAGAGAGTTCCTGAATTCAAACGGCGCCGAAAAACATATTGACGTCGAGGCGGCGCCGATTGGCGATTTTTCCGCAAAAAAAGGTGAAAACTTTGAAGAGGAAATAGTGAAGCTCGCCGGCGACCTCAACATATGCTCAAAGAGAGGCCTTTCCGAACGCTTTGACTCAACAATAGGAGCAGGCACAGTGCTCATGCCTTTCGGCGGCAAAAACCAGCTCACGCCGATCCAGGCCATGGTTCAGAAGATTCCGACAGAGAAGAAGCACACGGACGACTGCTCCCTGATGGCATGGGGCTGCAACCCGTATATTTCGGAGAAGAGCCCTTACCACGGCGCATATCTCGCTGTCGTCGAATCCGTGTCAAAGCTTATCGCCACAGGCGCCGCTTTCAAAGACGTTTACCTCTCGTTCCAGGAATACTTTGAGAGACCCGGAAAGAATCCCAAGAGATGGGGCAAGCCTTTCTCGGCACTCCTCGGTGCATTCAGGGCGCAGAAGGAGCTTGGCGTGGCTGCCATTGGCGGCAAGGACTCCATGAGCGGTTCCTTCGAGGATATCGACGTTCCTCCGACGCTGATTTCTTTCGCCGTCACCACAAACAAGACCGGCAACATTGTTTCGAACGAGTTCAAAAAGGCAGGCGACAGGGTTCTCTTCCTCCCGGCAAAATACGGACCGGACGGGCTCCCCGAGGCTGACGGACTTATCGGGCTTTATGCGAAAGTTACCGGGCTTATGAGAGCCGGAAAAGTTGCGGCCGCGTACACACCGGCAATTGGCGGCATCGCTGAAGCAGTTCTTAAAATGTGTCTCGGCAACGGTTTCGGCTTCAGGTTCGAAAGCTCTCTCAAAAACGATTTCCTGTTCGGATACAACTACGGCGGATTCGTGATTGAAACTGATGAGGACGTTGACGGAGCGATACTTATTGGCTATATTACCGACAAAAATGAGATTTCAAAAGGCTCATCGAAAGTCAGCCTTTCCGAAATCGCCAATGCCTATGAGAGCAAACTCGAGAGCGTCTTCCCCTGC
>Ga0310696_10001771_pt1 | contig 30353 bp, 30 predicted proteins | sample AusTroGonzalo_MG_4_FD_203885 | JGI IMG/M metagenome (GOLD analysis project Ga0310696, IMG submission 203885) | Bovine rumen microbial communities from tropical cattle in Woodstock, Queensland, Australia - Gonzalo_02 (v2) (version 2) | ecosystem: Host-associated > Mammals > Digestive system >... | reverse complement strand
CGCGGCGCGGGCCGCCACGGCCTTCGCCAGTTCGATACCATCAGGTCTGGTCGTATTCATCTTCCAGTTGCCTGCAACGATTTTCTTTCTCATATTTGTTGATAAATTGATTTCGACCCGCAAATTTACTAAATTTGCAGACTTTTAGAAAACGAGCGATGAAGAATTTTGTTGAAGAGCTTACTTGGAGGGGCATGATCCAGGATATCATGCCCGGGACGGAAGAGAAACTGATGGAAGGCCCGCAGGCGGCGTACGTCGGCATCGACCCGACGGCCGACTCGTTACACATCGGGCACCTCGTCAGCGTCATGATACTCAAGCATTTCCAGAATTGCGGCCACAAGCCGTACGCCCTGGTCGGCGGTGCCACCGGCATGATCGGTGATCCCTCGATGAAGAGCCAGGAGCGCAATCTGCTGGATGAGGAGACGCTCTCGCGCAATGTCGCGGGCATCAAGGCGCAGCTCGGCCGCTTCCTGGACTTCGACTCCGACGCGCCCAACAAGGCGGAGCTCGTCAACAACTACGACTGGATGAAGGACTACACCTTCATCAACTTCATCCGCGACATCGGCAAGCACATCACCGTCAACTATATGATGGCGAAGGACAGCGTCAAGAAGCGCCTGTCCCGCGAGTCCAGCGAGGGCATGTCCTTCACCGAATTCAGCTACCAGCTGATGCAGGGCTACGATTTCTACTGGCTGTGGAAGAACCGCGGCTGCATCCTGCAGTTCGGCGGCAGCGACCAGTGGGGCAACATCACCACCGGCACGGAGCTCATCCGCCGCATGGACGGCGGCGAGGCCTTCGCCCTGACCTGCCCGCTCATCCGCAAGGCTGACGGCTCCAAGTTCGGCAAGACCGAGAAGGGCAATGTGTGGCTGGATCCGGAACGGACCTCGCCTTACCAGTTCTACCAGTTCTGGCTGAACGTCAGCGACGAGGACGCGGAGCGCTTCATCAAGATCTTCACGATGCTGGACCGCCAGACCATCGAGGAGGCCATCACCGCCCACCGCCAGGCCCCCGAACGCCGCGAGCTGCAGCGCCTGCTGGCCCGCGAGGTCACCATCCTGGTCCATGGCCAGGAGGAGTACGACAATGCCGTCCGCGCCTCCCAGATGCTCTTCGGCAAGTCCACCTCCGAGGACCTGCGCAAGCTCGATGAGCGGACCTTCCTGTCCGTGTTCGACGGCGTGCCGACCTTCGAAGTGGAGCGCGCCTCCCTGCCGTTGGGGATCCTGGACGCCCTCGCGGTGAACACCCAGATTTTCCCGTCCAAGGGCGAAGCCCGCAAGATGATCCAGCAGAACGGCTTCAGCCTCAACAAGGACAAGCTGACCGACATCAACTACCAGCTCTCCGAGGCCGACATCATCGACGGGAAGTACATCCTGGCGCAGAAAGGCAAAAAAGACTATTTTATCATCAAAATTATATAGGAGATTCGCCGATCAAGTCGGCGAATGACGGTTTTAAAGGTCTATTTCTTTTTTCGTCATTCGCCGGCCTGACCGGCGAATCTCCAAACAGCAGCAATATGGACAAACCTGCATCTACCAGACAATTGAAGGTGGCGCGCGAACTGCAGCGCGACCTCTCCGAGATCATCCGCAACCGGGGGATGGCGGCCTTCGGCGGCTGTATGGTCACCGTCAGCGAGGTGCGCATCAGCCCCGACCTCAGCGTCGCGAAGGTATTCGTGAGCATCTTCCCCTCCGACCGCGCCCCGCAGGTGATGCGGACGCTGGAAGAAGAGAAGCGCAGCTTGCGCGGTGAGCTCGGGCGGCAGGTGGCCTCCCAGTTGCGCATCGTGCCGGAACTGGATTTCTACCTGGACACGACCCTGGACTACGCCGAACACATCGAGGAACTCCTCAAGAAATAATTGAAGCCGGACCTGTATATCGCGCGCCGCTACCTGGTGGCCCGCAAGTCGCTGGGCGTCATCCACGTGATATCGACGATCAGCGCAGTGGGCATGGCCATCGGCACGGCCGCGCTGATCCTGATCCTGTCTGTCTTCAACGGCTTCGACGGCATCATCCGCGACAACCTCTCCGACCTCGACCCGGACGTGCTGGTCACCGCCGCTCGCGGGAAGTATTTCGTCCCGGAAGGACCGGCCTTCGATGCTTTGCTGGACGATCCGCATATCGTGCGGATTTCCAGCGTGTTGCAGGAAGAAGTGTTGCTGCGTTACGCCGACCGTCAGGAGCTGGCGAAGGCCAAGGGCGTGGACGCGGTTTACGAAGAAGAATCGCGCCTGGGGGCGCATACGGTGGACGGGTCTTTCTCGCTGCACGACGGGGACCTCCCCCAGGCGGCCGTAGGGGCCGCATTGGCCCATAAACTGGGCCTTCGGCCGCAGTTCGTGGATCCGCTGTACCTGTATTTCCCGCGCAAGGGCGGCGCCCGGATGCCCCTTGTAGGGCCGCTGTCCGCCCTGGGAAGCATCCACCTCTCGCCTTCCTGCCTGTTGAGCGTCAACACTACCGTAGACGAAGAACTGGTGGTCCTGCCCATCGACCAGATGCGCACGCTGCTGGGGCTCGGGCAGGAGGTCAGCGGGATCGAACTGACCTACGACGCACCGGTCGACCGGCGTACCCTCCGTTCGCTGGAGGCGCTGCTGGGCCCTGATTTCCAGGTCCGCGACCGCATCATGCAGAATCCCACCCTCTATAAGATGATGCGCTACGAGAAGCTGGCCATCTACCTGATCCTGCTTTTCGTCGTGATCATCATCGCCTCCAATATCTTTGGCTCCCTGTCGATGCTCGCCATCACCAAGCGCGATGACATGCAGACGCTTCGCGCCATCGGTGCCGACGATCGCCTGGTCCGCCGCATCTTCCTCTGGGAAGGCTGTCTGGTTTCGCTCATCGGGCTGGTCGCGGGAATGGTGCTGGGGGTCGGCCTGGCGCTGCTCCAGCAGCACTACGGTTTCGTAAAAATGCCCGGAGGATTCTTCCTCCAGGCATATCCTGTCGTGCTGCAGGCCACTGACCTGCTCTGGGTCGCACTCGGCGTCGGCGCCATCGGCACCCTCGTGACGTTCCTCTCCGCTCCCCGTACGCGATAGATTGCGTTGGCCCTTTACCGGGGTGGCGAAGACGCCAAAAGCAAAGGGCCGGAAACCTCGCGGCTTCCGACCCTTAGACGTGTACTAAAACCTAAACCTACAACATAGATGCGGGAAGGTTTCAGAACGTTGCAGTAAAATTCAAAAAAAAATCTGAAATTATTATTTGGCGGCTTCAACGGAGACTTTGCGGAACTCCTTGAGGTCCTTCATCAGCTCGAGGGCGGCCTTGCGGGCGCGGGCGCCGGCGGCCTTGTTGCCCTTGATGACCTGGGCATCAGCGTTCACTTTGAAGAGTTCCATGTTCTCTTCGATTTTCCTGACAAGATTCTTCATGGTGTTAATTATTTAATTGTTAATGGTATAATATGTCTTTTGAGCGTGGCAAGATAGCAAAGAAAAACATAATAAGCAACGAAACGTTTGAGAAAACGATTATTGCGCGTCATTTTCTTTGTTCGGCCGCGTATTGAGCTGGTTCATTGCACGTTCGATACCCAGGAAATACCATGTCCGTACGCCGCCGATGATCTTGTCGGCGAGAGCGGGAATCTGCTCCCGCTGCTCAGGCCGGAGCGCTCCGAGCACATAATCCACCAACTGTCCCTCCGAATACTCGTTGCCGATGCCGATGCGCAGGCGCGGATAGGCCTGTGTGCCGAGCAGTTCTTCGATGTTCTCGAGCCCGTTGTGGCCGCCGGGGCGCCCGGAAGCGCGCAGACGGATGGTCCCGAAGGGGAGGTTGATATCGTCGCAGATGATGAGCAACTGCTCCGGGGGGATGCCCAGTTTCTGCAGCCAGTAGCGCACGGCGTTGCCGCTGAGGTTCATATACGTGGAAGGCTTCAACAGATGGATCTCCCGGCCCTTGTCATGGACGATGGCCTGATCCCCGTAGCGGCCGGGCTCGAAAACGACATTGGATGCCTGGGCCCAGGCATCCAATATCATAAAGCCGATGTTGTGTCTCGTCGCGGCGTATTCGGCACCGATGTTGCCGAGTCCTACCACCAGAAAACACTTCTCTGACACGGCAGGGGCAGGTTTACTCCTCCGTAGCAGCCGCAGTAACATTGCGCGTGGTCTTGACACCGCAGATGATGGTGTCCTTGTCGGAGATGACGGCCACGTTCTTGATCTGGACGTCGGAAGCCTTGATGCGCTTGTCGAGTCCGAGCGGCGTGATGTCGATGGTGATGTCGTCCGGGAGGTCCTTCATCAGGGCGCTGATGCGGAGGCTGCGGGCGTTCTGGTAGAACTTACCACCCTGCTGCACACCCTTGGCGTGGCCGCTGATCACGAGCGGAACGCTGATGGTGACGGGCTTCTTCTCACCCACGGCGAGGAAGTCGACATGGAGGCAGTTGTCCGTGACAGGATGCCACTGAATCTCGTGAAGAATCGCGGTCTGGGGCTTCTTGGCACCGTCCAGGACGAGGTCCACGATGTAGGACTTCGGCGTGTCGGTGAGGACTTTGAGCTCCTTGGCGTTGACGGTGAACAGGACGTTCTCCATACCCAGGCCATAGAGGTTGCACGGCACGAGACCTTCCTTGCGGAATGCCTTCAGGACCGCTTTGTTGCCGACCTTGCGGGTCGTGCCTTTCAGTTCAAAATGCTGCATTGCTTTGTGTTTAAAATGTGTTACTCAACCCGGGCACGAGGCCCAAGTCCCATTGCACCAAAACCTTGTAGGTTTTAACAGGGGCCGCAAAGATAAGCAAATAATTTGAATTATTGCACCAAATGGACGCGATTGTTCCAGGAAAGTGTCTTATACTGGCTGTTGAGTTGCGTGCGGCTGGGTTCCGGGATGTAGATGGAAAGTCCGCAGCAGCGCTCCAGCTCCAGGTCAAAGAATGAAGGCGTCTCCGCGTGGTAGGGTACACAGGCCTCCAGGGCTGCATCGAGGGCGGTCATTTCGGCGCCCGTGGCGCCCAGCTGCACCGCCAGGTCCCGCAGATCGTAATAGAAACGGAGGTTGGAGGAGGGGTAGTAGTAGCGTTGGACGGTCCCGATTAACTCGGGCCGGAGCGCATTCCGGTGGGCATCCAGCACGGCGCGGAAAGCCTCGGCGAGCGCCTCCAGCTTCGAGCAGTCGACCAGGGTGATGGTGCCGGACCGGAGCGTGCCGGTCTTCTCGTTGTAGAAATCGTAAAAAGCTTCGCAATAGGCTTTCAGGTCGGGTTGGTTGCCGCCCATCAACAGGCGGACGAGCCGGTCGTAAACCATCCCGGAGGTAAGGATCTCCGTCGGCGAGATGACCAGATAGTCGCACAGGTCCTTCAGCTCATAAGCCAGCTCGACGCAGCCAGACAGGCAGTTGTCCAGGATGAGATAGTCTACCTTCATTGGGATTGCGTCCGCAAAGTCCTGCAGCTCAATCCATTGTATGTTCTTGGAAGAGCCGATGTACTGGTTGCCGACCGCCTTGGTTTCGGGCCAGGGGACCGCCGGCTTGCGGGCACGCGCCAGCGTGAGGCTGTTCTCGCCCGAACTGGTGTATTGACCGGGGACCCAACCGGATCCGTGGGACGAGAGAAGCATCCCGTAGTGCTTGGCGGGGAACATCCCGCGGATGTCGTCCAGTGCTGTGCGGAGCGACTCCTTGGACGCGCTCACGCTCATGTTGTCGTAGATTTTGAGGGTGTCGGCGACGGGTCGCCCGTCCGAGCCCCGGTAAAAGCGGATGAGGCAGGGGGGATTGGGGAGGGTGTAACTGCCGTTGACCGTATTGTGGCAGAATGCCACGATCGCCTTGTCCTGCCACAGTCCGGGCAGGATGTCGGACTGCAACTCTTCCAGGTTGGCCTGCAGGTTGCCGCTCAGGTTGTTGTACCCCAGACCACAGTAGATGAAGACGTGCTCGTAGGTTCCCGTGAAGGGGGGATCGATCCCGTTGCAACCCGCAAGGAGCACGACCGCCAGGGCGATGAGGCTGAATTTGGTCCGGCGCAGCATAATACTGCAAATATAAGATTTTTTGATTATCTTTGTACAATATTTGGGATACCTCTGGACAGAGGTCCCGCCTAAGGGTTTACAGACGCTGCTCTTGGATAGGAGTCAGGCTGGCGGACGGGCTCTTCCCGGCAAACCCGAAAGTTGCCCGGCGCTCCGTGTCCAGGAGGGTCGGGGAGTGAAAGAAGTATGCACTGGTACGCCCTGAAGGTGTTTTACAACCGGATTACGTTTTTGAAGTCCCTCCGGGAAATGGAGGGCGTGGAGACCTATGTGCCCTACCACACCGTGGAGGAGTACGAGCAGGGGCGGCTCAAGTACAAGGAGAAGCAGCTGATCCCCTCGCTGCTGTTCGTGCACTGCACCCAGAAATGGCTGAAGGACTTCAAACGGCAGTATCCGGACTACTTCATGTACTACACCGGGCCGGAATCCAAGGAGCCCGGGATCATTCCCGACAACGAGATGCGTTCCTTCATTCTGGTGACCTCCGCCGACGCCGGGCGGCAGGCCCAGTATTTCGGCGCCGACGCGCCGCAGTACCACACCGGCGACCACGTGCGCGTGATCGACGGTATCTACAAAGGCGCTGAAGGCTATATCAAGCGCATCAAGAAAGACCGTAAGCTGATCGTCTCCGTGACCGGCGTCGCCGTGGTGGCAGTCAGCTACATCCATCCGAGTTTTCTCGAAAAAATCGATTGAGCATGAAAGGCATCGTCCTCGCCGGAGGCTCCGGCACCCGGCTTTATCCGATCACCAAGGGTGTGAGCAAGCAGTTGCTGCCCATCTACGACAAACCGATGGTCTACTACCCGATCAGCGTGCTGATGCTGGCCGGGATCCGGGACATCCTGATCATTTCCACCCCGCAGGACTTGCCGGGTTTCCGCCGCCTGCTGGGCGACGGCTCCGACTACGGTGTGCGTTTCGAGTACGCCGAGCAGCCGAGCCCCGACGGCCTGGCGCAGGCCTTCATCATCGGCGAGCAGTTCGTCGGCGACGACAGCGTCTGCCTGGTGCTGGGCGACAATATTTTCCACGGCAACGGCTTCACCCCCATCCTCAAGGAAGCGGTGCGTGCCGCGGAGGAGGACGGCAAGGCGACGGTCTTCGGCTACTGGGTGGACGACCCCGAGCGCTACGGCGTGGCGGAGTTCGACAAGGAAGGCAACTGCCTCTCGATTGAGGAGAAGCCCAAGGAGCCGAAGAGCAACTATGCGGTGGTGGGCCTGTACTTCTACCCCAATCAGGTGGTGGAGGTCGCGAAGCACATCAAGCCCTCCGCCCGCGGCGAGCTGGAAATCACGACCGTGAACCAGGAATTCCTCGCCGAGAAGAAACTCAAGGTACAGACGCTCGGCCGCGGCTTCGCCTGGCTGGATACGGGCACGCACGACTCCCTCGCCGAGGCGTCCATCTTCGTGGAGGTCATCGAGAAACGCCAGGGGCTCAAGATCGCCTGCCTCGAGGGCATCGCGTACCACAAGGGCTGGATCAGCGAAGAGCGGATGCGCGAGCTCGCCAGGCCGATGCTGAAGAACCAGTACGGGCAGTACCTGCTCAAATGCATTGCAGATGAACGTAATTAAGACGGATATCGAGGGTCTGCTGATTCTCGAGCCACGCGTGTTCGAGGATGCGCGGGGCTATTTCTTCGAGAGTTTCTCGCAGCGCGACTTCGACGCCCAGGTGGCGCCGGTACTGGGCCACACGGTGCACTTCGTCCAGGACAACGAATCGATGTCCAGCTACGGCGTGGTGCGCGGCCTGCACTACCAGAATCCGCCCTACACGCAGACCAAACTGGTGCGCTGCGTACTTGGCGCGGTGCTGGACGTGGCGGTGGACATCCGCCGCGGATCGCCCACCTTCGGGCAGCACGTGGCGGTGGAGCTGACGGCGGAGAACCACCGGCAGTTCCTGGTGTCCAAGGGCTTCGCCCACGGGTTTGCCGTGCTCAGCGAGACGGCGGTCTTCCAGTACAAGTGCGACGAGTTCTACCACCCCGAGGCCGACTCCGGCATCCAGTTGCTGGACCCGGCGCTCGGCATCGACTGGCGCATCCCCGCGGACCAGGCCCTCATGAGCGAGAAGGACCGCGTCCGCGCCTGCCTGGCCGACACGCCGCTGGTCTTTGAATACTAACGTTATTCGCCGACTCTAACCCGTCATTCGCCGACTCTAACCCGTCATTCGCCGACTTGATCGGCGAATCTCTCTACGAATAATGAATATTTTAGTTACTGGTGCCAACGGACAGTTGGGTAACGAGATGCGGGTGCTGGCCTCCCGGCAGGCTTGTCATTCCCGATCGGATCGGGGACACCGCTACGTCTTTACCGACGTGCTCGAAGCCTCGGAGGAATCCGTCGCGATGCTTCGCAAGCTGGCGGGCCCCGGGGTGGACGTCTCGACGCGCAAGCTGGACATTACCGATCTGGACGCCATCCGCGCCGCAGTGCGCGAAGAGGGGATCGACGCCATCGTCAACTGCGCCGCCTACACCAACGTGGATGCGGCGGAAGACAATTTCGCGCTCGCAGAGCTGCTGAACGCCACCGCGCCCGGCAACCTGGCCGCCGCGATGCAGGAGACGGGCGGTCTGCTGGTGCACATCAGCACCGACTATGTGTTTGGCGGCGACCCCTACAACACCCCCTGCCGCGAAGACCAGACCGGCACGCCGACGGGCGTCTACGGCCTCACGAAACTCCACGGCGAACAGGCCATCCAGGCCTCCGGCTGCCGTTACGCGATCCTGCGCACCGCCTGGCTCTACAGCGAATTCGGCAAGAACTTCGTGCGCACGATGTTGCGCCTGACGGCTGAGAAGCCGCAGCTGAAAGTGGTCTTCGACCAGGTCGGAACGCCGACCTATGCCGGCGATTTAGCCAACGCAATCGGGGTTATCCTCGATGACCATGCACGCCATCCCCGACCGGATCGGGGATCTCACCCCTCCCCGTCATTCGCCGGCGTGACCGGCGAATCTCCCACCGGCATCTACCACTTCTCCAACGAAGGCGTCTGCTCCTGGTACGACTTCACGAAGGTCATCGCCGAACTGGCCGGACATGAGTCCTGCGACATCCAACCTTGTCACTCCGACGAATTCCCCTCCAAGGTCCACCGCCCGGCCTACTCCGTCCTGGACAAGACCAGGATCAAGCAGACCTTCGGGGTGAAGATTCCGTATTGGACGGAGCCGCTCGCCGAAGTGGTCCGGCGGCTGAAAACAGAATAAATTTTCTCGGAAGATTATGGTGACGCAGCCATGCTTCCACGAACCGGGTTAGATTCGGCAGTTTCCAGTTTTTGAACTAAAAATATAATAGCAAAATATGAGGAAGAAGGTATATTTAGGGATGGTTGCAGACATCATGCATCCCGGCCTGATCAACATTATCAATGAAGGAGCGAAATACGGGGATTTGATCATAGGCTTGTTTACGGACAAAGCTATTGCGACCCATTCCCGGCTACCATACTTGACATATGAACAGCGCGAGATCGTAGTTCGTTCCATTCAAGGGGTGACAGATGTTGTGCCTCAAGACGATTGGAGTTATGTCCCGAATCTTGTTAAATACAAACCGGATTTCATCATCCATGGGGATGATTGGAAGGAGGGTCCCAGTAAATATATTCGCGATGAAGTCTTCAAAGTGATGGAAGCAATGGGGGGACAGGTGATAGAAATACCCTATACTCACGGTATTTCTTCTTCCGGTCTGGCTAAAGAACTGGAATCGCTTGGGACGACTCCTGAAGCCAGGATGAAGACGCTGCGTCGATTGATTACCGCCAAGCCCATCGTACGGATTATGGAATCCCATTGCGGCTTGACCGGTCTGATCATTGAGCATACGCAAATTGAAGACGGCAATCGAATCAAGGAGTTCGACGGAATGTGGGCCAGTTCGCTGACGGATTCAACCAGTAAGGGAAAACCAGATATTGAAGCCGTAGATCTTACGACTCGACTCCACGATCTGAATGATACACTGGAAGTCACAACCAAACCGGTGATTTTTGATGGCGATACTGGAGGAAAGGTGGAACATTTTTGCTTTACGGTCCGGACTCTTGAGCGGTTGGGCGTTTCCGCTGTGATCATTGAAGATAAAGTCGGATTGAAGCAGAATTCTTTGTTCGGTACGGACGCAGTCCAGACACAGGATACCATTGAAGGTTTTTGCAACAAAATACGGGCGGGCAAAGAAGCACAGGTGACCCGGGACTTTATGATTATCGCCCGAATCGAGTCGCTGATCGCTGGCAAGCCTGTCGAAGATGCGCTGGAGCGCGCTTTTGCGTATGTGGCAGCAGGCGCTGATGGTATCATGATCCACTCGAAAAACAAGGATGGCATGGATATCAAGGAGTTCTGCCAGCGTTTTCGTGAGAAGGATTCCCATACGCCTATCGTGGCAGTACCGACCACATATTCGCAGTTTACTGAAGACGAACTGGCTTCGTGGGGCATCAATATTGTCATTTACGCCAATCACATGCTTCGAAGCGCATATCCTGCGATGGTCAATTGCGCTAAGTCTATTTTGCTTCATGAGCGATGCAAGGAAGCTTCCGATGAATACTGTATGCCTGTGAAGGAAATCCTGAACCTGATCCCGGGAACTAAGAAAAAGTAAGTATGATTAGACCAGCATTCTTCATAGAGAAACTGAGGGAAAACGGTATTGATTGCTTCGCCGGTGTCCCGGACAGCCTGCTGAAAAACGTGTGCGCCTACATCACGGACCACTTCGACGCACAGCACAATATCATTGCGGCCAACGAAGGGGCTGCGGTGGGTCTGGCGGCCGGGCACTACTTGGCCACCGGAAGGCCCGCTTGCGTGTATATGCAGAACAGCGGGGAGGGGAACATCATCAATCCGCTGGCCTCCCTGACAGACCCCGATGTTTACCATATCCCCGTATTGCTGCTGATTGGCTGGCGTGGCCGTCCCGGCGTTCACGACGAACCGCAGCACGTGAAGCAGGGGAAGGTTACGACGGCCCTGTTGGACACGATGGGCATCAACTATGACGTGCTGAGCAAGGAAGAAGAAAAGGCGGAGAAGCAGATTGCCAAAGCGCTGGAAACCCTCGGGCGGAAAGAAGTCTATGCCCTGGTGATCGAGAAAGACACGTTTGAAGAGTATAAGCTCCAGAACGTAGAACGGAATGATCTCACGATGAGCCGGGAGGAGGCCATCCAGACCGTGGCGGCGGTACTGGGAGAGAAGGACTGCATCGTGAGCACGACCGGTATGATCAGCCGCGAACTCTTCGAATACCGCGTTGCCCGGGGCCAGGGTCACGAACGCGATTTTCTGACGGTCGGGAGCATGGGCCACGCTTCCCAGATTGCCCTGGGTATCGCGATGGAGAAACCCGACCGCCGGGTCTGGTGCTTCGACGGTGACGGAGCTGCCATCATGCATATGGGCAGTATGGCCATCGTGGCGAGCAAGGCCCCGAAGAACTATGTTCACGTGGTGTTCAACAACGGAGCCCACGACAGTGTGGGCGGCCAGCCCACAGTGGGTTTGAAGATAGACCTGCCCGCCATCGCAAAGGCTGTCGGATATCCGCAGGCGTTCAGTGTGGTGGACAAATCAGGACTGGAGGCAGAACTGGAAAAAGTGAAAGAACTGGCCGGTCCGGTCTTGCTGGAAGTCAAGGTGAAGAAAGGCAACCGCAAGGATTTGGGCCGTCCGACTACGACCCCCGTTCAGAACAAAGTGGCATTGATGGAGTTTCTAAAAGATTCATAATCATATGCGACTGGCGCTGCTCTCGGATATACATGCTAACCTGACGGCCCTGGATGCTGTATTGAACGATATGGAATCCCGGGAAATCGGGGCGGTTGTTTTACTGGGAGACCTGATCAACTATGGCCCCCGTCCCAATGAAGTGGTTGATCGGCTCCGTCATCTGGGTTGGCCGATTCTGTGCAATATTTGGGGGAATCACGAGTATTCCCTGTTTGGAGGAAGCCCTGAACGGTTTGCGACTGATAGGGGCCGTGCTGTTTTGGAGTATACGAAAGGCATCTTGTCCAGTGACACGTGGGAATACCTTCGTCAGATGAATCCAGAGGGGCGAGAGGATCTTTCCATCGGGGCTGTATCAATTATGACCCTGCACGGGACACCGGATGACCCATATTGGGGAAAGTTCTCCTTGAATAATGTGGAGGATATAATCTTCAAACAGTATGATTATGTATTGACAGGCCACTCGCACATTCCGCATTATTTCGAGCATTTTTACCCTTCGGATGACCCCGCTTACCGGAATAAAAAAAGAACGATATTCATCAATCCCGGATCCATCGGTCAGCCTCGTGATCACAATCCAAATGCCCAATATGGTATCCTGGATTTGGATACTGGTTCATACGAGCATTGTTGCGTGAAATATGATGTCGCTGAGGAGCAACGGCTGTTTTCCGAGGCGGTGGATGTCTTCTATAAATACAGATTGGAGAAAGGAATATGAAATCTTTATACGTATTGAGCGGCGCGTCTGGAATGACGGGCAGTGAACTGGTTCGCCAGATTCTGGAGTCAGAGAAGGATAGCCGCATCATTGGTTTTGATAACTTCTTTGCCAGTTCAATTGATACAATTAAGGAGTATCTGGATGATCCCAGGTTTGTGTTCTATGAGTATGACATCAACAATGCCGCTCAGATGAAGGCTATTGAGGATCAAGTTGTGAGTGAGAAGAAAGCGTACGATAGAACAGTTTATATCAACTGTGCTGCTGTTGTTCATACCGAGCACTTCTATGAGGTGGAACACACGTGGGAAACCAATGTGATTTCCATGAAGTCCTTCTTGGAGCAGGCTATTCGGGTTGGTGCGGATTCGTATATAAACTGCTCTACTTCGGAGGTATACTCCATGCAGTCTTGGAATGAAAACGGCGGTGTGCGCGAAAGTGACTACCTGCTGATGTCAACAGCCGAACATAGCCAGCGTACCAGTTATGCTTGTGGCAAGCTGATGACAGAGTTTTTTATGAAGGATGCTGTGGATAAGGGCAAAATTAAGGGTTGTTCTATCCGTTTTGCCAATGTGTATAGCAAACACGAGCGTTTTGCCAAGCATATCATCCCACATATTATCAATGAACTTCTGGAGAAGGGCTCTGTAACACTACTTGAGAACTCTAAGAAGAACCGTCGTGCATTCCTGCACAACATTGATTCTTGCCGTTCGGTGTTGGCTCTGATTAACTCTGAAAAAGCTCTGGATGGTACTGTCTATAATGTGGCTACTGACGAAGAAATCACCATTATTGATCTGACTTACAAGATTGCAGAGAAGATGGGTATGCCCAAGCCGGAGATTATCTTCAGTGGCTTCCGCAGCTCTGACCCTGAACGTCGTATTCTGAATACAGAGAAGATTCGTACCCGTACTGATTGGACACCTATCATTACTTTGGATAAGGGTTTGGAGATGTGTGTGGCTTCTATAAAGAAATAGCATAGCGTATGGGAGAATTGACGCAACAGCAGTTGAGGAAAATGCAGCTTTTGGAGTTAGACATGGTTAAAGAACTTGACCGGGTCTGTCGAAAGCATAACATTTTTTATTCAATAGATGGCGGGACACTTTTAGGGGCTGTGCGGCATAAAGGTTTCATCCCATGGGATGATGATATGGATATTGTGATGTTGAGAGAGGAGTATGAAAAATTTAAGAAGGTAGCCTCAGAAATGAACCCCGATATTTGTTTTTTTCAGGATCACAGTACTGATAATGATTATCTTTGGGGCTTTGGGAAATTGAGAAGAACGGGGACAACATTTATTCGGGTAGGTCAGGAGCATTTGAAATTCAAAACAGGAATCGGGGTTGATGTGATGCCATTAGACGATGTTCCCAAAACCTTGATTGGACAAATGGGTCTCGATTTTTATTGTTTTGTTTTACGAAAGATACTTTGGTCAGAGGTCGGGAAAAAAACTAAAAAAGGGTTGTTGCGGGTTTGGTATAGCATTCTGAATACAATTCCTGTTGAGTGGGTTTATGGAAAAGTAGACAAGATTTCTCAAAAGAGCAGGAATGACTCACCAAACAGAGTCAGGTTATTGTTGTATACCGCAACCGGAAAATTGTTCAAGAGGAATCCTTTGAGAATTAGGTATAGTATGCCCAAGAGGTGGTTCACAGATTTGTGTGACTATGAATTTGAAGGTTGTCATTTCTTAGGGACTCGGGATTATGATGAATGCCTTTTTTATCAATATGGAGATTATATGACTTTACCCCCAGAGGATAAGCGGGAGAGCCATATTCCTTTTTCGTATATCAATTTCGGTGACGAAGAGCTCGGCGAGAAGAAATGAAAAGCCTGATCATTACAGTTGCCGGGTTGTCGAGCCGGTTTAACCGGGACTTGGATAATCCTGTGCTGAAGTGCCTGTACCACGAAGGGAATGCCCAGTCGGCCTTGTTGTCATATCAGATATCGTCCTTGTATGAGAACGTTGATGAAATAGTAGTTGTCGGTGGATTCCGCTTCGCGGATCTAGAGGCTTTTTGCGCGAGGGAGATAACAGATCCAGAGCATAAAATCAAACTGGTTTTCAATGCTCATTATGCAGACTGGGGCTCCGGATACAGTCTAATTTGCGGCGTGGATGCTTTGTCCGCCGACTCACAGGATGTCGTTTTTTTAGAAGGAGATCTATTCTTCGATCGTCCGGGTATTCAGGCCGTGGTTTCATCCTGCCGGGATGTGCTGACGGTGAACCGGGAAGTAATCCGGTCGGACAAAGCCGTCGTTCTGTATGTGGATATGGAGGATCATCCGCACTATATCTACGACACATCGCATGCGGCCTTGGTCATTCCGGATCCTTTTACAGCCGTGTATAACTCGGCTCAAATATGGAAGTTTACTCGGCCGGAGCGCTTACGGGAGATTGTCGCTGCCCTTCCCCCAAAAGCCGTCAAGGGCACCAATCTGGAAATTATTCAACGTTATTTCGGCGTGCTGAAGACTTCAGAGATCGAAATCGTGTCCATCGGGAACTGGTTCAACTGCAACACCGTCATGGATTACAGGCAAGCAATTAAAAGTTTGATAGGATGAAAACGTTAAATGAAAAACTGGCCTTGTTGAAGGCTCGAATGGACGGAGGTGAAAAGATAACCATAGCTATTTTGGGCCTTGGAAGCGTCGGGTGTTATCTCTTAGATTATTTGGTATCGTTGGGTGATCCGCAGCTGAAAGTTGTCGTCGTGGGGCGGAATCGGGAGAAGTTGCAGAAGGATGTTAATATTATCCGCACAGCCGCCTGTATTCGCCACCAGTTGCGTAGCGAGGTTGAGATTGTCGCAGATTGTGATTTCACGGATGTGGCATCTATTACTGACGTACTGGCCCGGACAAAGCCGGATTTCATTGTCAATAGCAGCCGTCTCTTCGCCGGCCTCAAATATGGAACCATTTCGTGGTCAAATTTGCGCGCATATGGTATTTGGTCCCCGTTGTCGGTTCAACTAGGGAAAAATATAATGGAGGCATATGAACAAGCAGGTTGTAATGCCATTTCCATCAACACTTCATATTCTGATGCGGTTATCCCGTGGCTAAAGAGCGCTGGGATGGATTATTTCGATTTCGGTAGCGGAAATTTGAATCACCTCATCCCGCGAATGAAATTCCATGTGGCGGAGAAGTTTGGGATCGATAATTGGAATGAGATAGATATTACGTTGGTCGCCAGCCATTTCCACGATGTGGTCATCAGTAAGGAAGGGCATACTGAGGGGGTGGATTTGTTGCTTTCGGTCAAGTATGAGGGTAAGGTGTTGGAGATCAATCCGGCAGAATTGTTCGCGCAGTGCTCAATAGCTATGCCGACTGATCAAAAACGAAATATGATGAATGCTTCCAGTAATTTCGACATTATTTGTGCCGTGCTGAGCGCGATCCGCGAAGGTACCCGCAAAAAGATTCATTCACCTGGCGTTGGCGGCTACATCGGTGGCTATCCGTTTATCATCGACGGCAGCGATGGACGGATCAGAGGAGGATTCGCGCCGGAATTCCCTCTCGACAAAATGATACAAGTTAACCGCAAGTCTATTTATCTGGATGGCATCGAAGACGTTCGCGACGGCACGCTTTTTTATACGGACGAATTGATTTCCAAGGTAGAAAGGCGTTTTAATGTTCGCATCCCGAAGGAGGTCCCTCTCGCTGATTCCGTGCAAGTGGCAGATTTGTTGATTGAACAGATCATTAAGCCTCAAATCTAGTGATGAACGAATTGTTATTAACTGGATGGTTGATTTGAAACTTAATATCCCTGACTCCTTTTGGAAAGAGGAAACACGCTGGGGATGGCATATTACGGAGGAAACCAAGCGGATCTGGGCGGTTCAACTGGATCTGACCAGCGAATTGCTGCGGGTTTGCAAAGAGAATGGCCTGACACTCTTCGCGGATGCGGGGACGATGCTCGGGGCCGTCAGACATCAAGGTTATATCCCATGGGATAATGACATTGATTTCATCATGAGGAGAAAGGACTATGATAAACTCTGCCGCATAGGGCCGAAAGCCTTTCAGCATCCCTATTTTTTCCAAACGGAAGAAACGGATCCCGGATCTGTTTATCTGCATGCCAAATTGCGGAACAGCAATACCACAGGTATTTTGAAGAGTCAGTATAATGGCCGGTGCCATTTCAATCAAGGCATTTTTGTGGACATTTTTCCCTTTGACAATGTCCCGGACGCAGGGCCGGAACGTGATAGTCTTCTGGCGAAAACAGACAAGTTGCGGGACTATGCGGTGAAGTACTCCTTTTTTGTGTATAGACATGCAAAATCAGACACGTTGAAGCGCCGCGCTGGGAATATGGTCAGGGATCTTATCAAGATGGTTTGCCCCCATAATCCTTATTATCGCAGATTACAAAAGGAAGCGGGGAAGTACCGTGATATGGATACAAGACAAATCGGCGGCATCTCCTATACGAAAGACTGGTTTTACGAGAAGGCCTTTTATGAACAACCCGTTGAAGTCCCTTTTGAATTCATTACGTTGACAATTCCCAAACAGACTGACGCAATCCTGGAGTATATGTATGGCGACTGGAAAACGCCGGTTATGGGTGGTGGGACGCATGGTGATACTATATTTGATGTTGACAGACCATATACGGATTATTTGGAAGAATTAAAATGAATCAGGAAGAACTGAAAAGTAAAATACTGGAGTTAACGCGAGCGTATTATCGGGAAGTCCACGCTTCGCAGGCTCCCTTTGAACGCGGGAAAACCCGGGTGAATTATGGCGGCCGTTTCTTCGATGATGAGGAGATGGTGAATCTGGTGGACGCGTCGCTTGATTTTTGGCTGACTGCCGGACCCTGGGCGCACAAGTTCGAGACCGGTCTGGCCCGATGGCTGGGAGTTAAGTATTGCTCTTTATGCAACTCCGGTTCTTCTGCAAATCTACTCGCTTTTTCTGCGTTGACGGCCCCGGAACTGGGCGAGCGTCAGATCCGGCGGGGGGATGAGGTGATCACAGTGGCGGCGGGCTTCCCGACGACGGTTGCCTGTATCGTACAGTATGGCGCAATCCCGGTTTTCGTCGATATGAACATAGAGGAAGGCAATATCGACGTCACGCAGTTGGAAGTCGCGCTGAGTTCCAGGACCAAGGCCGTGATGATTGCACATAGCCTCGGCAATCCTTTCAATCTCCAGGCAGTCGTAGACTTTTGCAAGCAACATACGCTCTGGCTTGTGGAAGACAACTGCGATGCGCTGGGCTCGGAGTACTTTATTGACGGCGAGTGGAAGAAAACGGGAACTATCGGAGATATAGGCACCTCCAGTTTCTATCCCCCACACCACATGACGATGGGGGAAGGTGGTGCGGTTTATACAAATAACCCGGCGCTGCATCGATTTGTTAACAGCTATCGCGATTGGGGCCGGGACTGCTGGTGTGTCGGAGGTGTTGACAACACTTGCGGGTGCCGCTTTACCGGACAGTTCGGCCAGTTGCCTCCGGGTTATGACCACAAGTACGTTTACAGCCATCTGGGTTACAATCTTAAGGCAACGGACCTTCAGGCTGCGATCGGATGTGCCCAGTTGGAGAAGCTGGATTTCATCGTCCAGCGTCGGCGGGAGAATTACAAGACTTTGTATGACGGGTTACAAGCAGTCCCCGGTCTTTTGTTGCCGGAGCCGCAGAAGAATAGCAATCCGTCGTGGTTTGGTTTCTTTATCACGGTGATGCCGAATTCCGGTTTTACGCGAAATGAATTGACCTCTTATCTGGAGGAGCATAAGATTCAAACCCGCAATCTGTTCGCCGGCAACCTTCTTCGCCACCCGGCATTTGGGCAATTTGAAGAGGGAAGGGACTATCGCGTTGTGGGCGGTTCACTGCCTGTTACGGACAGGATCATGCGCGATTCGTTCTGGCTGGGTGTGTATCCTGGTATGACGAACGAGAAACTACAATATATGATAACAACAATCAAAGAGTTTGTCGCCACGAAGCAGTAGTATTATAAAAAGCAATATCTCATGAAGGTCGTTTTGTTAGCAGGAGGTTTTGGTTCCCGCATTGCGGAAGAATCGGTGTATAAGCCGAAGCCCATGATAGAGATCGGCGGAAAGCCGATCCTATGGCATATTATGAAGGAATTTGCCCATTATGGGCACAATGAATTCATCATCTGTGCGGGCTATAAACAGGAGTACATCAAGGATTGGTTTGCCAATTATTTCCTGCACAACTCGGATGTCAGTTTTGACCACCGTGACGGAAAAAATGTAATGATTGTTCACGAGAGCCACCTGGAACCTTGGAAAGTCACTGTTCTGGATACCGGCTACAACACGATGACCGGCGGCCGCATCAAGCGTACGCAAAAATATGTGGGGAATGAACCGTTTTTTATGACATACGGTGATGGCGTGTGCGATGTGGATATCAACAAACTCCTTGATTTCCATCGGACACACGGGAAACTTGCCACGTTGACCGCCGTCAAAATGGCACAGGACAAAGGTGTTCTTGACATCGAAGAAGGGGCCGTCAAATCCTTCCGTGAAAAGAACCTGGCAGACGGCGCACCGATCAATGCTGGATATATGGTTTTGCAGCCGGAGGTATTCGACTACATCGACGGTGACGAGACGGTCTTTGAGCGGAAGCCTCTGGAGTCTCTTGCCCGGGAAGGGCAGTTGATGTCTTATGCCCACACCGGTTTCTGGCAGTGTATGGATAACGCCCGGGAGCGTGATATGCTTGAAAAACTTGTGCAGGCCGGCAAGGCTCCCTGGATGAAATGGGAATAAACCCTGATGGCCGAACCCAGCCTTAAAAAGAATTTTACTTTAAGTCTGGCGTATCAGGTTCTGACGCTGATCACGCCTTTTATTACCACGCCCTATGTCTCCCGGGTGTTGGGAGCGGATGGTGTTGGTACTGTCAGCTACACCTCGTCCGTAGCAGCGATGTTTGTCCTGTTTGCTTCGCTGGGCACGATGAGTTATGGCACGATTGAAATTGCGAAAGTCCGGAATGACATAGAAAAACGCAGCCAACTCTTCTGGGAAATTGAGCTGCTGGCGGTCTTGTCCACGTTTGTTGTCACGATTATCTGGGGGTGCTTTATCTGGGCGAGCAAGCAATACCAACTGATCTACCTTATCCTGACCATGAACCTGGTCGCCGTGGTTCTTGATGTTTCGTGGTTTTTTGCGGGATTGGAGGAGTTCAAGTACATTGTCTACCGCAATTTCGTGATTAAGATTGTGGGAATCATTCTGCTGTTCGTGTTCATTCGCAGTAAAGACGATGTGGCCCTGTTCATTTTCCTGCAGGTTTTTATCAATATCCTTGCCTTGGCAACCATGTGGTTGTATTTGAAAGGAAGGATCCGCCGGCCAAAGATAGTTCTAAGGAACTTGTCACATCATTTTCACGAAACGCTGATTTTTTTTGTTCCGACCATTGCTTCTTCCATATACAGTATCCTGGACAAGGCTTTGATCGGTGTTATCACGGACAGCGCCTATGAAAACGGCTACTACGAGCAGGCCACCAAAATAGCGTCTATGGTCAAGACGGTAACTTTCGGTGCTCTGAACAGCGTGATGATGTCTCGTCAGTCTCATTTGTTCGCTGAAGGCAAATTGTCGGAAATGAAAGAGAGGATAGACCGCTCGATAGACATGATTATGTTTATCGGAATCGGTGCTTGTCTGGGTGTAATTGGCATTGCCAGCACGTTTGTGCCGATGTTTTTCGGGCCGGGTTATGATCCGGTGGTTTTCTTGATGCAATTATTAATACCGGTCGTACTGTTCTCCGGGGTGGGAGACTGCTTGGGTTCACAGTACTATAATCCTTCAGGGTTGCGGGCAAAGAGTGCCCGTTATATTGTGGCGGGTGCCGTTTTGAATCTGATCTGTAACTTGATTTTGATCCCTCGTCTGGGCAGTGTAGGTGCTGTCATCGGAACCTTGATCGCGGAGTTCTTCATCGCTTGCCTGTATGTATACAATTGCAATGGCTTCCTGCGACTGAGCCAGATACTTGGGAAGGTTTGGAAAAGATTGTTAGCTGGCGGATGTATGCTCGTCGTCATCACCCTGATCCGTCATGCCGGGTTGACAGACCTCATGACAGTCTTGGCCCAATGTGCGGTGGGATTTGTGGTGTATGTACTTGTTTTACTTTTGATGCGGGATAAACTTCTGAATTATTTGTTTAGGGATGTGATTTATCCCAGACTTGTGAAAAGATAATATATGGATGTTTTCGACGGTTTTTTCAGGGGGAAAAGAATCCTGGTGACGGGCCACACCGGTTTTAAGGGATCCTGGTTGAGTATTTGGCTTCACGAACTTGGGGCAGAGGTGGTCGGTGTCGGACTAGACCCATTTTCTGAAAAGGACATCTTTGTCCTTAGTGGAATCGGGAAGAAGATCAAGGCGGACATCCGGGCGAATATTCGGGATGGGCAAAAGATGAAGGAAATCTTTGCTGAGTACATGCCGGAAATCGTCTTCCATCTGGCCGCACAGCCGCTGGTCCGCCTCAGCTACGAAATCCCCGTTGATACCTACCAGACCAATGTGATGGGAACCATCCATGTCATGGAAGCCATTCGGGCGACAGATAGCGTGAAGGTGGGTGTGATGATAACCACCGACAAATGCTACGATAACAAGGAGCAGTTGCGGGGCTACAAGGAAGATGATCCCTTTGGCGGATATGATCCGTATTCCAGCAGTAAGGGCGCCTGTGAAATAGCGATCCAGAGTTGGCGGCGCAGCTTTTTCAATCCTGCAGACTACGGGAAGAAGCACCATGTCAGTCTGGCGTCCGTCCGGGCGGGAAACGTAATCGGGGGAGGAGATTGGGCGAAGGACCGTATCATTCCCGACTGCATCCGTGCGCTGGAAGCCGGAAAGCCCATCGAAATTCGCAGCCCCAAGGCAGTGCGACCGTGGGAACATGTCCTGGAACCGTTGAGCGGTTATCTGTTGCTTGCTAAGAAGATGTGGGAGCATCCGACGGATTATTGTGAAGGATGGAATTTCGGTCCGGAGGCGGACTCTGTGCTGACGGTCTGGGAGGTAGCCTCCGCCATCGTAGAGAATTATGGCCGTGGGGAACTCAAGGATGTTTCCAACCCGGATGCCCCGCACGAGGCAAAATTGCTGATGCTGGACATTACGAAAGCCAAGACTCGACTGGGCTGGGCCCCCAGGCTGGACGCGCGGTCGTGCGTAGCGATGACTGCGGACTGGTATAAAGCCTACCGCAGGGAGAATGTATACAGATTGTCCGTCAGCCAGATTGATGCATACTCCCAAGCGTGATTACTGGATAGCAATAGCATATTAGTCAATCAATTATACTATGATTAAAGTCTCAGATTTCATTTTTCAACATCTGGTTGAAAAACACAACATCAAGCATTGTTTCCTGGTGACTGGCGGCGGCGCCATGCACCTTAACGACTCCGTTGGCCACACCAAAGGCTTGACATATATATGCAATCATCACGAGCAAGCCTCCGCAATCGCCGCAGAAGGTTATTACCGTACTTGCGGGCAGCTCTGCGTCACGAATGTCACCACGGGGCCCGGAGGTACCAATGCCGTCACGGGTGTGCTGGGACAGTATCTGGATTCCATCCCCGGCATATACATTTCCGGACAGATCAAAACTTCCACCTACAAGCATACTTACCCGTACCTGAAACTGCGTCAACTTGGAGATCAGGAAGCCGACATCGTGTCCATCGTCACGCCGATTACGAAATATGCCAAGACGGTGTACAATCCGTTGGACATCAAATACGAACTGGACAAGGCCATCGCCATTGCGCTGGATGGGCGTCCGGGACCGGTCTGGCTGGATATCCCCTTGGACGTGCAGGGGGCGATGGTCGACGAAACGCAATTTAAGGAGTTTGACCCGACTGAGATTGTCGACCCGGTGAAACATCATCTGGTGGACGAGCAGATCCAGCAGCTGTTGGAGCGGATACGGAAAGCCAAGAGCCCCGTCATCTATGTCGGAAACGGTGTCCGCCTGGCAAAACGGGAAAAAGAGTTCATCACGCTGGTCGAACGGCTTCAGATCCCCGTCGTGACGGCCATCAGCGGCTCGGATATCATCTGGCACGACCATCCCCTGTGTTATGGAAAACCGGGCATCTGTGGCGATCGTCTGGGCAACATCATGGTTCAGAATGCGGATCTTCTGATTGTTATGGGAACGCGCCTGTCCATCCGACAGGTCGGGTATGCTTATGATCTGCTGGCGCCCAAGGCTTATAAAGTAATGGTGGACATCGACCTCGCGGAGATGGAGAAACCGACTTTGAGTATCGATCTTCCCATCCACGTAAATCTGTCGGAATTTATCGACAAAGCCCTTGCTGCTACTGAAGCCTTGCAGGGCCTCCCGGCGTTCAAAACTTGGCGTGACTGGGGGCGGGACATTCAGCGGAAACTGCCTACGCTGATTGATGACAATCCGGAGGTCCCGGGCTACGCGAGCAGCTATACGTTTGCGGAAGACCTTTTCAACCAACTGGGCGAGGGCGATGTCGTGGTGACTGGCAACGGGACGGCCTATACCTCTACGTACCAGGCCATGCTGGTCAACAAGGGGACCCGGGTGTTCGCCAACCAGGGCTGTGCGGCGATGGGTTACGACCTGCCCGCTGCCATTGGTGCCGTCACAGCCAATAAAAACGGGAAAACGGTTCTCATCACGGGCGACGGCTCGATCCAGATGAATATCCAGGAACTACAGACCCTGGTGACCTACAAGATGCCGCTGAAACTTTTTGTCCTGGAAAATGAAGGCTACCTGGCCATCAAGACGACGCAGAAGGCGTTCTTTGGCGGGCATTTCACGGGCAGCAACCCGGCCAGCGGCGTTGTCTGCCCCAGCCTGGAGAAACTGGCGGCCGCCTACGGGATCCCCTATGTGAGCGTCAGCGAGAACGGAGAAGCCCTGAGGAAGACCATTGCGCAGGTCCTGGCAACGGAAGGGGCGATCATTTGCGAAGTCCATATGCATCCGGAGCAGACCTTGTTCCCGAAATCCGCATCGTTCATGGATAAGAAAACCGGGAAGATGACATCGGCTCCGCTGGACAAGATGGCTCCTTTCGTGGACGATGCGCTGCAGGCAGCCTGTTATTATGAGCCTTGCGAATAAGATGAAAGTAATCGTGACCGGGGCGACCGGGGTAATCGGTTCCGCTGTTGTCAGACGCGCCCTTGCGAAAGGGATGGAGGTCTGCTGCATCGTGCATCAGGGATCAACCCGGCTGGGCAATCTGCCGCAGGATGACCGGGTGCGGATTGTCTCGTGCAATCTGGCTGATTACGGAACGCTTGAACTGGAAGGAGAGTACGATGCCATGATTCATCTGGCCTGGGAGAAGAGCTTTGGGGCTTCCCGGGATGACGCGGATGTCCAGGCACGCAATATCGGTTATACCCTGGAGGCTTGCCGCCTGGCGCACCGTTGTGGCTGCAAGGCTTTCGTGGGTGCAGGCTCCCAGGCAGAGTATGGTGTGCAGACAGTTCCTTTAACGGGGGATTTGCCGGTCAACCCGGAGAGCGGATACGGCATTGCGAAATATGCTGCAGGAAAGCTTTCGGCCATGCTTTGCAGACAGCTGGGCCTGCGCCACAACTGGGTCCGTGTCCTGAGTGTATTCGGACCAAACGACGGTGCGAATACCCTGATCAGCTATCTGATCCGTGAGTTTAAAGACGGCGGCACTCCTCAACTGACCCGGTGTGAGCAAACCTGGGATTATCTATATGCAGACGATGCGGCAGATGCCTTCCTGGCTGTCGCAGAACGGGGCGTGGATGGAAAAGTCTACCCGCTGGGCTCCGGGATAGGACGTCCACTTTCGGATTATGTTGAAGAAATACGGATGATTGTGCGGCCGGAGGCGAAGATAGAATACGGCACCAAGGATTACTATCCGCACCAGCCGAAGTATCTGGTGGCGAATATTGCTGAACTGGCAGAGGATACGGGATGGTGGCCGGAAACCGTGTTTCAGGCCGGGATTAAAAAGATGTTAGCTTAATGGGACAGCCGTTATTATCCATCAATATCCCGATTTACAACCGCAGTTCCTACCTGGACAGGATGCTGGCCCGTTTCCTGGAAGATAAGGACTTGTTTGAGGATAAGGTCGCCCTTTTTATCTCGGACAATTGTTCGAAGGAGCCTTTGCCCGAAGTCGTCCAAAAGTATTCGGACCAGGGCCTGCGCATTGCCTATGAGCGGAATGAGACCAATATCGGGGGCGACGGGAATATTGTCAAGTGCTTTAAGCACGGTGGCGGGGAGTATGTATGGGTGTTGGGTAGTGATGATATTCCGTGCCGGGGGATTGTCCGGGAAATCATAAGGTTTTTGGATTCCGGGGAGTACGGTGTCCTGCATCTGTCCGAGCAGTCGAAAAAGAACGGATTTCACGAATATGAATCTGCGGACGCTTTTTTCGAGTCCATGCACGTGTGGGTCACTTTTATCAGCGGGAACATCGTTTCCGGGCAATTTGTGACACAAGTCCCGTTAGATAATTACGAGTCAACGTCGTTTGCACAGGTCCCCGTGTACCTTGCTGCCGGGTATGGAAGCAAGAGAAACGCAATTTGGGAAGGGAAGGTCTTCGAATCCGGATCTGATGCAGCAAACAATGGCGGGTACAATCTATTCCGGGTCTTTTGCGACAATTTATTGACGATTCTGGATCAGGCTGTCTCTGACGGTTATATGAAGCGGGAATCTTTTTTGCGGATCAAGAAGTCAGTTTATAAGAATTTTACTGTCAAATATATATTACCGCTGTTAATCTTGCGCAAAACCGGCAACTTTGAAGTATCCGGAGGATTTGGCAGCCTGTTCCGAAATTATGGTGGTCATTTATACAGTTATGTCTTTTTTGCGCGGGAAGTGTTTCGCTCTGTCTGTGGTAAAATAGGTTTTTGAACAATGGTTTTCGTGAAAAGAATACTAGGTCGGATGAGCCGTTTTCTGTGGCCATATTGGTTGAAAAAACGGATTCAAGATATTCGCGCATCGCTGCGTGCGGAATGGTTGCGGCCAGACTTTAAACAGATGGGAGCGGGTGTGCTGTTCTATCGCCCAGGAACGATTCTTGGACAGGAATATATTTCAATTGGGGGACGGTGCGGATTCGAAGAAGGCGTCTTTTTGACGGCGTGGGATGCGTATGATTCGCAGACGGGAAAACAGTTGTTTAATCCTTCCGTCGAAATCGGGGACAATTGCCATTTCGGTGCCTGGAATCACATTACGGCCATTAACCGGATTGTCATCGGAGACGGTTGCTTGACTGGGAAGTGGGTGACTATTACAGATAACTCGCATGGAGACACAGACCCGGATTCTCTCGGACTGCCACCGGTAGCGAGGTCACTTGTCTCAAAAGGCCCTGTTATGATTGGCCGGAATGTCTGGATTGGAGATAAGGCGACCATCCTGCCTGGTGTTACTATTGGTGACGGCGCCGTCATTGCTGCCAATGCCGTCGTGACCAAGGATGTGCCGGCATTCAGTGTCGCTGCAGGTGTCCCTGCCAGAATCGTTAGTGTTATAAGAAACGGAAGGAATGAACAATAAGAATAAGGCCCGGATACTAGCTTTCTACCTCCCCCAGTATCATCCTACCCCGGACAATGATCAATGGTGGGGGAAGGGCTTTACGGAGTGGACGAATGTCGGGAAGGCGAAGCCGCTGTTCCGGGGGCACTATCAGCCGAAAGTGCCTGCGGATCTGGGATATTATGACCTTCGCCTCCCGGAGGTGCGGGAACAGCAGGCCGAACTGGCCCGGGAAGCGGGTATAGAAGGTTTTTGCTATTACCACTATTGGTTTGGCAATGGCAAGCGGGAGCTGGAACGTCCGTTCGACGAAGTGCTCGCCAGCGGAAAGCCGGATTTTCCCTTCTGCCTGTGCTGGGCCAACGAGTCCTGGCATTCGAAATTCTGGAACCTGGATGGGACGATAGAGAAAAAGACACTGGTGGAGCAGACTTATCCGGGGGATGACGATATCCGGATGCATTTCCAGACCCTTCTTCCGGCTTTCCAGGACAAACGCTATATCCGCATCGACGGGATGCCGGTCTTTATGATTTACCGACCGGATGACTATGCCGACGTGTCTCATTTCATGCATGTGTGGCGTAATCTTGCCGTAGAGAACGGGCTGGAAGGGATATACTTTATCGCGCATCTCAATCTCCATATTTCATCGGAACACGTGGACGCGTTGTTGGAAAAGGGATTTGACGCGGTGAATACCGTGCAACTCTGGGATGCTTTCGACAAGAAGTTCCCGTTGCCGCTATACCTGCTGATGAAACTCCGCCGGGCGCTGCTCCGGATGCCGTATGCATTCAGCTACAAGCGCTTGCTCCCTTATATGGTGACGGATGTGGAGCGGCGGGAAGATGTGTTCCCGACCCTGATGCCAAACTGGGATCATTCTCCGCGCAGCGGCCGGGCAGCGATGGTGCTGACCGGCTCGACGCCGGAAGTGTTCGGGCAGCATATTGACGACGTGCTGGCCGTGACCGCGCAAAAGCATCCTGACCGGAGAATCGTTTTTATCAAGTCCTGGAACGAGTGGGGCGAGGGTAACTATATGGAGCCGGATCTGCGCTACGGGAAGGGGTACATCCAGATCTTACGTGAGAAATTAGGAGAGAAGACTCGCTAGGGATGAAGATCCTTTTTCTTTTCAGAAACCCTGCTGCCGGATACAGCATCGCCAAGGTCTTCCGCGAGATCGTGGAGGCGGTGCCGGGCGCGGAGCGGATCGATATGCCGGCCTACGGTGGCTCCCCGCTCGTGGTATGGAAGAACCTGATGTACACGTGGCGGCACCGGAAGGGGCATGAGGTCTATCATATCACCGGGGACGTGTCCTACTGCGCGTTGGCCCTGCCGGGGCGACGCACGGTGCTGACGGTTCACGATATGAACCTGCTGGAGTACTACAAGGCGGGACGACTGAAGCGGTGGCTGCTCAAGCTGTTCTGGTATTACCTTCCGATGAAACGGGTCGCTGCGGTGACCTGCATCTCTGAGAAAACGCGGCAGGAGCTGATCAAGTATTACCCCTGGGTGGCGCCCAAGGCGGTTGTGGTGGGCAATCCCTACGATTCTGCGATGAGCTATTGCCCGAAGGAATTCCCGGAAGACAAGCCGCGGATCCTGCATATCGGAACGCGTCCGAACAAGAATCTGGACCGCGTGATCCTGGCCGTGAAAGAGCTTCCCTGCCACTTGCGGATCATCGGTGAACCCGGCGGCTCGCAGCGGGAGATTATCGAGTCTTTCGGCCTGGATTATTCCATCGCCGTGGGACTCTCGGATGCGGAGATCGCGGAAGAGTACCGCCAGGCGGACCTGGTCAGTTTCCCTTCCCTTTACGAAGGATTCGGAATGCCGATCATTGAAGGTTTCGCCACGGGGCGTATCGTCGTCACCTCGCTGCTGGAGCCGATGGTTTCGGTAGCAGGCGGCGCGGCCATCCTGGTGGATCCGGAGCGTGTCGATTCCATCCGGGAAGGCTTCTTGTTCGCCATCCGGCATCCGGAAGCCCGGGAGGACCTGATTACCAAGGGTCTGGAAGTGGCACGGAATTACTCCGTACCGGTGATAGCCGGACAATATATGGAAGTATACAATAGACTGGGACAATGAATGTTATCGTAATGGCCGCGGCCAGTCGCGAGGGCGGAGCGCTGATGATTTACCGGCAGTTCCTGTCCCACCTCCCGGAGCACATCGGGGAGGACCGTTACTATGTCTTCATAGAGCCTGAGATGCCGGCACCGGAAATCCCGGGCGTAACGTATTTCCCGGTCAACTTATGGAAGAGCATGCGGAGCCGGATCCGTTTTGACGCGGTCGGCTGCCGCCGTTTCCTGAAGGAGAAAGGTGTCCGTGCGGACAAGTTGATCTCCTTCCAAAATACGGGGGTCAATGCCCTGAAAGACATCCCCCAGCTGGTGTATTACCACCAGGCCATCCCGTTCTATCCGTACCGCTGGAACCCGCTCAAGCCCGCTGAACGCAGAATGTTCCTGTACAAGCGGATCTATCCCTGGTTTGTCCGGACGTCGATCGGGAAGCAGACGCACGTGGTGGTGCAGACACCCTATGTCCAGCAGTGTTTTGCCCGGTTCTTCCACTTCGATGAGAAGCGGATCCATGCGCTCTTCCCGGATGTCAAGGCGATTGACCGGACGCAGGTCGATGCTTATCCGTATGAGACGGGGGTGTCCCACTTCATCTACCCGGCCTTCGGCTGGAGTTTCAAGAACCACCGCCTGCTGCTCGAGGCGCTGCGGCAGCTTCAGCAGCGGAATCCGGAGGCAGTGGCGGGTATCCGGCTTCACCTGACCGTGACGGAGCAGGAAGCTCCGGACCTGGCCGCTCAAGTACATGCGTTGGGATTGGCGGGGACGGTCCTGCTGGAGGGGGGTGTCGCGTATGAAAAACTGCTGCAGAAGTATGCCGCGTGCAAAGGTCTGCTGTTCCCGAGCAAGATGGAGACCATCAGATTGCCCCTCGTGGAGGCGGCCTCGCTCGGCCTCCCGGTCCTGGCGCCCGATCTGGGCTATGCCCGCGATGTGCTGGACGGTTATGACGGGGCGCAGTTCCTCCCGTTGGGGGATCCGGCCCGCTGGGCGGATGCCATCGCGTCGCTCGCGGCGCAGCCCCTGCAGCGCCATCCCTATGAAATCGTGCGGAAGAGCTCCTGGCCGGAGTTCTTCCGGATTGTTAAAGAAATGTAAAACACACTAAATATGTCCATCTTTCAAGACAAAACCCTGATGATTACCGGCGGCACCGGAAGTTTCGGCAATGCCGTGCTGAAGCGCTTCCTGGCTACCGACATCAAAGAGATCCGCATCTTCTCGCGCGACGAGAAGAAACAGGACGACATGCGCCACGAGTATCAGGCGAAATACCCGGATGTCGCGCATAAAATCAAGTTCTACATCGGCGACGTACGCAACCGAAGCACCCTCAAATACGCGATGCAGGGGGTGGACTACGTGTTCCACGCGGCGGCGCTCAAGCAGGTGCCCTCATGCGAGTTCTTCCCGATGGAAGCGGTGAAGACCAACGTCATCGGGACGGACAACACGCTGGACGCGGCGATTGACGCGGGCGTGAAGTGCGTGATCTGCCTGTCGACGGACAAGGCGGCGTATCCCATCAATGCGATGGGGATCACCAAGGCCATCGAGGAGAAGATCGCCGTGGCCAAGAGCCGCAACAGCGGAGCGACGAAGATCTGCTGCACGCGCTACGGCAATGTGATGTGCAGCCGGGGCAGTGTCATCCCGCTGTGGATCGACCAGATCCGCCACGGCAATCCGATTACGGTGACGGAGCCGAGGATGACGCGCTTCATCATGAGCCTCGAGGAGGCCGTGGATCTGGTACTCTTTGCCTTCGAGCACGGCCAGAACGGCGACATCCTGGTGCAGAAGGCCCCTGCGTGTACGATCCGGACGCAGGCGGAGGCCGTGTGTGAGCTCTTCGGGGGCAAGAAGGAAGACATCAAGGTGATCGGCATCCGTCACGGGGAGAAGATGTACGAGACGCTGTTGACGAAGGAGGAGTGCGCGAAGGCGGAGGATATGGGGAACTTCTACCGTGTGCCGGCGGACAACCGCGACCTG
>Ga0310696_10001770_pt1 | contig 30353 bp, 27 predicted proteins | sample AusTroGonzalo_MG_4_FD_203885 | JGI IMG/M metagenome (GOLD analysis project Ga0310696, IMG submission 203885) | Bovine rumen microbial communities from tropical cattle in Woodstock, Queensland, Australia - Gonzalo_02 (v2) (version 2) | ecosystem: Host-associated > Mammals > Digestive system >... | reverse complement strand
ACAAGGTGGTGGGCTCCGTGTGGTACATGCCCGGCGGGCGCAGCACCATCGGACAGATGCTGCAGGATGCCGGCGCCCGCTATCCCTGGGCCACCGACACCCAGAGCGGCTCGCTGGCACTGCCCTTTGAGACCGTTTTGGAGAAAGGCGGCGAGGCCGATGTGTGGATGCTGCGCTACTCGAGCGACCACGACTGGAACTACGGCGAGCTTCTGTCAGGACACCACGGCTACAGTCAGCTGAGAGCATTCCGAGAAAAGGAGGTCTACGGCTGCAACGTCGAACAGTCGCACTTCTACGAGGATACGCCCTTCCACCCTGACCGTTTGCTCAACGATTTCCTGCAAATTCTGCATCCTGACATAATAGGATTGCCGTCGCTGCGTTATTATAAGAAATTGGAGGAGTAAAGAAGAGAAGGAGTAAGGAGATGAGAAGAGGTGTTGTCATCTGTTGCCTGCTGGCGCTACTGGTCATCGTGCTGCTTTGCGTCAATCTTGCCGTGGGGTCGGTATCCATACCACTTCGCGACGTTGTCAGCATCGTCACAGGCCATGAGGCAGCACGCCCCTCCTGGCACTTCATCATCATGGAGAGCCGACTGCCTCAGGCTCTCACCGCCATGCTCTGCGGCGGTTCACTGGCCGTCAGCGGTCTCATGCTCCAGACAGCGTTCAAGAACCCGTTGGCAGGTCCCAGCATCTTCGGTATCAACAGCGGCGCCGGCGTCGGCGTTGCTCTTGTCATGCTCGGTCTTGGCGGCTCACTCTCTGTAGGCTCTGTCAGCATCACCGGTTTTATGGCCGTGTTGGCAGCAGCCTTCATAGGGGCGATGGCTGTGATGGCCCTTATCTTTGCATTCTCGACGATGGTGCGCAACAACGTCATGTTGCTCATCGTGGGTATCATGATCGGGTACATCGCCAATAGCGTTGTCTCGTTGCTCAACTTCTTTGCAACAGACGAGGGCGTGAAGTCCTACATGGTCTGGGGAATGGGCTCCTTCGGCGGCGTCCCCTTGAGACAGATACCTCTCTTTGCCTCGCTCTGTGTCATTGGACTTGCAGGAGCCCTGCTGCTGGTAAAACCGCTTAACGCCCTGTTGCTGGGAGAACAATATGCAGAGAACCTGGGTGTCAACACCAAGCGCATACGCAACATCCTGCTCATCGTCACAGGTCTGCTGACAGCGGTCACCACCGCCTACTGCGGCCCCATTATGTTCATCGGCCTAGCCGTTCCCCACATTGCACATCTGCTGTTCCGTCAGGCCGACCACCGCATCCTCATGCCTGGCACTATTCTCGCAGGTGCCGTCATTGCCCTATTGTGCAATGCCATCTGTTTCCTGCCGGGCGAGTCAGGCGTCATTCCGCTGAACGCCGTCACACCCGTTATGGGTGCACCCGTCATTATCTACATCATTGCAAAGCACAAGTAAAAGCTATGAAACACCTCCTACTCTATCTTGCCCTTCCTCTCCTTCTCTTTTCGTGCAAACCCAATCAGGAGAGCCCCAGTTATTCGCATCAGCAGTCGGCAGCCCTCTACTCTACCTCCGCAAAAGTAGAATATGAGCTACCTTCGCCCTTGAAGAACCGCCCTGAGCAGATTCTGCGCCGGAAAGGCTACACCACCTCATACAATCGCGACTCACGCAATCCGAACTGGGTAGCATGGCACCTCACAAAAAGCCACACATACGGCAGCCATCAACGCTCACAGGAAATATTCACGGAAGACTTGGACGTAACGCCACGAGCCACCGATAACGACTACTACAACTCACGCTACGACCGTGGACACATGTGTCCGGCTGGCGACAACAAATGGGACGCTACAGCCATGAGCGAGTCTTTCCTCTTCACAAACATCTGCCCACAGAACCACGCCCTCAACAAATATGAGTGGAACACGATTGAAATGAAATGTCGTGACTGGGCTCGTAAGTACGGCGCCATCGACATTGTCTGTGGTCCCATCTACGACCACTCCACTCCCACTCGCACCATCGGTCGTGGACACGTCTGGGTGCCAGATGCCTTTTTCAAAGTTGTCATGTGTCGCACAGGACAGCCCAAGGCCATCGGCTTCCTCGTTCGAAACGACGGAAAGAAAATCAGCATCGAGGAGCTTGTATGCACAGTCGACGAGATTGAGCGAATAACAGGCTTTGACTTCTTCCCAGCCCTTGACGACAAAGTTGAAAAGCGCATAGAAGCACACGCCGACCTTACGGAGTGGTGATTTTTATTTCAAAAGAACGTTTTTCCCCTTTTTCAACTTCACCGAGCGCCGTTCACCATTCATCGTCAGCGTCACACTGCAAGATTGCTGAGCGTTGAGAGTCAGTCGGGTGACGCGGCTGTTTTCCCACGTCATATCAACCGTCAGACCACCACGGGCACGAATGCCGCTGACAGCGCCATCCTTCCAGTTGTCGGGCAGTGCCGGCAGCAACTCAATCGTCATCGAAGGCTTGCCATTCACCATACTGTAATCACTCTGCATCAACATCTCCACCACACCGGCACAGCCACCGAAGTTGCCGTCAATCTGGAATGGCGAGTGGGCATCAAGCAGATTGGGATAAGTACCGCCACCACGAAGGGCATCCTCACCCTTATAGCAGTCAGGGCTGACGTAGGAGAGCAACTTCCTATAAATATGGTACGCGTTCTTCGCATCGTGCAAACGAGCATAGAGGTTCACACGCCAGCCTGTACTCCAACCTGTCGTGCGGTCGCCTTTCAGTTCGAGGGTACGTGAGGCTGCCCGGAGAATATCCTCCTTTGTGTTTACACCATCGTCAAGATGATGACCGGGATAAACGCCGAAGAGATGACTCTGATGGCGGTGATGCGGGTCTTCGTCCTCCCAATCATAATACCACTCCTGCAGATTTCCCTTATGGCCGATTCTGTAAGGCAGCAGACGGCGAAGCGTTTTGTCCACCTCCGCGACAAATGCCTTGTCAACTCCTAACGTAAGAGCAGCATCGCGGGCATCGGTCAGGCACTCACGAATCATCGCGATATCGGCAGAACCGCCATAACACGTACGACCATGATAGCCGTCGGTGGTGACAAAAGAGTTCTCGGGCGATGTGGCAGGAGCCGTCATGAGGTAGTCGACACCAGAAGACTGAAGGCCAAGCGACGAAGCGGGTATCAGCCACCCCAGACAGAATTCAGCAGCACCCTTCAGCACAGGATAGTATTCGCGTAGGAATTGCTTGTCGAGCGAGAAGGTATAATGCTCCCAGATATGTGTCGACAGCCATGCGCCTCCCATGTTCCAGTTGGCCCACATAGGGTCGCCGGTATGCAGACCAACAGGACACGTCATTGCCCAGATGTCGGTGTTATGGGCCAGGCACCAGCCTCGTTCTACGCCGTAATAGGCTTTAGCGGTAAGTTCCCCGGAGCCTTGAAGTTCTTTCATATAGGAGAAGAGCGACTGATGCATCTCGGGCAGTGCGGCAGTCTCAGCGGGCCAGTAGTTCTCCTCAACGTTGATGTTACTGGTATAGTTGCACGACCAAGGCGGCAGGATACTCTCGTTCCACAGTCCCTGCAAGTTAGCAGGCACATTGGGCGTACGCGAACAACTGATGAGCAAGTAACGGCCATACTGGAAGTAGAGCGCCTCGAGTTCGGGGTTAAAACGGCTCTCGTCAACATACTCCCTCAGCACCACATCGGTGGGTCGCTGGTCTTCCACGTGTCCCTTGCCCAATGTCAGCTTCACTCTGTCGTAGAGATTCTTATAGTCCTTCACATGACGGTACCACAGCTTGGGGTAAGGTACGGAAGAAAGGTGTTCCAGCCGTCTGTCGGCTATCTGCTGATAGGGCAGTCCCTCCTTCACCGGGTCGTGATCGTAGCCGTTGAACGATGTGGCATTCACAATATAGAGCGTCACCTCACGATCGCCGTCCACCACGATGGCATTATCCTCTACCCTCACCTTCCGGGCACCTATCCCCACCTTCGTCCGGAAGTGGATGCCGCGCTCCGGGTCATAGGAGAATTTCTCCTTGGCGTTGTAGTAACTGGGCAAAGAGGTGTAGGCCGCATAACCATCGGTAATGAGTGTGGTGCCTTCGGCCTTTGTCGTATGAGGCAGTTGGCAACTCAGCGAGAAACGTGCATGAATACCCCTCGGACTGTCTGTCGTTATGTGGATGACGATGCCCGAGTCTGGATGAGTGGCAAAATAATCGGTGGTGTACATATACTTACCCCGATAATAGAGAGTGCTGGCCGTCGCATTGCTGATGTCGAGCCAACGACGGTAACCCGTCACAGCCTCAGCCGTATCAAGATATTCTATAGTAAGCTGACCCAACGGCTGATAGTTCTGCGAGAAGTGTCCCTGCACCTGACGCTGCAGACGGTCGGCCTCGCGGTAGTCGCCCTTGCTAAGCGCCTTGCGGATGTCCGGGATAGCCTCGTGTGCAGAGGGTGAATAGACGTTCGTGTTGCAAGGTTCTCCCGTCCACAGTGTGATGTCGTTGAGCGATATCTTGTCGCATGACGTACCACCATAGACAACGCCGCCCATGGTGCCGTTGCCTATCACCAGCGCCTCCTCAAAGAACAGTGCCGGACGGTCATAATGCAAAACTTGTGACGATGACGTTGTAACAACAGCCATCGCCACAAGCATGAACCAAAGTCTTTTCACTTACTTCTGTTCAATAATCTTGGCGCCCTCCTCCACTGCTTGCATGTTCAGCGGAATGAGGCTATGATGGCGCTCCGGAAGTGTCTTATAGAGAGCTTTCTCAACGCCCTTGGTGCTGACCACAGGCGCAATCTTCAGCAGACCGCCGAGAATAATCATGTTGAAGACCTTGCTGTTCTTCATCTCAGCGGCCTTGTCCATAGCATTAATCTCGTAGACGGTAATATCCTTACGGGTGGGCTTGTTGATAATGCCGAAGCCGTCGTAGATCAGTATGCCGCCAGGCTTTACCTTTGGCTCGAACTTCTCCAGCGAGGGCTGATTCAGCACCACAGCGATGTCGTACTTCGAGAGAATGGGCGACGAGATGCGCTCGTCGCTGACAATCACCGTCACGTTAGCCGTACCGCCACGCTGCTCGGGACCATAGGCAGGCATCCATGTTACCTCCTTGTCCTCCATCAGTCCACTATAGGCCAGAATCTTACCCATCGAGAGCACGCCCTGACCTCCGAAACCTGAAATAATTATCTCTTTCTTCATGTTTTACCTTTTTACTTTTTTACCTTTTTACTTTTAAAGGTTTGTAGTGTCCTTGAGGTCACCTTTGGGATAGAAGGGGAACATGTTCTCCTTCATCCACTCGTTGGCCTTTGCGGGCGAGAGCTTCCAACCGCTGTTACAAGTAGAAACAAACTCCACGAGACTTGAGCCCTTACCAGCCATCGAAGCCTCGAAGGCCTTACGCAGCGCCTTCTTCGCCTTGTTGATAGAGGCCACGCTCTCTACGCTCTGACGAGTAACGAAGCAGGTACCCTCCAACTGTGCGGCAATATCGGCAATCTTCAGGGGATAGCCGTGAATCTCAGGATCGCGGCCATAAGGACAGGTAGAGGTCTTCTGACCAATCAGCGTGGTGGGAGCCATCTGACCGCCCGTCATGCCGTAGATGGCGTTGTTGACGAAGACGATGACGATGTTCTCGCCGCGGTTCAGGGCGTGGATGGTCTCACACGTACCGATACATGCCAAATCGCCGTCGCCCTGATAGGTGAAGACGAGACGGTCGGGCCAGCAACGCTTGATGCCCGTAGCCAGTGCGGGAGCACGTCCATGGGCAGCCTCCTGCCAGTCTATATCTATATAATTGTACGCGAAGACGGCACAGCCTACGGGCGATACGCCTACGGCCTTGTCTTCCATACCCATCTCTTCGATGACTTCGGCAATGAGCTTATGTACCACACCATGACTACAGCCCGGGCAGTAGTGCATATTGTTGTCGTTCATCAGCGTCGGCTTCTTGCAGACGATGTTTTCTGGTTGAACTATCTGATTTCTATCCATTGTCAATTAGCTATTATCAATTGTCAATTAGCTTTGCTTGCAAAGCGTTAACGATTTCCTCAGGATCGGGCACGATACCACCCAGACGACCAAACTGCTCTACAGGCACAGCACCGTTCACTGCCAGGCGAACGTCCTGCACCATCTGACCGGCGTTAATCTCGGCCACGAGGACACCTTTCACCTTCTTCGAGAGCTCCGCGAGCTGCTTCTCCGGGAAGGGGAACAGCGTGATGGGACGGAACAGGCCAACCTTGATGCCCTGCTCGCGAGCGATCTCCACCGACTTCTCTGCAATACGGGCTGCCGAACCGAAGGCCACGATGGCATATTCTGCATCGTCCATCTGCTGTTGCTCAAAGCGCACCTCGTTCTCCTGAATCTTGGCATATTTCTCCTGAAGGGCGATGTTACGCTTCTCCATAGCCTCAGGCTTCAGCTCCAGCGACGTGATGACAACACGCTCACGGTTCTTGGGCTTACCTGTCGATGCCCAGGGGCACTCCTTGATGACCTCCTCGTCTGTACGACGGGGCTTCTGCGGCGGCAGCACCACCTTCTCCATCATCTGACCAATCACACCGTCGCTCAGAATCATAGCCGGATTGCGATACTTGAAAGCCAGTTCGAAGGCAAGGTCAACGAAATCGGCCATCTCCTGTACTGAAGAAGGAGCCAGCACAATCACCTTATAGTCACCATTACCACCACCACGCGTTGCCTGGAAGTAGTCGCCCTGCGAGGGCTGGATTGTTCCTAGACCAGGACCGCCGCGCTGCACGTTCACAAACACGCCTGGCACCTCAGCACCAGCCATATAAGTGATACCCTCCTGCATCAGTGCGATGCCAGGCGACGACGACGAAGTCATGGCACGCTTGCCGGCACCGGCAGCACCATATACCATATAGATAGAAGCCAGCTCGCTCTCGGCTTGTACCACCTGCATACCAGTGGTCTCCCAGGGCTTCAGCTCTGCCAGCGTCTCAATCACCTCACTTTGCGGAGTAATAGGATAGCCGAAATAGCCGTCGCATCCGCAACGAATAGCAGCATGGGCAATTGCCTCATTGCCTTTCATCAATACAACTTCTTTCTCTTGCATAGACATTTCTACTTTCTACTTACTCCTTTACTCCTGTTTTACACGATACACGGTGATACAGCCGTCAGGGCAGACGATGCCGCACGAAGCACAGCCCACACAGGCCTCCTCGTTGACAGCCTCCACGTAGGGGTAGCCGTGCAGATTCACTTTGTTGGCCAGGGCGATGACCTTCTGGGGGCAAGCGACGATGCACAACTGGCATCCCTTACACCTTTCGGTATCCACCTCGATAGCGCCTTTCAATTTTGCCATATTTTATCGTTTATTACATTAACTTCTTACAAAATTGGGTGCAAAGGTAGTGAAAATCGAGCGAAATGCAAAGAAAAACGCGATTTTTCTTTCATTTCCGAGATGCATCCTACCTTCGACGAACGTCAAAGGTACGAATAAGTGAGCAAAATGCAAAGAAAAAACTAAAAAAAATGCTCCATGCAGAAATTGCACGGAGCATTCTTATTTAATTATTGTATAGTATTTCTAAATCATCAATATGCATTCTTGTCACGCTTGAAGATAGTAGCGAAAGTCATACCGACAATGCGCATGTCAAGCCAGATGCTCCACTCCTCCATATACCAGATGTCACGTTTCACGCGTTCTTCCATCTGCCAGAGCTCTTTCGTCTCTCCTCTGAATCCCGTTACCTGAGCCCATCCTGTAATACCTGGCCTTACGAAGTGACGCACCATGTACTTATCTATCAGTTTAGAATACATCTGGGTATGAGCCAGCATATGCGGACGGGGACCAACAATGCTCATCGTACCCATTATTACATTCCAGAACTGAGGCAACTCGTCAAGGTTAGACTTACGCATGAACTGACCAAACGGGAATGTACGTGGATCGTTCTTCGTGGCCTGCAACTTGTCAGCATCCTTATTGACATGCATCGAGCGGAACTTGTAACACGTAAACACCTTTCCGTCCAAACCAGTACGCTGTTGCTTAAACAGCAACGGACCTGGACTCTGCAAGCGCTGCATCAGGAACACGACGGGCAGCATAATCAGCGTAATAATCAATGCAACCACAGAGAGCACGATGTCAAACAATCGCTTGATAGACTTATTTGTCGGGACATCCAAAGGACTCTCATGGGTAGAAAAGACGGCAATGTCATTCACAAACTCCCTGTGCAGGCTCAGGCCAATCAACTCTTCTGCGATGGGGAGATAATAGAACTGAGAAACCTGACTATTGCAAATTGCGGAGAGGCGTCTGATGGTCTCACCCTCATGAGTGGACATACACACATACATTTCGTCTCCAACCTCCACATCCTTACCCTGTTCGGCAGCATCCAGCAAATCATTAATCCTCCCTAACCAGGGAATACGAGCATCGACAACCTTCTCGTTAGCATAGTATCCCTTAAAGCGGTATCCATGCGTGGGGTTATTGAGCAACTGTTCACAAAGATTGCGCAACTGGGGGTCAGAACCAACCAGAGTCACAGACCTTGTGTTGCGTCCCTTCTTTCGTATCCACATCAAGAAATGTCTCTCAAACAGTCTTGCCAGCAACAGTGTCATAAAGTACACCAGACCAACATTCAACACCAACCATCCAGTGCTGACCCAGTACATCATGTGCCTAAACAACACATAGGCAATCAGCATCTGAGGGATAATCATCACGAACAGACCCTTCAAAATATATGCCGCAGGAACGATTCTGTAATGGAGCTTTGTATGGAACTTCCACTCGCTGGCGAGCAGAGCCACATTATTGACCAAGTAAAAGAGTTTCAGTTGGTAAAGGCTCCAAGTTTGCATTGACGACAATTTTGCCGCGAATACGTACAATACCATATTCAGCAGTAAAATGTCACCAACAATCACCATATGCATGATGAGGTTGTTCGTTTGATTGTTCTGTCTTACCATATATTTTCTGATTGGATTTGGCTTTAGAACTTCACCTTCACACCAAGGTCAACATCAAAGAAACCGCTGCTACCGAAATCAGAATCGAAACCAGCGCCATAACCACATCCCTCAGCAGTTGTCACCTGATAGCCTAAGTCAGCATACAGGCTCAGCTTATCATTCAACTTATAACTCTGCTCCAGTCCGGCACCTATCACGGGCGATGCCGATTTTTTCTCACGATGACTGATAAGTCCACCTCTTACGAATGCCTGTGTATGCCACTTATCGTCCACATGAACAGGACTAATGACATTCTTCAAGTCAAACATACCATCTATACTCAGCAGCACAGAGCCGCCACCATCAAAGTTTTTCTCTGGATGATTTATAGGCGTCACCCATTCCAAGTTTTTGTTCTCTATTAAGCCATTCTCCCAGTTCAGCTTGGCTCTCACAGCAAACTCAGGTGTTATATCCTTTCCAATAGCCACATTTACACCATACGAATTTCCTTTGGGGAACACTTTGCTGAAATCATGGCCATAAGGATTCATCAGGCGCATATCCAATGCAGCCTGTAAGAACCAGTCTTCCCAAATGCCAGCATCAGCATGGCTAATGCCCCCATCCTTTTTTCCAAGATTCACGATAGCTCCTACGCCCATAGTCATATAACCATTACTATTCGTACCGATACCATCTTCCTTGGCCTCCTTACCGACAAAACCATGACAAATAATGTTATATGCCACATCAAAGTACAGGCTCCAACTATCGTTTACCTTGAAGGTATTCAGCCAACCGCCACCTAACAGCGGAGAACCCTTGGTGCTACCCAAATTATACGCGAGACCAAATCTCGGATATACTGAACTATTCCAGAACAAATCACCCTGAGAAGCCCCAAAAGCACGATTCAGGTTTACCAACATATCGCCTGTCACACTAAAGTAGCCACCCTTGTCCATGTTCTCTCCAGGATTATTAAAAGGTGCCAACCAGTTTGCATGGTCATTACGGAACAGTCCGAGACCATTCTCCCAATTTAACGTAGTCCTAAGACCTACAGCAGGTGTCAGCCACTTACCAACAGCAACATCTACGCCAAATGACTTACCATTGGGAAATACCTTCGAGAAGTCACATCCATACGGATTCTGCAGGCTCATGTCCAAGCCCATCTGCAGAAACCAATCGTTACCAAGATTCTCTCTCTTTTGCCCTTCTGTCTGTGCACTCACAGAAACCCCGACAAACAGGGCCAGAATGAATAATTTAGTACGCATAATGATTAATTTAGTTTGTTATCAATTGCAAAGATAGCAAAAAAAATATATTTTTCGCCACGCTTTTCTTACATTTTTTTCGATTTACCCAACAATTTCTTTCATATCGTTCTCTTCGATGAATCTATCTATAATCTTTACGATAGATAACGGATCTGAGTTATGCCAAGGCCTCGTCCCATCGACACCATCATAAAACTTTTGGAAAGTTTCGCCAAGAAAATCCATTTCATAGACTGCCAGTACATATCCATTTTCAGCAAAAGCCTCGTTGTTTTGTATCTGATGGTCATTAATGTGCTCACCGTATTTTTCCAACCGAGTCACAGCTATTACTTTCTTCCCAGCGTTTAATGCCTTCATAATACTTCCAGATGCCCCGTGGCTTACCACAATATCCGCCCACTGCACCTTTTCTTTGAAGTCATCTTGCGAAATAAAATCTTTATATTGATAGTGCTTCGGTTGATATGTCGAGGTTCCTGTCTGTGCAAACATTTCCCCTTTAATGACACCTTCTTCACACAACTCATCCAGTTTTTTAAGCAATCTATCAAACGGATAAGGCCTCGACCCCACCGTCACAAATATCTTTACCTTCTCAGCATCCATATATTTTCTCTCTTCCATACATCATTCTTACATCTGACTTCATACATCTTACATCAATACAAGCATCCTCCATAGATAGCCTTATGGTAGTGTTTCACCTGCGACTCCCATTGCACAATGAACAAGTTCGAATGTTTTTCCATCAATTTTCCTGCCACAGTTGCCATATTGGCCCTACCAAAGGTCTCAATAAAGATAAATTTCTTACCAAGAATCCATGAAAGCAGATAAAAAGGGTAAGCCACCATCGTCCCTGTAGTAATCACATAATCGGGGCGTTCTTTTATCCATATATAGAGAGCTTTTGCTGCATTTATCAACATCTTAGGGATCATCCATTTATCCTTCAGATCCGTCTGTCTCATGAAATACTTGGCTTCTGGAGCTTCGAACATTGTTTTTTCAGTCACCATAAAGCCACCGTATTTATCCATTAGCGGCTGTAATTTCTTCAATTGCTCCCAGTGTCCGCCAGAACTGGAAACAAAGCATATCTTATGTTTCTGTACACTCATACATACTATATTACATAATGGAATACCACTCCTTCTTTATCTTTTCAAGAGAGAAGCGCTTCGCTTTCTCTATAGCAGCATGAGCCATTTTCTGTCTCAGACTCTCGTCATCCATCAATTTGCGAATACACTCGATTGTATTATCTTGACTATACGGCATCGATGTTATGAATCCATCTTTCCCATCCTCGATGATGTCATGTACCGCAACATAGCTACCATATACAACAGGTACTACGCCAAACTGCATGGCCTCGATGATAACAAGTCCGAAACCTTCCAAATCGCTTGTCAACATCAACACTTGGGCATCCTCATAATAGTTTCGTGGCGGTTCCTTCTGGAAGCCATGAAAATTAACACGCTCGATACTATTTCTAACTACATACTGTTTCAGATTCGGTAACTGAGGTCCTTCACCGACAAGTTCTAAAGACCAATCTGGATAATCTCTATACACTTGTTCCCAGGCTTCAATTATACGATCTACTCGCTTATTATAGGGATCCATCCTACCAACATATAACAACTGTTTCTTCTTTTTGTTGTAATCATACGAGAAGCCTTCGGAGGAAATTGATATAGCGTTACCTATGGCACGCACCTTCGAGTATTCTTTCAAGCCGGCATACTTAACGAGCTCGGGAATGAAGCCATTAGATAGCAACACATAATAATCACATATGCCATATACATACCTGACACTAAGCTTAGTGATAGTATGGCAACACCATAGCTTCACTGAGTTAACGATTTTCGATAGTACACTTTTAGATTGTTTCAGCTTATCATTTCGCTCAATTATCATCTTCGTAGTATCTGCGGCCCCGTGCAATTCGCAAATCAATTTGCATTTCGTTCCTTTTCTAGCTCGATTACAAATATAAGCAACTTCTGGGTGTAATGCCCATTGATTAATGACGACATCGATATTATTATTAATAATGATTTTTCTTAGTTTCCTTATATTTTTTATGTTCCATGTCGGTATATCAAGTTCTATCACCGTAACACCCTTGGGTATTATTTCTTCTATCCCATCGTACAATTTTGGCAAGAGCGTCGCCACAAATACTTGATGTCCGTCAGCCACAAACTGACGGCTTAACATTGATGTAACCATCGCGATTCCACCATAATTAGGGAAACGCTTATCAACAAATAAAATATTCATAAATAGTTAATTAACTAAAGCTGTTCTTAAATAGCTCAACGATTTTTCTTTCCAAATCTCCAAGACACTGTTAACAGGGGCAAAATCGACATCCAAATGAGTTGGAATATCCAACTCCTTAAGTTCATCATATACAATTCTTGACTCTAGCCCGACTATCTTTAAAATAGACAATACCCGACTATTCATCATGCTTACTGGGTTTACCAAAGTTGTAAAAGGGATATTGAAATTAATCGAAAATGCCGTACCGTGAAAACTATCCGTAACTACATATTTTGCCTTCGACCATAGGCCGACCCATTCCGCTGGACCTATTTCATAGAAATGAATAGTACCATCATTGGGCTCCTCCACATAGTTACTCTTGATGTTCACTACTTTGAGTTTGAGTTGCTTTGCTATGCCTATAGCCATTTTTCGAATATGCGGAGAACCTGAAAGTGTATATATCAACAAGTAATCTCCCTCTACATTAGGGGCCTTAGCCACTTCTTCCTCCCAGTCATCTTTTGTCAGAAGAAATGTCGGATCAAGAACGACCTCGGCCTTTCTGTTCCAATATTTATCAACAAGTTCTGCACCTTGTAACTCTCTTACAGATAGCACATCAATATTTCTAATGTATTCTCCATACGTTTTCCTCAATCTTCTAGGAATAGCATATATACTTATACTCGCTGCATATGATATTTTCTTAGCTTTATACTTATTAGCAAACATCAAAAAATACACATCAAGCCTATCTGTGTGAATAAAATTCCAAATCTGGTCACTACCTGCAATATAAGTATCATAGGGAAGATTCTCTGCATTAGCGATTTCATCTAAAGTATAATAACGATTAGAATGCCTTACTTTCTCATTAAAAAATCTTTCAAACAATGTATGCTTGCTTGCAATCTTTTCTTTATAATCTGCCTCAACTCTCATGCGTTTTTTTGTCTCCTTGGATTTCTTATAAATGGACCACAAGCCTTTTATACCGTATCTTTTTATTCGCATTCTGATTGATCCCCATATAACATCCGGATTACGTTTCATATCAATTCTGCGCTTTTCCAAATTGACGACCTCTGCATCATAGCCGAGCATATTCAATTTCCGCTGAAGGGCAAAAGCCTGCAATTCTGCCCCATAATTGTCACATTTTACGTATGTAATAATTCCTATTTTCATTTGCCAAGTTTATAACTTATTCTTTTATACACATTATATAGACGAAGAGCATAAATCAGACTTCTTAAACATTTGCTGACATAGTACTTCAGGTTCTCCTTCTTCAACAATCCATATTTACCGGAATAATCTAGCAAGGTAATCTTTTCATCCAACAAATCCTTAACAGCACTGTCTCTCGATTCAGGTCTCTCTAAGGGATGTTTCAGATTTCCATTCTCTGCGACGGCCTCTTTTATATCTCTTTCTTCAATATATGCATGTTTTTGCAGTTCATCTATTAGAGTTATCATCCTTCCACAATTATCTAGTACCAACGATATTCCAGAGGATACATCCTTTTTAAATGGCTTCCCGTGTCGGCCTATACCCCAAAAATCTGCTATTGTGAAGTTTCCCATTCTTTTCAGATTGGCATATGGACATCTAAAACAACTTTCTCTATATGTTAGTCCTTTAAAGAAAGCGCCCATATAAGCATTATCCTCTTGCTCCAGCATCTGCCATTTCGTTTTCGAGAACTTAACTGATGGGACTATCGACCAACTGTCAAGTTTTCGGAAACGAATCCTCTCAACATTTCCATCTCCCATTGACAACCGATTCGAATTTTTAAGTTTTCGCAAATAGGTATCAAACGTCTTTTGATTCGGTACACCATGACAAACCAAGTCCAATGTCATGAGATTCTCTTCATATCGTTTCCCTAAAAAAGCATACAGACCAGCCACCTGACAGGGCGTGCCACTAAAAAGGACTAACCTCCCGACATTCAATTCTTGTTTTACATCCTGGTATATACGTCCAATGGCACTTTGAACATACTTCGAACCGCGAAGCCTATTCAAATCCTCTACTCTGTCTACTTTGATATGGGACACATGTAAATTATCATTCATCGCTGCACCAAAAACAATTCCATCTCGTTCCAATACATAGCGGGCAAACAGAGAAAAAGCGCCGCCACTACTACTCTGTTTCCTATCAATAGAGTTTATAAGAGCGTATGCTTTCTGCTCTTTGGTCTCAGAGGTTAACGGATGTATAGCAGGGCATCGCTTTTCACACATCCCACACTCTACACATCGAGTCGTATGTACTCTTGGCAGAAGGAACCCCTCAGCATCTTCCAGCATAGTTATTGCAGATTTCTGGCATACATTGAAACATGCAGCACAGCCAGTGCATTCTTTATTATTGGCAAGATTTGGCATATCTCATTGAGGAAATTTATAAAAAAAGCCCTCTGTTCTTCCTTTAAATAAAAGAAATGACTTTTTTACGTTATAGAATCTACACAATAAAGTATAAACGATTATTCCACCAATTGGGCGAAGAAACTGTTTTGCGTAATAACTAATTGGGAAATGATGTTTTTGCATCAAATAGCCTCCTCCTCGTGCATAACAGTAGGTTTTTCTAAGCACAAAGTCCCCTGTTCCATTGTCAACAGAACGCGGATGGTGAACAATAATTTGGGGATCATATTTTATACGATAGTTAAAATCCTTAATCAAATTTATCATATAGTCAGTCTCTTCCCCAGATCCAAGATTATATGGTGATCCAACTCCTATATTCTCGTCAAAACACACCTCTGAATTATACTTAAAGAACATCGTATACGAAATAGCAGCACATCTCTTCGTGGGTGTAATCATTGAACTTTCTTTTGGAAATATAGATGTTAGGATTCCATTTTCATTTGTTCCTTTACCACTTACACCATCATATCCTTCCTTTTCTATGACTTTCAATACACATGCCAAGGTATGGGGGGGATACCAGCAATCATCGTCAGGAAAAGCGACTATGAATCCCTTTACATGAGATAAAGCCAAATTACGAGCATGTGACAAAGAACAAAGTGATGTCTGGATATAATCAAATACAACATCCTTATTAAGTTCCTCAAAAACAGTACGGTTATTGCCTTGGTCTACAAATATCAATTGGACTTCCTTAAGGTTTATGCTCTGCTGTTGATTAAGAGAACATACAAACCTTATTAATTCTTCCCTCCTGTTTTGACTTGTCTGAATAAGTGTTATTTTTATCACCGTTCAAAATTTACTATTATTTATTGCGTCTTTTAAATATTGTTTAGAATCGTGCACAAATGTCCTAATATTCTTTTCGACATCTTCTGTATAAGGTGAATCTGTATTAATAGTCTGGGGAATCTTGTTGGCCGGGAAATAACACCCACTAAGTCCTAACGACTCCAGCACATCACCAATCCTTCTGTCAGAATGCCCGTCGTGAGGGCCAATAACAGCAAATGGGCGACGGTTGATGAGCGAGAACATTGTTCCATGAAAAGAACTAGCGATGACAAATTTTGCATGAGCAAAAAGCCAACAGAACTCATTTGGGCCAATACCGGAGATTACGCAGTCATCTTCTACCATTTTAACCTTATGACCATCAATTACAACTAACTTCAATCCCATCTTTTGTCTTATCTCATCAACAATTGCGCTAAGAGCCGGCTCTGGATTAAAAGCATATTTAAGCACATAAACAAGTACATAGCTGCCATTTATGTGTACTTTCGACTGATTCGCCAAAGTCATATAGTCTTTGGCGTCAAGAAGCAGTGTTGGATCACATGTATTAGCTTTTATAATATGACTATCAAGTTTGAGACTATCAAGTATTGCCAAGGAAGTATGTTCTCTAACACCAATATGACTATATTTATTTAATCTAACCCTCACAGAATCTTCATATTGTGATGGCAGCTCTCTATTGGTAAAGCTTGCGCCAAAAGCCACTCTTCGTTTTCCCGCTGGAGCAAATTCGCAATACATTACCGGATCATTAAATAATGTGTTTACATTCCATAGTTGATCCGACCCTGTTACATATAAATCATAAATAGGGGGATTATTCATTATGTCATCTATCTCCTTATATTGATGAACAGACAAATGATAATTTTTTTTATAGAATTGACCAAACCGTACTCTCTTCAACCATCCTTTTCGAAAATATTCATCACGTATTTTCACACAATACAGATTTCGCAACCACGCTTTACAACTACGCTTCCGTTTATGGAAAGAATTCGGATACATATAGTCAATCAATTCCACATCCCCCATCTGCTCTTTTTCCAGATACGCCTGCAAAGCATACGCCTGCAAAGCAGACCCATAATTTCGAACCCGATGGAGTGTTATGATTCCGATTTTCATTACTTCGATTTCAAAACGTTCTTGATTTTGCATTTAAGCCGGAAAGGAATATGGAAGATACTTTCCATGAAGAAGAGCCATCTCCAATCCTTTTCACTAAAATACTTATCAGACCTCAACATTTTCATTGCCACAAAAGACAAAACAGCAGATTTCGCATTTTTTTTCATTTGGCCCTCTGCTACTTCCTCAAAAGAATGAGAGATTAACTGACAGTTTAATTTATCTATTATAGAATACCCTCTATTAGTAAAGGCGACCACAGCACTAACTCCATCTTCATTATTTTTATATGTTTTCCCCCATAAATCTCCAATCCTAATATCAGCAGAGGATTTATCATATTTAAATCTACAAGTATTTCTACATGCTGGATTCATACAGAAATCTCCCAAAAACAATTTGTAAAAAATATCCCCTTGAGATAGTCTACTGCAGAACAGACCCTTATTCTCACTCATTAGCTCATTACCGCTGTGACTAGAATGATTAATGTTCTTTTCACCGTCAATTATCATAGCCCAGCTGTCATGCCAGCCATATGTTTTGTCTCTCCAGGATACATAGGTTAATTTACCGAGTTTCTTCTCTACAAGTTTTCGATACTGCTTCCACATCAGCATAGAGGGCACGCCATGACAGAAGAAGTCCATTAGTATGAAATTATCTTCACAGCGGAACTTTTGTATATATCGGCGAAAAGAATCAATCTGACAGGGAGTTCCAGTAACAAGATATTTCTTCTTTCGATCTATCTGTTTTAGGCCATCCACAGTATAACTCTGGATATACTTACTGCCTATACTTGGAATCAGTTCTTCTATGGTAGATGCTACATAATGCTCTGCACGATTCACCTCTGTATTATACCTACATCCAAGCACCAGATAGCCTTGACTTATCAAATAACGACCTACTTCAAAGCCGACGCCACCACTTGAGCACTTCTTCCTTACAGCAGGCTCTTTGCTCCAAGCAGCATAAGATGTCAAAGAGCTCTTTCTTAGCGCATAGTCATTATGGCTATAAGAGCAAACCTCTACACAGAGGCCACAATCCGTACATTTTTGAGGTTCCGCAATATATGGTTCATAGAACCCATCTTTGTTTAGACGGATATCAATCAATTTCTTGCCGCAAGAAATGGCACATACGCCACACCCAAAGCAATTTCTAACCCCATTTACATTGCCCATGACTACTTACAAATAAATACCACAACGATTTCTTATTAATGACACAAATTCCCCAAGCAGCACTAATATGCTAAAACCATCATCTCCCCCCCAACAAGAGAACAATTCCCATCTGATGTCTTCTGATACAAACTTTGTCTTTTTTATTAATGATAAATAATAACCTTTAATTATTGATTTCCTTAAATCCGAAAAATGAAAATGGTTTAACAGATATTCATATGTTTTATATGCTTCTCTTAAGTTTGTACCATCAATCGTTTTTTGAGGGGTAACCTTATTTCCATGCTGCCTAAAATAATTCAACGGCTTATTAACGATTGCAACCTTCCCTATTTCTGCTATTTCTATCCAAAACAATCTATCGCCTCCACCTTTATATTCTTTATACACTGGATTGACAGAAAGAGCAACATCTCGTCTAAACAGAGCAGAACTCGCATTACATACTGAATTACCAATGCTCATATACCTTTTGATAAAATCGGAACCATCTAGTATTTTATCAGAACGCCCCTTTGCAGATTTGCCTATAATATTACCAAACTCATCAGTTTTTTGCGACAACACATAAGCGAGGCTACAACTAGGATTCCTCTCTATCTGTTTTTCCAATTCTTCCAACAGCGTAAGTTCACAAAAATCATCGCTTTCGGCTATCCATATAAGTTCACCCTTAGCCAAACTTAGACCTTTTTCCCACTGTTTGAATGTTGAGCCTGAATTTGTCTCGTTATATACGATATGGGATACATGAAGATTATTTCGATATTTCTCAATCACAGCCTTTGAGGCACCATTGTCCGGTGAGCAATCATCTAAAATAATCAACTCAAAATTCTGATAAGTTTGATTCAATATACTTTGAATACGTTGATCCAGAAACCTAGCATGACAATAGTTTGGTACAATTACGCTAACGAAATATTTATCAGTTTTGTTCATAAACTACGCTCTGCCATTTTCACACTATACTTACAATATGCATTATACCTTTCCCTAATATTATAATAATATATCATTGGAAACAAAATGTCTGAAATTTTTTTTACATAATTACTTGGTAAAAATTTCAACAGTTTAATGCGAAAAGAAAAGAAATGATTATTCTTAATTAAATCTATCTTTAATAATTTATCTAGATATTCATATTGTTTCTTTTGAGCAAACATACGAGCAAAATGCACTGTATATGTAAGATACTCATGATTACATTCTTTTGAATTATATTCCAACAAATAGTTTGATATCTTCTTCAACAAATATATATGTGAAGCAAAATGTCGAGGCTTGACGATATTTGATGCAATTGAGTTTGGAACTTTTCTGTAATAATAATCAATCTCCGCATTCTCGGCATACATGAAACTACACCCTTTAAAGACCGATTGAAGATTGAACTCTGTATCTTGTTTTGAAAGAAGATTCTCGTCCCATTTCAAATCATACATTAAGACAGACTCTCGCCTGTAAATATTTGTCCATCCGATAAATGGCGGAAGGACTGAGCTCAAGAAAGTCTTTACAACATCTTCATCAAAAAGTTTTATACCATAATAACCATTCGTTGTTTCATTAGGATTATTGCAAAAAGATTTAGCAGGAAAAACCATAAAATCCATCTCAGGATGACTATCCATTGCATCTACCCTTTGTTCAAAACAATATGGAGCAATTACATCGTCTGCATCAAACCATATAACGTATTTAGGATTATTTGCCTTTTCAAATCCTACGTTTCTACAGGTGCATGCACCTTTTGGGAATCTATCTCTCTTATACCATTTAACCCTACCATCCCGATTTTGATATTCATTTAACAAGCCGCAAGTTCTATCTGTAGACCCATCATCAACAAGTATTAGTTCCCAATTAGTAAATGTTTGATTTATTATTGAATCAATCATCTTACCCACATATCTTTCACAATTGAATGTGGGTATTATTACAGATAACAATGGAAATTCTGTTTTCATATTATTTTGACAGATTGACTTTTAGCAATGGCCCAAGTACATTAGAACAAGCTTCGTTGTTAAAGGCGCTAATGCTGCAAGCTGCAGGTGTAAAGGTATATTCTCCAAAGAAAAATTTATCCCCTTTCACGTAAAAATCCATTCTCACAAATGGGAAATTAGCGGCAAGTTTACGACATGTTTCTACCAATTGAAAAAGACACTGAGGACGAGGGACGTCTATGGTCACATCAGGTCGATAACTGTCTCGAAGCCATTCATTATGACGATTCCAGTCCATATCATAAATCTCGGCAAAACGTTGATGCTTATCAATGTCACGATTAAAGAATACCGTACAACAAAAAGGTTCTCCATTAAAACAATAGAATTTATAATCGACCAATGAGTTTGACCATGAACTATCGTTCACTATCATTTCTTCTGCCATAATGACTGGTTTAATATGCAAATAATGTGGTTCAGCTGTCTGATATCCAAAAGGAGTATGCAAGAAATGATCCATTTTCTCGCGGATAAGACTAACATCTATAGACCGTTTGTCTTTCACGACGATTACTTCTCCACTTCCATGATTTGTTTTTAGGACAAAGCTATTAGGAAGCGAATCAAAGTCAATCTCTTCCGGGCTATTCCAAACACCATAGAGTTTAACAAGAATATCGCCATATCCTCTATCTTCCAGATATCGCCTAACACGATACTTATCTGCCAATTGCGTCCACATAGAGGTGTCTGTATTAAATTGCATCCATCGGATTTTCTCATTGAATTCCGTTGGATTATTCCAGTTTATCTTTCGTCCAAACTTTTTCTGGTATATTCTATCCGCAAATTCTTGCGGATGGCTGGCACGCCATTCATTATTCTTTTTTTTATGATAATCAACAATTGGCTTCAAAATACTCTTAATTATATTCTTCTTTTTCATATACTTGTCCTTCTTAATATGAATACCATTAACTATGTCAACAGAGCTTTTTTCAAATAATCAGCACTTCTTTCTCTCTCATGTTCTAACACACTCTCAACGGCATGATAATCAATACCATTACCCATCAAGACATCATACGAGTCCATAGGGAACTTTCTAATAAGATGAGAATCCATCCCAAAAGCAGATAGAAGATTGATGATTCTTGATCCATTCTTACTGCCTTTCATAACGTATGAATAAAAATTCTTCGTTTGCAAAATTATAGAAAAGACCGTCCCGTGAAAAGAATCAGTAATTATGAGTTCTGCATTCTGTATATAGGAGAGCCACTCACCTGGTCCTGCATTGGTAACGACCGTATACTTTCTAACATCACCCAAAGGCGGTTTAACGCTAAGATAGATTAGTTCGCATCCGCTATCTTCCGCCAACTTTATGCAAGAATCAACAGCTTCCTTATCATAAACCAATGAAAAAAGAAGAATATACTTTTTTCTTATAGTGATTGGCTTTTTATGCAGTTCCCACTGTTCTTTGTATAGGAGCATAGTCGGATCGCACACCTGTTCAACATTCAATCCTGTTATTTGTTGCAGGAGGTCAACTCCAGTGCGTTCTCTTACAGATATGAAATCATAAGATGACAACCATTGCCTGTATTTTTCTTTTTCCTTAGGAAGCAAAGAAGCGATTCCCACACTTGAAGCATAGGATATTTTTCGTCCATCCTTATTGACAAAGGTTAGAAAATAGGGTTCGATGCAATATGGCATCTTGGGATTCCAAATCTGATCACTACCGGAAACATAAACATCATAGTCTGGAGGCATTTCATATAACTCATCTATGCTTCGATAGGGGCGCGAAAGTTTTATTTGAGAATTAAACTCTGTGAACTTTGTCTTCAGTTCTGGAGACCAACTGAAAGGAACCACACATTTCGCTTTTTCCCGTCTTATTCTATGCTTTATGAATAATAGAGCTCTACGAAACAAATTAGGTTTTCCCGTTCTCAGCCTGACATACTTTTTGCTAGGAATGAAATCAGGATGAATTGGTCTATGAAGGTCTATTATTTCACAATCACACCCCAAAGAACTTATATACTTCCATAGAGCATAAGACTGAAGACATGCCCCATAGTTATTAGACTTATGTATTGTAATGATACCTACTTTCATAAAAGATTCTTCACCTTACTTTTTAATATATGGGCTTTGTGATGTATATTCTTTTTATATTGCATGAATTGAAATTTCCATCCCATCAATCCGAATTTTTTCATAGTTTTTTCGAATCCACACTTTGCATACTCTTTTTCAAATGCATCACGATACGCCGATTGTTCATGTGGATGTATAAAAGATGTCTGCATAATATTATCTAATCCCGCAGAGATAACATCCATTCTGTCTTTTACTGTTTCAAATAGCGAATATCCCTTTTCCGTATTACACAAGATTAACGAAACACCTTTATTATCAGCATTTAAATGAGGGGCTGTACGCTGCCATCCCCAATAATCTGCTAATGTAATGTCGCTTGGACGTTGAAGATTAGTATAATGACAGTTACCACATGACTTCCTAAACATTATATGTTGATAAAATACATACGAAAAGCTAAAAGACGAGAAACTGAATTTGCCAGCCCTGTTCTTAAACTTAAAAGTTTCTTTATGAGCAGACCAACCAAATTCTTCTTTGTCCCTAAAATTAACATAACAAATTTTCAAGCCTTGTTTATGCTCTAAATATTTCAAGTAATCCTGCCAAACATAAGGACTAGGAACACCATGACAAGCAATATCAATTAGATACAAATTCTCTCGCAGCCGTTTTCCTACAAAGGCATGAAGTCCAGCAGTTTGGCAAGGTGTTCCTGAAAATAAGACTGTCATACCATTATCCAAGTCATCTTTTACTTGACGAAACACACCCGTCAAATCACTCTGCACATACTTGCTCCCTCGAAATTCATCACGTTCTTCTTTTGTCGTTGCACGTTTGTGAGCAACTCTGAAATGATCTTTATAACCAGCCCCATAGACAACCCCTCCATGTTCTAATACATAGTCGGAAATAGCAATGAAAGCAGCACCCGAACGACTTTTCATCACATTCTCCATATTCTTGTGCCGACCTGCATAAGCGATAGGTTGTTTCAAATTTAAACTCTTATCATACTGATCATTGAACTGACAAATCGATTTACATAATCCACAATCTACGCATATAGACGGGTTTATCTTTGGATAAAGAAAACCGAGAGAATCCGGCTTCATTGTTATCGCATCATGATTACAAATGCTTGCGCATGCAGTACAACCACAACAATCTTTCGGAGCGACTTCCTTCATAACTAATATTTTTGTTCTTCCTTAACAACTCTTCTTTATTATATCTCATCTCCATATATAGTAAAAGAGATAACAAAAGAATATTACCTGGTCTATATAATTCCATTGATGTGAAGATTGACCCAAATAATACAACAATCAGTGTGAACCTTATATACTGGAGGTTTGGAGATTTACACCTAAAAACACATATCAAATACATCAACACCAAACATACAACAGCAGGTATACCAATCATCATGCTAAGCCCAACAATACCCAAATCTTCAATCCACAAATGAATTTCATTTTTTTTCTTTATTTGCTTAGCATATTTCGAAGATTTGTCAACGGGAGCACCTCCTCCAATAATTTTTTCATAGGGCTTCGTAAAATGATAATTCCAGTAATAATTAAAAGAGGCATAACGAACATAGTCTTTATTTTCAAACGTCTGATCAGCTTCTTGCCGACGATTCATTTCCTCAATTTTTGACTGAACTAAAGGAGTCTGCATTGCCATCATCGCGACACCAGCTCCCAAGAGAGCATATAAGAGTGTCTTTCTACCACTTCTTAGGACAAAAGGAACCATTATAAAAAGGGAAACCACAGTCAAAGCAATTAATGAGCGGAAGCCCATAATAATTATCGGAAGAAATCCAATTCCAGCTAATAAAGCATACTTTATTTTTCGGTGTTGTAGCAGCATGTTTACCCCATACATAAGCAAGAAATAACAACTCAAACTTCCTGGCTGTCTTGCACGGAACATATCATCTCCCGTATGGCGTCCTGCAGCGCCAAATAGAATCGTTGGATAAATTATCCACTGAATGATGTAGCATACGCAAAAGCATAATGACACTATTAAAAATATCTTCTCTGTATCCTTATATGAAGGTTTGAATTGAAGCAACACGAAAAAAAACAATAAAGAAAAATAGTTAAAAGAATAAACTATAGTTGTTAATAGCTTCTGTCCGTTGATGAAATGAGAATATAGACACGAAAAGGTTAATAATACAATATACAATAGTATTAGTTTTGCATATGTACTTTTGATGTTATATCTTGAAAGAAATAATAATAGTGGGAAATAAACATAAAACACCCATGATTCAAAATAATATCTGAAGCCAAACAATCGTAATAATACTATGATAAGAATTACTATTAAGGTAACATTATTTTTTTTAGAATAATTTCCCATATTTTCTTCTTATTACATCTAGAACTTTTGAATAGACGAGACTTCTTTCTTTCTGATTACATCCGACATACATAATAGAGATTACCGAACTTACAATACAAGAGAGACTCACCAGTAGAAATGTCTGAAATGATATTGTCAATATTGAATTGATATACAAAGGAATTAATGAAGATAGAAATGTAACGACAACGACATTTATTATCACCTTATACAAGAAATGTGTTGCATTCAAATTAATCATACTTCTCAGCATATATAATCTTGCAGCTAAACAACACAAAGAAAAGAATATGGCAACAAATAAAATTGTTTCAGGTGCTCCACCAAGCCTTAACAGAATATAACTAACAGGAAGATTCATCATTTGTAATCCTCCCACAACAAGCTGATAGTTTCTGATTTTACCCGTTGCAAGTTGAGCGGTAACCAATGGGTGAGAAATAGATTCCGCCATAGAGAACATCAAAGTCAACTGAACGAAAGGAACGGAATGGTCTGGCACTTCCTTCAGCCAAAGATGTAACAGATAATCTGTATTAACCAAGATGGGCAAAGACAAGAATAAAAGCATATAATACGACAGGCGACTCCCTTGATAAATCAAGGACATCATATAATCCCACTCTCCACTTGCATATGATTTCGTTATCTGCGGTTTAAGAGCTATTACAAAATTATTTACAAATCCATCGACAGCATGAAGCACCTGATTAGCAACAGCCCGGGCTGCATTAACAACAGGACCACAAAAAACATTAATAAGGACATTGCCTCCCTGATTTCTCAATATGGCCGAAGATGTCCCAATCATATTCCACGTTGCATATCCAAATATTTCTTTTAGCAATGGCTTATCTATAACAAAGTGAAAAACGCACTCTGAAAAATGTCGCTTGCAATATATCTGATACATTGTTCTTACAACGAACTGTATCAAAAACATTAAAATAGCATATAGAATCAGTTTATCCATCGGCGATACCATCACCAAATAGGCAATAAGCAATTTCCCGACTCCCTCAAAAACGCTAATATATGCAAATGCGCTCATTTTCTCATGAGCAATAATTGCTGCATTATATGGAACTATTATAAGATTTAAACAGAAAGTTAATAACGACAATTGAAACACCCAATTAGCCGCATACAATCTATCTTCAGGTATCACCATTTTATTGTTAACGAACCATACTCCTATAAGTTCCAATAAAAATGCAATAATAACAACTAAAGCCACATGAATTATCAATATTGTTGAAAAAACATTTTTTAGTTTTTCTTGATGTCCACGCCCCATTTCAAAATTTAAGAAGCGGGTTGCAGCACTTGACATTGATTTACTTAAAACAGCAAACAATGCCACAAAACCACCAACGACATTATATACGCCAAAGTCTTCTACCCCCAAAGCATACAATATTACTCTTGAGGTATAGAGACCTATGCCCATCAAAAACAACATTCGCACATAGAGTACGAGCGTGTTCTTGGCAATGCGTTTGTTATTGGCAGAAACATCTGACATATAGAAGGGTACTATTCTTTTGTTGGAGTTATCCGAGAATGTAGGACGCCAACAGCATGACAATCATGAAAACAGAGAAGATAAAAAGGAATATCTTAAGCCAAGTATCGGCTTTGCGACGCCATTCAAGGTCACGGAGGCTACGCTCCTTGAAAGAAAGGTGTCTTCTTTTTTTACGAAAAAACATTACTTCAGAATTGAATACATCAATGAGGAAAGGGACACGAGAATGCTGGCTGAGGTGAGCCACAGGGAAGTGGTCTGACCAACGCCGGAATTGCGAGCCTTCACCTTATTAGGCTCAACATAGACAATGTCGTTCTGCTGAAGATAATAGTAAGGAGAACTGATGATGTCTGCATCGTTGAGATTCAGAGTAAAGACTTCCTTCTTGCCTTTTGCATCCTCACGAATAAGTTTCACACGATCACGGACACCATAGATGGTGAGATCGCCAGCCTGTGCCAAAGCCTCGAAAATATTGATTTTCTCGTTGCCAACCGTAAACATACCAGGGCGAGCAACTTCACCAAGTACCGAAATCTTGTAGTTGGCCATACGAACCGTGACAACAGGATTCTCCTTGGCATTCAAGTAGGGCTGCAACTTATCATGAATCTGCTTCTCACACTCCGACTTGGTGAGTCCACCTACCTGAAGGGTACCCAACACTGGGAACTCTATAGTGCCATCGTTACTCACCAAATAGGTCTGGAGAGCACGATTGGTACCAATATTCTGACCACCAACGGAAGTGCTCAGTGCAGTAGATACTACCAGGTTGAAGGGAGCAGAGGCCTCTGGATTAACGGTATTGACAGTGATGGTGAGCACATCCTTAGGCATGATACGGGCATCATACAGGAATGCAGAGCGGTCGGCATTGAACCAATCGCTGTTCTGAATGTAGGCAACATTCTTGGATGAAGCACAGGAGTTCATCAACACTGCCACTGTCAGCAACAGCAGGCAGGATAATAACAGATTCTTTTTCATGATTATTCTATTTTTACTTAATATTCAGGAAACGTTTCCACCAAGGACGACGGTGGCGGCGACGGCCATAGTCTTTCTGGCCAGTGAGAGCCTCACCTATAAGATGGTGCCACTGGACACCCTCATGAATCATCCGATAGATGGTACCCCAATCGGGAAGTCCTCCCAGGTTACGGTCGTCGATAAAGACATCGGCCTTGATCTTACGACTGAAATAGTCGTTACCAGCCTTTGTCTCCTCGGGATATTCACGATTGACGGCATAGAACTCAATGCCTCGCTCACGGCACCAGTTGACAGCCTCATCGAGCAATTGACCTTCGCGCACTGTCCACAAGACGAGCTGATGACGCTCGGCCATAAGCATCTTTAAGGTCTGAACAGCGAAAGGCTTCTCCGGACCTATCTCAGGATACCGATGCTCGACGATGGTACCGTCGAAATCAACTGCGATGATCATCTCTTGATAGAGTTGTCGTCTTTGTCGCCATAATGGGACTCAGCGTAGCGGCCATACTGTCCGTAGTTGCCATAACCATAACGACCATAGCCATAACGACCGTAACCATAGCGACCATATTTGCCATAACGGCCATAACCATAGTAGTAGCCATACTTACGGCGCGACATGTCGATACCATTGAGTACCACACAGGCATTAGGCAGCTTACCATCCTTCGACAGGTTGTTAAGCATGGTGAAACTGGACTTCGGTGTGTAGTCGGCACGGCAGACAAGCACACTCACATGGGCATAGGCAGCAATCTGCAGGGTATCGGAAACTAGGCCAACAGGAGCGGTATCGAAGATGACATAGTCGTATTGCTGCTGCAACAGGTCAACCACCTGACGGAAAGAGTCACGAGCCAGCAACTCCGTAGGATTGGGAGGTACAGGACCAGCCAGCAGCAAGTCGAGGTTGTCGTTAACACCCGACTTCAAAATATTGGCATGGAGAGCATCGTTGGTGACCTGATTAAGCGTCAAGAGTGATGTAATGCCATTAGAGTGGTTGGAGATGCCGAAAAGGCGAGCCAAGGCCGGCTTACGGATATCGAGACCGCAGAGGACGACCTTCTTACCCAACAGAGCGAACGACACGGCAAGGTTGGCTGCACAAAAGGTTTTACCCTCACCTGTTGTAGCGGAAGTGAAGAGGATAACCTTCTCGTTCTCCTTCAGCATAAACTGGACGTTGGTGCGCAGAGAGCGGAATATCTCGTCCATCTGGGTATTCTTATTCTCATGAACAACGATACCTGCCGAAGTCTTGACGGCATCGCTAGCCACTGCCACATCGGCAATAACAGGAAGGTCTGTCAGACAAGCGACGTCATCATGACCTTCAATCTTATAGCGCAAGAGACTAAAAATCCAGATTATCATCAGTGGGAGGAAGAAACCAGCAAATAAAGCGCCCACGATAATCATCATTTTCTTGGGACTAACCTTACCTTCATAGAGCGGCTCGTCAATGAGTTTACCCTTATCAGCCGTAGCGGCCAATGCGATGCTGTTCTCCTCGCGCTTCTGCAGCAACAACAGATAGACGCTTGACTTCACATCCTGCTGGCGACCAATCTGGTTAAGTACACGTTCCTGAACGGGAGCACTGGAAATGCGGCCCTGATACCTACCGAACTGCGACTGAATGCCCTGACGGCTAATATCTGCCGAACGACGGGCCTGAAGCAGAGCGGTCTTGATACTCGACTGCAGGTCCTCAATGGTCTCCGTCAGCGTCAGCACCTGCGGTGCCTGCTCACTGGCTGCCGTCAAGAGCTTGTTACGATCCTGCACAGCCTTGTTGTAGTTGGCAATGAGCTGGGTAGAGGCGCCATCAGTCAGACCAACAACGGAAGGGATGATCTGGTTCTTGTTTTGGGGATTATTGACATACTCACGGAGGTAGTCGAGCATCTGAATCTGAGAATTGGCCTCAGACAGACGGGAAGAGTACTCATTGGACATCTGGACAGCCTGCGATGCATCGACAGAAAGGCCCGTCATGGCATTCTGACGCTTGAAACTCTCAATCTTACCTTCGGTAGAACCCAACTCGTCATTAATCATCTTCATACGGTCGTTGATAAACTCCTCTGTACGAAGGGCAATCTCGTTCTTATCGGCATTGGCCTGACGGTTATAGCAGTCGGCCATACGACGGAGGAAGTCCATACCACGCTGAATGTTCTTATCGGTAAGCGTCACGACAGCAATATCGGTATTCTTATCAGTGGGTTCAACGCTCATCGCCTTCAGATATTTGGTGGCCACAGCCATCGGCGGAAGAATGGTGATGTCGTAAACATCACCTGATTTCATCCCATATTTGGGAGAAGTCGTCAGCGTCAGCGTACCCAAGGGCGTACGGTAATGAACGGGAAGGGTTTGGGCCTTCTTGGTAAACACCATTCGCTGAGTATTGCCAGGAACGTCTGCCAACAAAATAGAGCCTTCGATAGCAAATGTGGACTTGCCATCACGCCAAATCTTCAGCTTCATACTGGAGAGAGCACCGCCTTCAATATAGGCTTTGTCGAGACTATCGAGATGAACAGGGTCCAATTCAGCAACAACGGGTTGCTTGCCATAAATCAGCGCATCCTTCATACGTCCTTCGCGACGGCACTCTGAATAGAGTTTCAACTCCTTCACCACATCGCGGAGCAGGACGCGCGACTGCAGGACCTCCACCTCATTGTCGATACCAGAGGAGTTGGTCATAAAGCCCATGTCCATCATCTCAGACATAATCTGCGTCGTGTTGCGATGCAGATTATTCTGGTCTTCCTTGATGAGCAGACGGGCAGACACCTTGTAAGTGGGCTCCGTGTAACGAAGGTAGAGCAGTGCTCCACAGACAAAGATAATGAGTGAGAACAGGAAATACTGCCAGTTGAGTACAAAAATGGCGAAAATGGTAGCGAAGTTCAGACGCGAAGGCTTCCGATCGTTACCATCCAGCAAGTCCTCGAGTTCCTCGAGGGAGATTTTCTTTTCTTCAGTCATTGTATGGCGGTTTATGGTTATTAATTTATATGTTATTTTATCGTTTTTTTCGTGAGCTTTTTAATTCGCAGTTTTTTTGATTGTGGGGATTTCTGATTTTTGGTGGTTAAGGGGGAACGTGTAACTTAGGTTTATGGAATTAATTAAAGCGGTTGGATATCCTCAACAGG